>Ga0310786_10004271_pt1 | contig 20002 bp, 42 predicted proteins | sample AusTroGonzalo_MG_FD_203881 | JGI IMG/M metagenome (GOLD analysis project Ga0310786, IMG submission 203881) | Bovine rumen microbial communities from tropical cattle in Woodstock, Queensland, Australia - Gonzalo_03 (v2) (version 2) | ecosystem: Host-associated > Mammals > Digestive system >... | reverse complement strand
TTCATTACCTGAAGTTCACTGTCTTGGTGTAAGTAAGTTCCTTACAATACAGACGAAGGATCCTGACGTAAGATATAAAGCTGTTACGGCAATTGACAAAATTCGTAAAACACTTCATAGAGATGATCTAGAAGTTCACCTTCTTGGATGTGATGTAGGACCGTCAGAAGTTGCAGTTATCTTTGAAGACTTTGATTTTGTAAGAGGATGTGACACAGCACTCGCATATATTTATGCAGCTGCAGGCGAAGAGATGACTGAAGATTCAAGGAGACCGTCTGGAGAGATTAACTTCTTAAATGGTGGTATCGATTCTGAAGATGATCTTGTAGTAGCTATGAATAACTTTAACAATATTGCAGGAGTTATCAACTTCAGTGATTACACGTGGAATTAAGGAGGAGGATGAATATGTATTACGTAAGTAAGAGAATGGAAATAGCAGGAGCACATCAGTTAAAGCTCCCTTATGAATCAAAGTGTGAGAATCTTCATGGCCATAACTGGATAGTAACCGTGTACTGTAAATCAGAGACTTTAACTGAGTACGGAATGATTGTAGATTTCAAGAAAGTTAAAGATGCTATTCACAGCAGACTTGATCACAGTAATATTAACTTTCAGGTAGCTCCTTTGAATCCTACAGCAGAGAATATGGCTAAGTGGATCTGTGATAGAGTAACAGAAATCTGCGAAGTAGGATACTGCTACAAGGTAACAGTTCAGGAATCAGAAGGCAATACAGCCATCTATGAGGAGGATGGTTATGAGGGTTAATGAAATCTTTTTAAGTATTGATGGTGAAGGAGTCCGTGCTGGACTCCCTACCACCTTCATAAGATTATTTGGATGCAATTTAGTTTGCAGTTATTGTGATACAACATACAGCTGCAATATGAATGAAAAGGGTGCCTCATTCGTAGTCATGTCTATAGAGCAAATACTTGAGAAGTGTGACGAATTAGGCTGTCCAAACATAACAGTTACGGGTGGCGAACCTTTAATTCATGAAAACATCAACGATCTGTTAATGCAGTTAGTAGAGCATAATTACTGGGTCAATGTAGAAACTAACGGAAGTATAATTCCTGTTATACATCATCCGTATCTATTCTACACAATGGACTACAAGACATTATCAAGTGGTATGACACCTAAGATGGATATGAATGCTATGAATGCATTGCTTGATAAAGATGTATTGAAATTCGTTGTGGGTACTAAAGATGATATGCATCAAGCCTTAGAAGTTATAATGGACTTGAAATCGAAACCACAGATATATTTCAGTCCTATATTCGGTAAGATAGAACCGAAAGAGATAGTGCAGTTCTTATTAGATAACAAGCTGTATGCAAGTAAAGTACAGCTGCAGATGCATAAGTTAATTTGGGATCCCAATATGAGAGGAGTGTAGATATGAAAGAGATAGATTCAGAAAAAATTCAGCAGGCCGTAACAATGCTTCTCGAAGCACTCGGTGATGATCCTAATAGAGAAGGTCTAAAAGATACTCCAAAGAGAGTTGCAAAGATGTATCAAGAAGTGTTTGAAGGAATGCGATACACAAACGATGAAATCGCAGAGATGTTCGATAAATGCTTTGAAGATACAACAACCGGTGACTTAGTTGTTATTGACAACATTCCTATATTCAGTTACTGTGAACATCATTTAGCACTTATGTACGATATGACCGTATCAGTTGGATACATTCCTAAAGGAAGAGTGATCGGTTTATCAAAGGTTGCAAGAATTGCAGACATGTGTGCAAAGAGATTACAGCTTCAAGAGCGTATTGGTACAGATATCTATGAGATACTGCAGAAGATTCTCAAGACTGAAGATATCATCGTTGTTATTGAAGGAAGTCACAGCTGCGTAACGGCTAGAGGAATCAAAAAAGTTGGAAGTACAACTAAGACAGCGTGTTGTAAAGGATGGTTTAGAAATAGTGATGCCTTGAGACAAGAGTTTTACAGTCTTATAAACAGCAGTAAGAAGTAAAAACGGAGGAACAACTATGAAAAAGACAGAACAGAATTTGAACTTACTTTACGTATTATTTGTAACGTTTCTTGTAACGGCCAATGCAATGGCATCAAAAGTATTTAATACAGGATTAACACTTCCTGGTGGTGCACCAATCACTTTAACAGTCGGAGCAATTTGTTATCCATTCACATTCTTGATCACAGATATCATTGGAGAGTTGTGGGGTAAGAAAGCATCACAGAAAGCCGTTGTGTACGGTTTCTTATGTCAGATAGTTTCGACACTGTTTATCATTATTGCAAGGTATTTACCTGCAGTAGATGGAGAAGTTCAGAACGCGTACGTAACAATGCTCGGACAGAATTGGGTATTTGTTATTGCAAGTCTGACAGCTTTCTCAGCATCGCAGAGTTGGGATGTATTTATATTCCATAAGATAAGAGATGCATACGTAAAGAAGCGTGGTACGGTAAGAGGCGGTAGATGGATTTGGAATAATGCATCTACAATGACAAGCCAGTTAATTGATAGTGTGATTTATGTAGTAATTGCATTTGGACTTGGCTTTGGATGGTTCTTCAATAAAGAAATGCATCCAACACTAATAGCAATGATCATAGGTCAGTATGTAATTAAATTTGGAATTGCAGCTTTAGATACACCACTCTTCTATCTCTTCACAAACAGAAGTAAACAGGCAGAATAATATGAAGGGCTAGAATTTCTTCTAGCCCTATTTTTATCACTAGAGAGGAAAAACACTATGGCAAGAAGTACTTTAGCAAAACTAATAAAAACAATTGATTTAGAGATTAATAATGCAGAACCTGAGAAGCAATTTTTAGCTGATCTCAAAAGAAGTATTGAGTTAACTGATAAGAAGGATTTCAAAAAAGGAAGTGCTTCTTATAAACCGAGTGGAATGAATTGCATCCGTCAGATGTATTATGTAAGAACAGGACAGGATCCGGACAGCAGCGAAAAAAGATTTCAGTTAATTGGGATCTGTAATAACGGAACAGATACACATGTTAGGATCCAAACTTACATATCTCGTATGCAGGAGAACGGAATAGATTGTGAATATGTAGATGTTGCAGAATATGTAAAATCTAGAGAATTAACTGACATTGAAATAGTGAGTCAGAACGGTATGGAAACGAAGCTGTATCACAAATCACTTCATCTTAGCTTTCTCTGTGACGGAATCATTAAGTACAAAGGTGTTTATTACATACTTGAATTGAAGACAGAGGGATCAAATAAGTTCTGGAGTAGAGATGCAGTTGATCCTTCACATCATAATCAAGCAGCATGTTATTCAACAGCTCTTGGACTTGATAATGTATTATTTGTTTATATAAACCGTGACAGCTATGATATGAAGAGCTTTATGTTTACTGTAACGGGTGATATGAAACAGAATGTCATTGGTGTTATAGATAATTGTGAGACTTTCGTAGAGAGTAATACTGTACCGCCAAAACCTGTAAGCGTAGAGAAAAAGACCTGTGCTTACTGTAATTATAAACAACAGTGTCAGAAAGATGGAGGATGTTAGTTATGAACATGATAATGCCAGCAGATTTTGAAAAGAGAATGAAAGAGATAGCTGAGATTGATGATATTCCTGAACGTCATGTAGAAGCAGATAAGCTACTGATCGAAGTACTTGACTCACTTGGTTACAGTGCAGGAACTGAAATCTATAAGAATATGAAAAGGTGGTACTCATGACGAAAGTTAATCGAGGAAAGCAGTTTGAGCAGAGAGTTAGAGAAGCTTTCGAACGGATCCCTGAAGTCAGTATTGACCGTCTTCATGATCAGACAATGGGATATGCAGGAGGGTCTAACATCTGTGACTTTATTGTATATAAGAAACCTTATGAGTATTACATTGAATGTAAATCAGTTCACGGAAATACACTTCCGTTCAGCAATATAACAGAGACTCAATGGAACGGTCTATTAGAGAAATCAAAAATCAAAGGTGTTGTAGCAGGGATCCTTTGTTGGTGGATAGATCACGATGTAACTTATTTTATTCCCATCGAATTATTAGAGGATGCAAAGCAAGTATGTCAGGCGAAAAGCCTAAACGTATTACATCCTCATATTCATTCTGAATGGATATATATTCCAGGAAAAAAGAAGAGGATCTTTTTCGATTATGATTTTAGTGAATTTTTTGATAGGGCAGGCGGATACAAATTTTAAGGAGGTAATATAATGGCTAAAAACAAAAATAAGAAGAAGGGCAGCGGATATGAATGTTTCCATTGTGGAGCATATTCAGTGTTTTGGAATGGGGATTTTGATTTCTCCGATTATGGATATGAGGGCGAAGGAATCATTCATACCTGCACTTGTGGTAATTGTGGGGCAGAGATAGAATACCGGATTCGTTTAGATAAGGAGGAAGAAGATGGCAATAGTATATAAATGCGATAGGTGCAGTAGACTCTTCGACGTTGAAGAGATTGAAGACGAAGAGTATAGAATATATATATATGGAGATTATGGAGATGATATTAAATCTTTGGATTTATGTTCTTCGTGTCACGAAGATTTTAAGACTTGGCTTAATAGCGTAGATAAAGAAGATGAGGAGGAGGAAGATGGATGAAATAGCAAAGGCGCAGGATGCGGTTGAATTAGATTCTGCAAAGATAGATGAAGTAATCAACTTGATAATCAAACCGTACTGTAAGGATCTTGATAGGTACGTAAGTTTCATAGCTGATTGTCTAAAAGACGGTGAGAAACCTCCTACAACAGCTGAACTGGAAGATTTCTGTCTTAATCTTTCTACCTATATCTATTCAGCAGGAGGTTTGTGTGAGAATCTTGGTGTAAGAGATGACATTGCAAAAGCTTTATATAAAGAGCAGTATCACAGTAGTAGAAGTTCTTTACAGAGAGGAACGGTGGCAGATAAAGACAGTCAAGCTGCATTACTGAGTCAGAATGAGTTGATCGTTTCAATGAGTTACACCCGTGCATACAAACAGATGAAAGCGAAAGTTGAAGCAGCACAGGAATTACTCAGCAGCTGTAAAAAAGTATTATCGCATAGAATTGTTGAGCTGGAATTATCACGAATAGCACCCTAATTCTTGAAAGTTGACACTAAAATGATAGGAGGATCAAACTAATGGGATCAAAACTTGATGAGATAATAAATCGAGTAAATAAAGATGCAAAAGAAAGCATTATAACACAAGGACTACCGGAATACGAATACACTCGTATTCCTTTTACTAGCCCCAGAATGAACTATATAACATACGGTGGAGTTCCTACAGGCAGACTTATAGAGCTGTACGGAGAAGAGGGCGGTGGTAAGACAACAACTGCTCTAGACATCGTAGCTAACTATCAAAAGATGTTTCCAGATAGACAGATCGTATATGTAGATGCAGAAAATACTCTTGATACGGAGTGGGCAAGAAAAATAGGTGTAGATGTTGATAGTATCTACTTAATGCAGCCGAAGACACAGCCTGCAGAAGAAATCTTTCAGACACTATTAGAGATAACGGAAACGGGTGAAGTAGGTTTGTGGGTTTTAGACAGTATTCCATGCCTTGTAAGTAAGGATGATCTTGAAAAAGATTTAACAGATGCTGCAAGAGTAGCAGGCATCTCTGGCATACTTACACGCTTCTTACGAATGGTAGTAGGACCGTGTGCAAAGAATGATTGCACCGGTATCTTTATAAATCAGATACGAGAGAAGTTAAATTCTCCTATTCCAGGTCTTGTAAACACACCTGGAGGAAAAGCATTGAAACACTTCTGTACTATGAGAATGGAATTTAGAAAAGGTAATTACATTGATGAGAACGGAAAAACAATCTCAAGAAGTTCTGGAGAACCGAACAGTCAAGTGATCAATGTTAATATGGTAAAAACAAAATCATGCAGACCGAGCAGACACATTGGTTACTACACTATCAATTATGATACAGGTATTGATTATTTGAGAGACTTATTCGAAATGGCACTCAAATATAGCATCATTAATCAGAGAGGATCCTGGTTTGAGATTGTAGATACGGAAACAGGCGAGGTTCTTAAAGATAAACTGCACGGTCAATCAGAATTACTTGAATTCTTAGAGTCAGACGAAGAAATCGTTAGTAAGATTAACGAATTACTGCAGAATTCTGCGGATTAAAAAAGTGTTGTCTTATGTTTTGAGATTTAGTATGATACTATTGAGGTATGTGATACCTCATGAAACACTATTAACACTCAAAACACTTAGGAGGACACAGTTATGACAATTAGCAGAAGAATGAATTATTTATTGGAGAACGCATTAAGAGAAGCACTTAGAGATCAGCACATAGAAGTCTACTCCCTCAACGATTTTGATCTTGAAGCACCTCAGCATTACGGAGTAAATTGGTGTGCAATGGGTACCAAGCCAGTTGAAGATGCAAAGGTATACGCAAAGTGGTTAGAGCGAGCAGCTGAAATCGCTGAAGCACTTAACAAGCTTGAGATCGTTGTAGATTACCTAGAAGAAACTCATGTTTTAGAAGAGAAGAAAGCAGAGTGGCCTAAGTGGACCGTCAGCTTCATTCACGCAATCGAAACTGCAGATGCAGACATCATTAAGTCAGCAATCGAAAAGACGTACAGAGTATTCTTCGGTAAGGAGGTGTAGATATGGTAAAGTCAAGACATACTCTTAAAGAATTTATGAAAACATATGACGCAGATAAGATTCAATTAGTATTCGGACAGCATTTGATCAACATTGACACCTCTGTAGAAGGATCTGCAGCACTTGTAAGAGCTCTCAATACAGATGCGATGTACAGCTTCATCGAATACATTCCTGAATTCAAATATCTTAGACTTACAAGATAGGAGGTGTCAGCATGTTAGGAAAAAAAGACATTTTGGAATATATGAAAGAAACGAGTCCAGAAGATGCTGCGAACTTACTTTTATTGACAGGCCCAGACGGATTCGATGGCACGGTAACTGAATATCACGCATTAGAGGACGATCTTCTAAATGCTATCAACACATTTCCAGATTATGATGGATCCGATAGACAGTAGTCGAAACACCGCTATGGCGGTGTCTTAGCAGGACGGCAACCTACTAACTGATGATGACAAGCCACTTTATAACACGGAGGAAACACTTATGATCACTATGTTACAGAATTGGAAAGGTTCACTTGAGGTGAACGGTACTCAATTTGATTCAATCGAATCATTTAACGCTTCAAATTTGAATTTATCTGGTGCGATCAGCATAAAACTATATCCGATAGGTTATACACATCAAATAAACGAAAATACGAAGCCAGAACAGCATATTACGGAAACAGAGTCAGAGGAGCTTGTGATCACAGTCAAGAAGTATATGACTCAGCCCGCAGAACCTGGTTTCGATTTTATGGCAACTTGGAATAACAACAATCCTATGCCTCTCCGTACAATGGTCGGTACAAAGGTTAAAGAGACAAGAGGAATGGTTTATATGAAGCTGCACGGTGATATCTTAGCTGAAACCGTCTGCACTTGTATGAAGTGTGGAAAGAAGTTAACAAATCCCGTATCTCAGTACTTCGGAATAGGTCCTGAGTGTGGTGGTCACAATTACGTGCATCCATTCGATACAGATGAAGAACTTCATGCAGCAGTAGATCAGTACCGTGCAAAGCTGCAGAATATCACTTGGGAGGGTTGGATTATTAAATCAGCGATTACATCAGAAGAAATCAGAGGAGGTAGATCATAATGATAGATAGAAGAATTAAGCATACAAACAGAGACATTATTAGATGGGCTAAGTATTACAGAGATAACACGGTGACATTAATGGAGATGGAGGATCTGCTTGATGTTCAGCACAGCACGATATGGTGGTGCTTTCAGAACAGACTTCCTGGACTCAATATAAACTTGTATGATGAAGTCTGCGAAAAGCTTGACTGGAATAAACGCAACAAGCCAATTCACAAGAAGGAAAGGAGATAGTCAAAATGATCTTATTAGAAGTTCTCAGAGTACTTGGACACAGTTTACTTCTCTTCCTTCCATTAACCATTTCAGGTTTAACACTTCTCGGTTATATGGTTGGAGTAAAGATTGGATTATTTGAAAGGGATTAGGATCCGAAAGGAGGTTATTTATGAATACTATTACATTATTGTTATTTGGAATATTGTTTATATGTATGGGTTTTGTATTTGGCTTTGTTGTAGGAAGTATGACAACACTTGATGCAATCAATAAGCCTAAACGAAAGGAGAATAAATGAATAAACCTACACGGTATTACAGTAAGAAGCAGGAAAGAAAGGTTGCAAAAGTAAATAACGGATCCGTAGTAGCTAATAGTGGAGCTACACGGTTCAACAAGGGAGATGTTAAGACTGATCACTTTCTTATTGAGTGTAAGACGAAGACAGATCCTAGCAAATCAATTTCAATCAAGAAAGAGTGGTTAGAGAAGACTCAAGAAGAGATGTTCGCAACACAATCATTATTTAGATGGGCTCTGGCTTTTAATTTCGGTCCAGATGAACCGAATTATTATATCATCGATGAAAGAACGTTCAAAGAGTTTAATAGGATCCTAGACGAGTAGGAGGTGTTATATGGTAGATAAGAAAGATATAGATCTATACATAAAGATGGAGCAGAGGCATGCTAAAGATGTAGAGAATGCTTACAGGTTAGGAAAGTTAGATATTCTTGAAAAACTAAAAAGTGAAATTGACAATATAGAAGAACCTGACAATGATTTTGAAGGCTTTTATTATTTTTATTATTGTCGTAATGAAGTATTAGAAATCATAGATAAGAATATATCAGAACTGAAAGGAGAATAAACAATGAGTGATAAGAATAGAAATAATAAACCTTGTTACAGACCTGTGACAGTAACAATAAAACCAAAAGTATTAGATGTTAGGTGTCTTAAACATCGTGGGATTAAGGAGAATAAACAATGACAGATAAAGAACGAATTGCAAAACTTGAAAAAGAAAATGAGATAATGAAAAAGATTTTGATTTATTTTGTGACGAGAGTTGATTACAGCGGACACATTAAAGATTTTACTAAAAAAGATTCTGTTCAATTAGAAGATTGGATAAGACAGTTAATTTTATAATATAAGGAGAATAAAGAATGACAGGAACAGACAAATTAGGACAGGCAAAACTAATTATAGAAGAATATTATTCAGAAGCAGATTGTGGCATATTCTTTTGTCAAAATATGGTAGGAGACCCTATGAATACTATTTATGAAGATGACGACCTTACCATTGATATTTGCTATTCTTATAGTTATTTTGAAGTCTTCGGTTTAACAGAATATGAGGAAATAGAACTTGAAGAATATTACTACGGTTTGAGAGGGAGATAAACAATGAGCGTTTTTGGTAATCGTGCAAAAGACGATTTAGAAATGGAGATTAGAAATTTTTTAGAAGAAAATACAATAACAGATTTGCTTGAAGTTGTTAAATGGTGTGTTGAAAGTAAAGAAGATGATATGTTATCCGAACTGAAAGGAGAACCAAGAAAGTGATGGAACAATATTTTGCACTTAAATATTATGAAGAAGTGGCAGGCTGGATCATTACAGGTGTATTAGTAGTTGGAATTGTAGTTTTCCCATTTGCTTGGGCAGCGTTTGATGCAATTAAAAAGTGGTGGAGAGGAGATAAGAAATGAGCTTAGTAGGAACTTGGCAAGAAACAAAAGATGGAATACTTGTAGAGGTAACAGAAGAGAAAGATGATCACATTATAGGCACACGGATCCGTTACGAAGAAGCATTACCCGTACGATACGGTGAAGAGATTTCAGTTAAAAGGAGTGATTTAATAGATGACTTTGAACAAGCAAGCACTGATCATATCGATCTTAATCATTATCTTGATGGTTGGGAATCTCGAATGGTTCAACTGTAATAAAGAAAAAGCTGCAGAAATAGATCGGTTAAACGGTGAACGATTAGAACTTGAAGAGTTGTTAAGAGTGTCTGAAGAAGAGAGAGTTGAGAATGAAAAAATCATAGCGAAGCAGTCAGAACAGATCCTCACTCTTACAGATCAGCTTGCTAATACAAGCTATGAACTTCTGCAATATGAATATATAGGCGAGTACACGGTAACAGCTTACTGCTGTGAGAAGTATCCTCACATTTGTGGAGGAGGAAAGACAGCAAGTGGTACGGATCCTATTCCTAATCTCACTTGTGCAGTTACAGACCTAAAGACATTCCCTTATGGGACAATCATTTACATTGAAAATGTCGGAATAAGAATCGTACAAGATACAGGTGGCTTTCATTCAAACAAGATTGATGTAGCCGTAGAAACGCACGAAGAAGCAGTTAGGTGGCAGAACAAGAAACGCAAGGTATGGATAATAAAGGAGAATAAAGAATGAGCAGAACAAAAGGTGCTTTGAATATTGATAAAGCAATACACACATTATTTGAAGATATACCGAATCTGATGTGCGCACACCCATACGGAGAATATGGCAGATACATAACATATTATGCCGAAGAAAGATTATATCTTGTATTTGATTTATGGTATCATGGGTTTTTCCTTGTAGAGGCGGACAGTCCGAAAGATGCAACTAACGAAGTAAACTGTGACCGATTAGCGTACCTGCCAAAAGAGGAAGAAGATTTGCATATAATCAAAGAAACTTTACTCAAACAAGAAGAAGTTGCAGACGATTTAGCAAACTGAAAGGAGTAGAATATGGATAAACCCTTATACAGATTCAGATTAAATACAGAAGACGGATCAATCGAAGTTAAAGAGATTACAGAATATGTGGAGTGGCCGTCCTGCTATCGTTATAGAGGAAGCGGTCAGTACAATTATGCAAGAAAGAAGCATATAGATAAGATGTATTGTAATGGTGTATATTCATTTGATCCGGATCCTGATCATGCAAAAGAGATCATAATTGCAGCCTTATCAGAGAAAGCTGCAGATTTATATGCACAGTACAAGCATATTAACAATCTGTTATATGAATTAAAAGGAGAAGGGAGGGATTAACTGTGTACGAAAGTCCTATAAGTGTAATCAGTCAAATGGTTAATGAACAAATTAGAGAAGTACAAAATCAGGAAGAAAATGCCATAGTAGCTGAAATTTCAAAAAAGATAGGCGTTGATGTTGATAAGACTGAACTTATCAGAGCATTGAGTTATGATAGACATCAATATGAAAAAGGTTATGTAGATGGTAGATGGTTTGGAATACACGAAGTCATGAGTAAAGTGAAACGAATAAGCAATTCACAGGCAATACAGAAAGAAAGATTTGATTATTATGACGAAAAAAGTGTTGCTGAATATAAGGAATTTATAAAAAGACATATATGTGATGAAATAGGTAAATATTTGTATGAAAATAATCTTGTATCATTTGTAGAATTTGAGGGCTTTGATAACACTCTTATCATAAGAGCAGATGTGCAGGTCTACGATGAAAATAAGGAGGACAAAGATGATTGAGTATGATGTTAAGCGTACTGTAAAAATATACTTAGATGCAGACGAAGATCAGAAAGAAAAGCTATTCGATTTCCTTGTAGGTATCTTCAAAAGTACCTGCGATTTAGATGAAGAAGGTACTACACAAGGCAGTTATGTGATCACAATATCACAGATTGGTGTTGAGAAGTGTTATCCAGGTTGTTATACACTACCTAACGGTGATCCTGGTTATCCAGATGAGTATGAAGATAACTTAGACCTATATGATAGCGTTGTAGAAGAATACTTAGAAAAGTATCGAAACACCTTAGAGGATCCCAATGAGTTTAATTATACTGTAGATCAAGATGATGAACGTATATAAAGGAGGAATGTAATATGGCAGAAATTAAAACATGTGAGCAGTACGTATTATTCAAACTTGAAGATTTAGAGTGGCAACACTCCAATCTAGAAGCAGACTATAAAGCATTACAACTTGATTTTGAAGATGTAAAAGCTAAATATGAGCAGCTTGTATCCGTTATAAAGAAGTATGCTGAGTTGAACGGCTTTAACGGAGTTAATGCACAGCTAACTCACTACATCTCATTTTGTGATATAAATGAATACAAGAAAGAAGAGAAAGAAGACTATGTCTTCTTAATGAACTGTCTGCAGCTTACGGATCCGGAGGAGGAGAATGACTAGTACGTATGTGTGTCCGTGCAAAGGTTGTCCTGAAGATAAACGGTATCAGTACTGTCATTCAAAGTGTAAAGATTATCTTGATTGGAAAGATACTGATTCTGCATATAAAGAAGCACTTCATAATCAGAAGAGCGTTGAGTATGGACTGGAATATATGAAACGGCGAAGACGTCGAAAATAAAAAGCGTTTACCGTTGTGACCGTTAGCAGTATAATAAAGATGAGAGCACATGTTTGAGGTGTAAATCATGATTAAAAAATACGGTCCAACAATTAAAAAACTTCAGAGAGCGATCAATGAACGTAGTTCAGATAAGATTTTAGTGAATAAGACTCAGATGTACTCTGAGTCTAGTTCTATTATTACGGAAGTGATCTATGTTAAGAAAGCGATCCGTAATCCAAAAACTGGAAGAAACCGTTATGAAGAACTATTTCACAGTACTTCAGATGTGCAAATAACATTGTTTTTAAGAGATTATTGGTACGAACTTAACGGATGGGAAGTTCCTACGGATAATGAAGAATGGATACAGATAAAGCAGAAATTCCTTGAGAAACAGGAGGCAAAGAAGAATGAATCTAAAAATCGTTCATACAAAAGACGGAAGAACACTGTATAAGGATCTGGATACTGGTCATTGGATTAAAAAAGATCAGGCAGAAGCTGCAAAGCAGTATGAACTTATTTCTCAGCAGGATCACGGTGTTGGAATTAAAGCCTTGATGAATTCAAAAGGTCTTGGACTTCCTCAAGCTAAGAAGTTATGGGATAGCATGTCAGAAGAAGAAAAGCGTAATCTCATTACGACTACAAAAGAGCATGAAGGTTCTATACTTCTTAATTCTCCTATAGCTAAGAAGATTGCGTTTGAAAAATCTCTGCGCGAAGTTTCAGATATTCGTGATACAGAAAAGGATGATCAGATTAAGAAGAGAGAAGCTGAAGCAAAACTTCTTAATCAACCGAAGCCAGAAACTATTGAGAACAAGTATGGTTTTGAAGTTGAAAACAAAGATGATCCGATTCTCTCATTTACTGACAGTCATTGGAAGAAGATGGCAGAGTTAAAGAAGCATGGAAAGTTTTATGATCACGATCTGTATGATGCAGTAAGAGATAAGATAACTGAGATAGTTGATAAGTACGAAGACTTATATAACTACGATTCAGATGCTTGTATCTTACGTGAAAGAATGGACGAATATGGCATCACAGATAGTGAATGGTGGGCTGGATGGCACTTATTAGCAGAGTGGTTAGGTTTGAAAGGTAAAGAGAAATGACACTTAAAGTAGTACATACAAAAGATGGCAGAACTTTATATAAAGACCTCGATACAGGACATTGGGTACCGAAAGACAAAGCGGTTGCATATCTCGAACAGCAGAAAAAGAGTGATCATAATCGTGCCGTAAAGCAGGATGAGGATCTAAAAGCTGAACAGATCCGTAAGCAGCAAGAAGAAGCTAAACGGTTGAACGGTCAGTCTCTTAATGTAGGTGGATTCGAACATAAGTACACAACTACTGCTTCTGATAATAAAAAACCAGTTGCAGAATGGCACAATCCAAAATCAGGATGGACAATTCGTGCTCAGCAGCATGAAGATTTCATAAGCGATTATTCATCAAAGGCCATAAAAAGAGTGACTTATTTAATCAGAGATGAGAACGGTACTCCAATTGTTAAGAAGACTTTTGATGGTGAGAGATTCGAAGATCATCTTAAAGATATGGCAGACACAGCAAATGAGTACTATAAAAGAAGAACGGATCCTGAACCGTACAAAGACATCTTAGGTCCTAAAAAGAAAGTCAATCCTGCAGAAGCACTAATGAAGTGCAATAGAGAAGATACTATAAATCCTCATTATAATGATAAGATTGAAGCGCCTTTAGGCAGTAAATTACGTAAGGCCGAGTATAAAAAGTATCATCACAACTGTGCGTTATGTTCGACAGCAGGAATTCTGCAGGCTCAGGGATATGATGTAGAAGCAATGCCTCGAGATGAGAAATGGAGAGGTCCAAGTACGGTATTTGATATAGATTATTCTAATACTGATAATTTCATATCAAATACAAGTAGATACGGATCCACAGGAAGTGTAAAAGCAATTGAGTCTCATTACGGTGATGGTTATTATATTTTACATGGCGGAAAGAAGATCACAGGCGTACAAGTAATGCCTAAAGGAGCGAAAGCTGTATCAAAAGCTGTAATGGAAAAAGTAAAAGGCTGGGGAGACGGTGCAGTAGGAGAAATGAGCGTGTGGTGGAAGAATACAGGATCAAGACACTCAGTACTTATATTCAATCACAACGGAAACGTATTCATATTTGACGGACAGAGTAATAAGATAAAACCGGACCTAGAAAAGTTCTTCAGCGATACATATGCACAGAGAACATACTTAGTACGATATGATAATGCACCGTTAAAGAAAGATGCAGCAGAGAACCTAAAGAAAATGGTAAAGAAAGTAGATAGATCACTAAATGCATCATTCGAAAGAGCATCTAAAGATATAGATTGGGATAAATTCTAGAAAAGGAGGTAGGAAAAGATGATTACATACGAACAGGCAAAACAAACAGCAAAAGAATTACTATCAGCAGACACAGTACTTGAGTATCCAGACGCATACGTATTTACAAATTCAAAAGCGGTTGGGGATGATCAAGAAGATAATGAACTCGTAATACTAAAACAAAACGGTAATATAATATCCTACTTTGAATACTTATCAAACTCTAAACACTCCCATAATGAAGTACAGGCAAAATTAATAGTATGAGAGGAGTGAGATAGCAAATGGCAAAATGCAAAAATAAGCCAGGAACTATAAATAAAGTAGGTAAGGACGGCCTCACTCCTAAGCAGAGAAAGTTCTGTACGTATTACGTAGAGACAGGTAATGCATCAGAAGCAGCTAGACGTGCAGGATACTCACAGCATACAGCTATGGCAATCGGAAGAGAGAACCTCTCAAAACCTGCGGTGGTCGCAAAAATACGTGAGTTACAGGCTCCTAAGGAGGCTGAAGAAGAGAAACATATAGCGACGTCTCAAGAAGTGATGCAGTTCTTTACAGACATGATGCAAGGAAAGATCAAAGATCAGTTTGGCATCGATGCAAGTAATGCAGATAAGATAAAAGCTGCTCAGGAGATTGCGAAACGAACGGTCGATGTTGATAACAGAGTAGCTGGCAAGGCAGATAGTGTAGTACAGATTAAACTTGATTGGAGGAGACAGTAATGGCAATAGCAAAGGATCCTAAAGTGATCATGAACGAACAGCAGTTAGTTGAAAGACTTACAGTGATAAAGAATAGAAAAACATATTATAAGAATAAGTATCCTGATAACTTATGTTATATACATGCAGATTACAGAACATCAGCAGATTGTGTTAATCTAATCAAAGCAGTATTGAACGGCTATGATGTATATAAGAATCAGATAGGCTATTATCAGAAAGACCTGTCAAATACAGGTGATTGTACGGAAGCAGAATTGCTTTCTCAGTGTACAGACGTATCTCAAGACTTCAAAGCATTAGGATCCCATCCAGAAATCTTATATCAGAAAGGACACGTTGGTGTATATTTAGGACAGAACGTGCAGAATAGATGGAATGTAATTGAATGCACTCCTTCATTTGGTGGAGGTGTTGTATACAGTTGGGTTGATCAGGATGGTACTAGAAGAAGTGAGAACGGTGGAAAACCTATTATAATGAGTAATGGCACATATAATAGATGGACACACCATGGAAGACCTTCTAGATGGGTTAGCGAAAGTTATACTGCATCTAAACCAGTACAAGAAAAGCCTGCAGAACCTCAGGATGAATATCCTGTATTAAAGAAAGGCAGTAAAGGAGAAGCAGTTAAGAAGCTGCAGAAACTCTTAAAAGATCACGGTTGTGATCCTAAAGGTATTGACGGTGACTTTGGCAATAATACGTTAGCTGCATTGAAGAAGTTCCAGGAAAAAGCATTTGTAACTGGTGTAGCAGATGAGAGAACATGGAGAGAGCTGTATAAGTAATGGAACTAAGTATATCGATTAAAGACAGTATAATACCGATGTATGACGAAGTGCTTGAAGATGTTTTAGATCACAGGCACTCTCGTTATATATTTCCAGGAGGAAGAGGAAGTACGAAGTCTTCATTTGTTGGAGGCATCTGTATTCCTCTTCTTGTTGTTTCAAATCCTGATGTACACGCAATCTGTTTCAGAAAGATCGGCAATACGATTCAAACTAGCATATTTCCGCAGGTTGTGTGGGGTATATATCAATTAGGATTAGAGAGTCTTTTCAAAATTCCAAAGAATTACAGTACTCCAATTGAGTATAAACCTACGGGACAGCGAATATATTTCATGGGACTTGATGATCCTAACAAAGTAAAGTCAGTAAAACCTCCATTCGGATATCTCGGAGTTACATGGTTTGAAGAGTTAGATCAATTTGCAGGAGAGAACGAACTTCGTAAAGTAACTCAGTCTACAAAGAGAGGTGGAAAGAAATTCTGGGATTTCAGAACATTTAACCCGCCTATTTCGAAGAATAACTGGGCAAATGAATATGTAGACGATCTTGAGATTAACGGTACAAAAAACACGCTTGTAGTAAGGAATTCGTACTTGGATGTTCCAGAAGAGTGGTTAGGAGAAGAGTTCATTGAAGAAGCAGAAGAACTCAAGGCTAAGAATGAGCGTGCATATATACATGAGTATTTAGGACAGGCAATAGGAACAGGTGGAGATGTATTTCCTAATGCATGCGATCTTGATATGTATTGTGAGAGAACGATACGTGATATCTACGGTAATGAAGTGAGAGCGAAACCATTAGTAGAAACATTCGATGTGATATACAATGGCATGGATGTTGGATTTGCAATGGATCCTACACGTTTAGTACGCTGCTACTTTGATCGTGATCGCTTAGACTTGTATATATTTACAGAATTCAGTACGAAGCATAATCGTAGTGAAGCAATATATAGACAGGTGTACAAAGAGAAGAAGATGTTAAGTGAAAGTGATATGTTAATTTGTGATCCAGGCGGAGGAGGATTGTTTGTAATGGCAGATTTTAAGGCATTTGGAGTATTCTGCAGACCTGCAGATAAAGGACCAGGTTCAGTTGATTACGGTATTAAATGGTTGCAAGGTCTAAATCATATATACATCGATAAACGGCACTGTCCTGAAACGTATAAAGAGTTTACGACGTATGAATACGAACAAGACAAAGATGGTAATTTCATAAGTGCATATCCTGATGAGAATAATCACTCAATTGATGCTGTAAGATATGCAATGCAGAAATATGCAAACAGAAAGGGTAACTAAATGGAAATATTACACGTATGTCCCGCTAAGGTAGCTACAGGAGGAACAGAAAGCATTCATAAGCTAGTTAGTGAGCTGAATAAGGTAGACGGTGTATATGCACGTATTTTGTACGTTGGAGATTACGAAGGCGATCCTCAGCCTGAAGATTATGCGAGATATCACTGTGGATATGTAACAATGTTTCCTGAGTATTTCAGCGGATGTGTGATATTTCCAGAGATATACGGCAATGACGTTATTGATCCTAAGTACGAGAGCTGTATAGTTGCGATTAACTGGGCAGGCGTAGACGTGTATGATTGGAGTGTTCCGAAAGCTAAAAGAGGATTGTACTTAAAGCGTAAAGACTGCATTCATCTAGCTCAGTCAGAATATGCAATGGATCACTTGAGAAAGTTAGGATTGAAAGGGATCAAGATAGAAGACGTATTAAACGAAGACTTCTTCTTTGATAAGTATATTAACATAGCTCGTAATAATCTTGTGCTTTATAACGGTGCAGCGTACAAATTAACACAGTTTCAAAAGATGGTAATGCAGAGATGCAGAACTGAGTATGGAATAAGATTTCAACCACTAAGTGGATTCACACGTCATGAATTAATTGATCTATTCTATCAGTGCAAGTTGTACATAGACTTTGGTGTATTTAGTGGAAGAGAACGGCTTCCGAGAGAAGCAGCTATGTGTGGATGTTGCGTATTAACAAGTAGAACAGGAGCTGCAGGATATCACGAAGACGTTCCAATTCCTGATAAATACAAGTTTACAACGGATCAGGTAGATGAAGCTATGAAGATGATCATACATGTATTAGCTAATTATGATCAGTGTAAGCATGATTTCGATGAGTATAGAACGTCTTTAGTACATGATAGAGACGTACTTCCTGATCAAGTAAAGGAGTTATGCAATGAGATTTTCAATCATAATTCCAGCGTATAATGCTGAGGATCACATACGAAAGACGTTAGACAGCGTAAAAATGCAGACATTCACGGACTATGAATTGATAGTAGTATGTGATTCGTGTACAGATAATACGCGCAAGATTGCGAAAGAGTACGGAGCAATAACGAGAGCTGCTAACTTTCATCATAGCGGATATGCAAGGAATGCAGGATTGGAGTTTGCAAACGGCGATTATATACTGTTTATGGACGATGATGATTGGTACTTGCATGAATACGTACTTGAGATATTAGATGCGAAATTAAAACAAGAGTGTGATCCTGATATACTGTTTTTCGCATTCATATTCAAGAATACAGCGTATGTTAATCCTGAAGGACATAACTATTTGCCTGCATTCTGGAATAAGGTATGGAAGCGGCGATTTATTAATCATATTCGTGTAGAAGGAGCAGATCCTTACGAAGGCGATGTAGAATTTCAGGAAAAAGCATTGAGTGACAATCCTAGAATTGTAGAGTGGAACATGCCACTTTATTACTATAACTATATGAGACCAGGAAGTATGTCAGATAAGAGAGGTAGTTGATATGAGATTTTCAGTAGTAGTGCCTGCATATAATGCAGAAGATCACATTAGAAAGTGCTTAGATAGCATAAAACAGCAGACTTTTAAGGATTACGAGTTAATCGTTGTTTGTGATAGCTGTACGGATAACACACAGAAGATTGCAGAAGAGTACGGAGCGATTACTAAAGCAGTTAATTATCACTGTGACGGTCCAACACGTAGTGAAGGTATCAATATGGCAAAAGGAGAATATGTGCTATTCTTAGATGATGACGATTGGTGGCTTCATGAATACGTATTAACACAGTTAGATAAGAAGCTAAGAGAAGAGATGGATCCTGACGTATTATGCTTCTCATTCATCTTTAGACACTGGAAGTATGCAGATCCTCACGGTCTTCAAGGGAGGCGCTGGATAGCTGTATGGAATAAGTGTTGGAAGAGAGCTTTCATAGGAAGTACACGTTTTCCTAATAGACAATTCTCAAGTGATCAACCTTTCAATAATGCAATGGTTGCGAAAGGTGGACGGTGGGTAGACTGGGATATGCCTATGTACTATTACGATTATAAGAGAAAAGGATCACAAACACAGAGAGCAGAAGGCGATGAGATTCCTGAATGGATAGTTGCAGATAGAGGATATTGATATGAAGTACTTAATTCACGCGTATTCTAAACGTATTTGGTATGTAGAGCAGTATTTAATACCTTCAATGCTGAAACAAGGTGTTAGAAACGAAAATATAAGCGTATACAACGATGATAAAGGCGAAGGCAATCTTCGTGCATGCTTAAATGCATTCTCATCAGTGGACGATAATGACCAGAGTACGTGGCATTTGCAGGACGATGTGATCATCTGTAAGAATTTCAAAGAGATGACTGAACGGTATAATACAGGATTAGCTGCAGGATTCAGTAGTTATTACGATGATGAGAAGCA
>Ga0310786_10004270_pt1 | contig 20005 bp, 32 predicted proteins | sample AusTroGonzalo_MG_FD_203881 | JGI IMG/M metagenome (GOLD analysis project Ga0310786, IMG submission 203881) | Bovine rumen microbial communities from tropical cattle in Woodstock, Queensland, Australia - Gonzalo_03 (v2) (version 2) | ecosystem: Host-associated > Mammals > Digestive system >... | reverse complement strand
CATCTATTGCCTTTAAAAGTGTTTCTATATAATCATTACTAATCATATCATCACTATCTATTATCGCAATATATTTACCAGTAGCTTTTCTTATACCCTCATTAGTAGCAAATGCTCCACCTTTATTTGTTCTACAATGTTTTATATTTATTTTATCTTTATACTCATCTAATCTTTTTTCATTACAACCATCATCTATTAGAAATACCTCAACTTCATCTGTTAATTGTGGTATCAATGCATCTAATAATTTAACTGTTAATTCATATGTTTTGTAATATGGTATTACTATTGATAGTTTAATTTTTTTATCTACCATTGGCGATCTTTCCCTTCTAACATTTCTTGTTTTGTTTTTCTTAATCTTTCATCCATAAGTCTATCTATTTTTGGATCACAACCTTTCACACTTAAAGCTAATTGCATTGTATCTGCATAATGTCTTATTGTACTTGTTTGCCATAAATGATTTTTAGTTCTTATTGTTGTAACTGATTTATAATTTTGTTGATTCCATACATATATTGGTTCTTTTAATAATTCAAAATTATTCATATAAAAACATATTTTACAATGCTGGTTCTTATCTTCTTTTAAAGTTCCCTCATTATATAAACACTCTTGCCTAGTTGCTAAATTCTTTTTAATAACTTTACCACAACTACCACTCCAGCCACTAAATGCTTCATATTTATCTTTATATTGTGGAATAAAACAAGTATTCAATTTATCATTTTTAAAACTTGCCATGCCTACAAATAATACATCTGGGTTGGTTTGTAATTTCCTATTTATCTTTTCTAGTGCTGTTTCATCATATAGCCAGTCATCACTATCTATATAATAAACATAATCAACATCATCAGACAAATGTAAATATGCTTCGTTTCTAGCTCCACCATTTAATCGCTTTTGTTTTAATTCTATTATTTTATGTGGTGGTTTTAATAATTCTTTTGCTATTTTAACACTATCATCAGTACTCATATCATCTACAAATATTATTTCATAATTATTATATGTTTGATTTAATACACTTTGTAAACACTTTTCTATTGTATGCTCATAATTAAAATTTGGAATAATAATACCTATCTTATAATCAATATATTCTATCTTATTCCAATCTTTATCTCCATATTTTGCTTTTTTTATACAGTCAACTTCATAATCAGTTAAATTTATATCTACAAATTCACACTTATCATACCTTACACATTGTAAACCTGTTTTTAATAACTCTTCAAAATTTTCATTATCAAATAAATATATATATTCATTATTATCTTTTTTTACTACTTGATATGAATTTTTATCGACTGCAATTCTCACGATTAATCACCTAAAATAATTATACTATAAAAGTAAAAGACTGTAAAATTACAGTCTTAATTTACTAGCCATACATCTTCTACTTCTCTATCTCGACAATCGAATGTATCATATATTACGCCATTTTTAGAACATACTATATGACCTCGCATTGTAATAAGTAAAGTATTATTAGGGAACATTCCAGAAACATATCCCACCGTTCCATTTATATCATATAACCTTTGATAGGTTCTATCTAAATAGTTTCTCACAAATTCCCTTTTATCTAATAAAGTACCTTCATATTGTGCTATATCAGATAAATAATCATAGACATAGTCCCATGATTTACCAGTAGCACAAGATAAAGCCCTCAAAACACAATCATCCTCAAAACGATTCAGTGGGTTTTCATTATAAAATTTATACATTATCTCATGCTTTTTTGTAAAGTTTCATTAAGCATTTGTTTTTGTTGAGGTGTATCAGCTTCTTCATGCAATACCATAATAAAATCTTCTAGTGCTTTTATCATATAATGATAACTTTTATCGCCTTCAGAATTTCCAGCACCATATCTTTCTCTGCTTTCCATGTAACGTCCATACTCATTAGACATTCTATCTATATGATCGTGTCCTCTGTATTTAGTATCATAACCTCTACGTCCATAGTTTCCTTCATATCTTCCATATTCATCACGTCCATAACTATCATATCCGGTTCTTCTTCCACTATAATTTCCATAATTTCCATAATTTCCGTACATACTTTCATCCTCCTTTGCATAATGTTTTATTTTACTTAATTTTAGTAAATTATCTATATTAGTTGTAGCTATACCTTCTTTTAAAATATTTTCAATAGCTTTTTCCGACTTTTCTATAATTCTTTTTTCTATTGTTTTTTCTTCTTCCACTATTTATCACTCCTTTCTTTTAAGAGTTCTAAAATTTTCTTTTGATTTATAAGTATCTGCTTTAAATATTTTTCATCTTGAGTTTGTAATTCTTGCATTAAATCTCTATTATTATAATCTTGAAATAATATTTGCAAACTTAATGCCTGTAAAAATAAACTTGTTATATCTAATTTATTATTCATTATCTGTTAAGTCTGCTGATACTGAATGTTGCATTAGTTATAATTGCTTGTGTAGTTGCTATTGGTGTTGTAGGGTCAGTAGGCGTTGGCACACTAGAAACTGATTGAACAGAAATGTTAGTAGTTCCACGAGGGCAAACTCTTAATTTCTTATCAAAAGAAACTGTTTCATAATCATCAGCAGCAGCAAGTGTTACAGCTCTAACTGTATCTGGAATTAACACTCCGTCTTGGAATAAACCTATTGCAACAACACCAGCAGTTGCTGTACTTACAGAAGCACTAAATTCTACATCATAATAACCTGTATATCCATTTCCAAATATTTTAAAATTAGGATTACCATTTGAATAATCTAACCACCCATTGCAAGTAGCACATCTAGTTCTAATATCTGTTTCATCAAAAGTTATTGGACTTGCATTACTTGGCAATACTAATGGTTCATTTATAATTGTTTCTATCATATTATTTCTCCTTTCATATTTAAAATAAAAGAGAATAGAACTATGCCTATTCTCATCAGTTTCCCAATGCCGGGAAAGTGTTAGCAAGTTCTCGTATTCGAGTTAGTAGTATTCTACTCTATGCTATTAAATAAATTGACTTGTTGTGTTGTATCCACATCCACATCCACCGTTTCCATTGCATGTGAATATTGGTTGATTACCATATACTGGTTGAGCTGGTATAGGACAAGAACGAAGTTCGCTTACTAATTGATTAGCAACAGTTGCGTTGTTTGCTCTAATATCAGCAGTTTGAGCTATTTGACTAGCTTGTAAGTCTTTCATTAAGATTTCTCTTTGAAGTTCAACAATCTTATCATTTTTAGCATCAATTTTGTCTTGACATAATTGGTCTAAAATGCGTTGAGTATTTGCTGTTTGGTTAGTAACTATATCTCTAATACCATTACTTAATGCTTCTCTATCAGCACAATTTTCAGCTAGTACAGTCGAAGTTAAGTTAGCTATTCCCAAACGATTTTCACAGCAACAATCAGCAAATTGTCTACTTAAATCAAAAGCAGTATTCATGTTAGCCATTTGTCTATTAGCAGCAGCTATTTCACTATTATAAAAACCATTTGTAATAGCACTTGTTATATCACCAGTACTATTGCATATTTGATTAGATATTCCATAAATTCCATCTCTTACACCTTCAATTTGATTACTTAAATGTAATGTATCAAATCCATTGTTAGTGTTTTGCATGATGTCTTTTTGACCGTTAGATAACCAAGCATAACCATTATCAAATCCACCATTGAAGAAACCACCATTTCCGTTATTTCCCCAACCTCCGAATAATGCAAATAGTAAAATTACCCAAATCCAATCTCCACCATATCCAAAGCCACCGTTACCATATCCACCCATCATAGGCATTACTGGATAAGCATAACCATTGTTGTTATTAGTAGCTAAATCAACAGTTGGAACAATTCCACTTCCATTTGAACCATTCATTGAACATTTCTCCTTTCTTAATATTCTTGGTTGCTAGATAACCTATTAAGAGGCACTAATCTAGCTAATACCTCTTAATAAGGTATCTAACCTTATTTTTGTTGATTAAACATCCCCATCATATTATCCCATTGTTGTCTTTGTTCAGGACTAAATCCATTTACTGTTTCATTCAATAAATCTTGTGGGTTATTATTCTTTTTTGCTTCCTGATATTTTTTGAATGCTTGTGGATTTTGCCTTTTTAGTTGTTGTTCTAACTGGTTCATCATGTTTTGAGGTATCTGTTGTACTTTGTTCTGCATTAACATTTGTAACATCTGCATCATTCGTTATCATTCCTTTCAATTCTTCGATTTGAGATTGTAAAAATTCTATTTGCATATCTTTTTCGTCTTTTGGTATTATTTCTGTCAATTCATAAGTTTTAATATCACCTTTAGCATTTTTTAACCATACAATACTCATATCTCTACTAAAAAATGGTGTATCAAAATAAACGTTTTCTTTATCTACATCATCAATAGTATTTGCATATCTCATTTGATGACTATTTGTTGGTGCTAACTGGAATGTTTGATTAATTGCTGGTTGTTGATTATTTCCATTTTTTATTTGATCTTTCATTTGTTGCAATTGACCTATTTGAGTATCAATTTGGTCAAACATAGTTTGTTGATTAAAATTGTTGTAATTAGTTGTATAATTTCTAGGATATTGATTGTTATACATATATATTCCTCCATTAAACAAAAAGAAGAAGGGCATACAACAACCGTGTTTTACTACGAGATGTCATATTATCCCTCCTTCTGATAAAATTATATATTTTATTATTAATTTAAAATTGCAAAAAAAAAGAACTAATCCATTAGCATTAAAATTTTTGACATCTGCAAATTATAATAATCTTTGTATAGATTCTTTAATTTCTTAATTTCATAACTGACAGTTCTTTCACTAACCCCTATTTCTAGACTTATTTTCAATATACTATCTTTATTTATAAGCATATCTAATATTTTTACTTGTTCATCTGTAAGCGATACATTTCTTAAAAAATCATCATATATTGCTTTTATTTTTAATTTTTCAATCATTTACCCCACCTCGTTGGTGAGTATAATACACTATTTTTTAAAAAATATACTGCAAACATATTGCAAATATTTGCAAAATATCGCAATTAATCGCAAAAATTATCTTTAAAAAAAATACTTTTCGATTCTATTAAATATATCTTTTTTACGATAACTAACTGTTCTCATGGAATAACCAGTTTTTATCATTATACTTTTCAATGGTTCTCCTTTTAAACATAAGTCTAATATCATTTTTTCTTTTCTGCTTTCCTTTAATATACCTTTTTTTATTATAAAATTATAAGTTTCTTCGGGCATATCAAAGTAGTAATGCTGCTTTTTCATAATATACCTCCTGTTTGGTGGCATATTATAGCATAAAATACTTTTTTTGTAAAGAAAAAGAGGTTTTACCCTCTTACAAACGATACTATTATATTTATTAATGCTGCTATTATTGCAGCCATTGCTGTCCTAAATAGCCATTGATTATTGCTTTTTAACTTTTCTATTTCTTCTTTATTATCCTTTGAAAGTGAATATGCCTCATTTGCTTTTGTTTCAACACCTTTAAAATCTTCTAATAAAGTTTCTATTTTAGTTAATCTAGTTAATACTTCTATTTCAAATTTTTTGTTATCTTCCATTTGCAACACTCTCTTTATTTCATTTTTTTACTACCACAAATGAATTATAACATTAATAATGATTTTTGACAAATATCACTATTTTTGATTTTCAAGAATACTTTTCATAAATTCTTCAATTAAACTACTAACTGATCTTCCAATTATTAAAGAATACATTTGAAATTCTTTATAGATTTTATCATCTACACAAAATGTATGTATTTTCTTTTTCATTTATTTGTCCTCCTTTAAAAATTCATTATATTTATCTAAATCTAAAATTTTAAGAATTTCACACCCTATATCAATTTTAGTAAAATCATCCATTTCAAGGTCTATATTTCCTTCTATATATTCAATAGCTTTGTCTATTTTGGATTGTAAATATGCGACATATTCATTTATATCTAATACACATATATCGACACCTTTACTACCTTTTGTATTATCTATTGCCATATTTTGTAAATTACCTAATGCAATATAATATTTTTCTTTTAATCTATTCATTTCATTCCACCTCACTTTTAAATAAATCTTCTATCTTTTGCCATTCTTCATCACTTATCATATTTCTCAAATGCTTTTCATAAAGATTCCAATAACATATTTTTAGATATTCTTTATTATCTTCTTTAAAAATACACATTTCATCAGGAATACCATTATCTTCAAATGGTGTTTTTATTTGCCATAAATTCCATATTTGCATATTATAATCATGATTCATTTTTATATTTCTTTTTTCACATTCATGACACACTTCTCTAAAATATTGTGCTAAATATTTTGGTGGATAATCATTAGCAAACTTAACTAACGGGTGTTTTATGTTCGGATACTGCTTAATCATATCTCCTAATTCATATCTCATAGCTTTAAGTTGTTTATTTGGTAATACTGGAATTAATCTTTTACTCCAAATTCTCACTAAAAACCACCTCTAATAACACCAATTATTAAGAAAGCCCATAAGCAAATTACTAAAAATGCAAACCCCTTATCTAAAAATTCTCTTATTTCTTTTCTCAATCTTAATTTTTTCATCATATACCTCCTTTGTTTATATAATTATATAATATATTTATCAAAAAATCAATATTTTTGCATAAAAAAAGTGTCATTTGACACTTACTCTGTGATAACCTGTAACAGTCATTCTTTGCTTATAAGTTGGTAAATCAGCTTTTTTACTAAAATCATTATATTTACTAGTCAATTGACTAATTTTACTTTGAGCATTAGCTATTTCTTCTTTATTTCCACTTGCACGTGCTATTATCTGCCTATCTTTTTGTTTTCTTATAGCAGTTTCTAAACTTCTTTGCACTTGAGTTGCCTCATATTTATTATATGTCTTACCATCATATTCAAAAGTTTCATTATTTCTTTGTTTCATCTTAAAAAGTGCATTATCGTTATATTGTGGATTATCTACACCCATAATTATACTAAATACAAAATGTCTACAGTTATAATCTCCAATAGGACGGTCTAAATTACCTTGTAGACGGTCAAACTCTTTATTTGTGTATTGTCGACCTTGAACTGGAAGATGATCGTCTGCACAAGGAAAATGCACCGATATTTCGACACCATCTGCCCCTATTTCCTTACCTATTTGTTCTTGAACATCAATATTTATCTTTCTAATACCTTCAAGAACTGCTTGTCTTACAGAACTATCTATTCTTTTGTTATAACCATTTTTGTATCCTAATTTTTCTTCATGTATTTTAATACCACTATCAGCCAACTGATTCATAGTGTTTCTCATAGCACTTTGATAATCAGTTACTCCAGTTGATACATTAAAAACAGCTTCATCTATTAAGTCATTATAAAGTTTTGACATTGGTTTATAGATAATATTTCCTTTATCATCTTTCAAAGTAAATCCAACATTATTTGAGTTGCTTAAATTTGTAAATAATCCATTAGTTTCTTTTTTTATACTTTCCACTAATCTTTGTAATTGCTCATTATCTTCATATTTTACATATTCTTTATTTCTTGCTTTATAATATACTTCCGAAAATTCAACATTTTCTTTTGCAACTTCTTTAAATAAACTATCTATATCTTTAATTGATTTACCACTTATTTTAGACAATTCATTTAATAACTTATCAACTTCAAATCCTAATTTAAGTTCTTGAGCTAATATATGAGCATCACTAGGAGAAATGCCATCAAATTGTTTGATGACATTACCTAGTTTCTGCAATACTTTAGTATTAAACTGATTATATCTATTATAAAACCTTTCTAATACTTTTTCATTATCCATAGGATCTACCTCCTATTATTTTTTATGCTTCAAATTGATTGAAAAAAGCATCTGCATCAGTTATCTTCTTATAAGCTAATGTTGATAATTCCACTTTGTACATTTTTCCATTATTTTCATATTTCATAGTGTTATAAGTATAATAACCATTTTTAGCATTTTCTATTTCTGTGTAATAAATAGTTTGCACTTCATTTGTTAATGCTCCTGCTTCTGAATATTTAGTTAATTTAATTCTGAATTGTTTCATAATTTATCTCCTTTTTATTTAACTTCAAATTGTGCAAAGAATGTATCTTTATCAGTAAATTTGTAGCATAGAATATAAAGTTCAACTTTATACATTTTGTTACCTATTACTACTTGTCCTTCTTCATTTACTGTTTCATACTTTAACTTGTCATATTCATAGCAGATATTTTTAGCATTTTCTGGATTATCTGCATATTTTGAAATAATCTCGTTAGTTAAAGCTCCTTCCTCTGAATATTTAGTTATTTTTACTTTGTATTGATGCATAATGCATACCTCCTTCTATAAAATTTTAATTTATTTCTCCATACAAGAACTCTCCTGTTCCTGCATTGTAGAAAGTCCTTTGTGTTACCCTGTCATATAAACAAGGTTTATTGTTTTCATCTAGACAAGGAATGAAATCTCTTACTAAAATGTTTTCATAAGTCATTTTAAAATAATATATTTTTCCTGTAAAATTCATAGGATACAAACCGTTACGTCTAAACAAATAAAAATTAACTTCTGTATCAAATGCAGTGTTCGGCAATTCGTTTGTCATTCCGTCATTATCTATATATTTATAATCATTATAAAAATTACAACTTACTTTGTATGGTGTATCAATTTGATGCAATCCACCGTAATATGTACTTGTTACACCAAAACCCCAATATCCATTGTCGTAAAAGTGATGTCTATGAGTTATACTGTTAATAATATTGTGTGCTCCAAATCTACCACTATTATATGACATTCTTGTTTCAAACCCGAGTTTGTTATCAGCATTAATTCCTGTATCAATATATTGTGTACCTGTACTTTCAAGATAACTAAGTCTAGTATAATTTTCTGGTATATCTGTTTCATCTCCCCATTCAAATATACCTGTTCCTGAATTATAAAATGTTTCCTTTGATACTGTATCGTACATACAAGGTACATATTCGTCATCTAAACATGGGATTAAATCCATTATCAATTCTTCATCTTCTTTTATTTTAAAGCCATACAACTTTCCTTTAGCACAATAATTATATGGCACTCCATTATTATTTCTTGTTAATAAATATAAACTATTAGTGGGAGTTACAAAATCTTCTGTCATATATGATGAAAAGTTCCATGTTCTATCATCTACTTGTATAGTTCTTCTACTTATGTTCATTGTATATAAACTTCTGAGTGAGCTCCAAAATGCGTAAGGATAAGTATCTGCTGAATTTCTTCCGTATGTACCATTGCTGTTAGGAGAAGCATAAGTATAAGCATTTCTTGGATAATTAATTTGTAAGTTTTGTTGTGCCCCTGCTACAATATAGCATCTACCTCCAAGAGAAGCATCAACTTGTGTACCAAAGAACACCTCATACGTATCCCCATATTCTTTAGTTGATTGGAAATCAAATTCGATAATAGTATTTGATTTTACCAAATATCCTGTATCTATCCATTGTGTACCTGCACTCTCTAAATAAGCAACTTGTCTATATCCATCAGGCAACTCTTTTCTTTTCCATACAACTTCTAATCCTTTATATATTTTAACAATAGGATTTTCGCCTATGAGAATATCCTTAATATTACTATTACCTACTCTCATAGACTAATCCTCCACTATTATATATATCGTTGCATCTGATTTAACTGCTATACTGTCATATTCTGCTTGTGTAAGTGTTACTATACCAAACATTTCTTGTATTTTAGTTTTAGCTGTGTCAGTATAAGTTCCTACTGGATTACTAGAACTAGCTTGTGTCGTATCTCCACTTGCTTTTGCTAGTCCGTAGAAAGCTGATGCGTCTTGATATGCAGGTACTATTGGCTTATACATATTTGTTCCTGGTTTGATATGTCCATTAACTGCGGCAGGTGAAATTGCCATCGTTCCTGCGTATGTTCCAGATGTTACCTTACTGAGACCGTATGCCGAATATAACTTTACTAATCCATAATTCCCTGTTGTAGAATCTTCTGCAATCGGAATATTAGCCACTCCACCATTTACTATACTTGTTCCATTTACTTGTACGTCATCAACTTTTTCATCTAGTTCCTTTTCTATATCACTAAATGCTTCTGCATTAATGAACAATGGAGCATTTCCACTTTCATAAGTGCTTGATAGATTAGTTTGATTTGCATAACTCATAGCTTCTTCTATTGCATTTAATTGGCTTATTAATGTAGTATCAGTTATTTCTGTTGTTGTTGGTGTTTCTAATACATAATAAATTGTTATATTATGCGTACTTAACCAAGTTTTAAAACTATTTACATCATCATAATTGGAATTTTTTATTAATATAGCATAATTATTTGTAGATGAGGCATAACAATATTCGCCATCAAGTAAAGATGTTGCAGTCGTTTTTCCCTCTTTAAATTCATAATAATCACAAAGAGATTTTCTAACAGATGATATTTTACCACTTGAAAATGAATTTGTTGAGTATTTAAACCAACCTTCGGCTGTACTTCCATTATAAACTTTTTTATCAACTGTTTTATAAAGATACCATTTATCTTCATCTTTATAAAAATAATCTCGATAATCTCCTAATCCACATAATGTTATATTTCCTAGATTTATTGTGTATGTTTGACTTTCAGTATTATCACTATTTGATATTAAAATTGTATTATTTCCAGTAGCTACTTTAATATTTAATGGTGAACTTGGTGTAGGTGTTCCATCTTGTTCTGTATTACCTTTAACTCCTACACTCATTTCAGCTTCAATAGTGTCTAATGTTACTTCAGCACCAATACCACTTGTCTTTGGTAATTGGTCTGTAATGTTCTCCACATAGCTTATTTTAGTATCTTGTACTGCTTGGCTTTGATTTAGTTCTTCTTGACTTACTTTACCATTCCAAGTAGTTTTTTCAACACTTGTTACGAACTTATTAGTGTTATTTGTATCATCTACTAAATCACTACTTAATTTATGTGAACTATCTATTGTGTTTTGTTTACCACTTAATAATGTATTCAAATCAGTTGTAGTAGTGTAATTAGCTAGTGCTGTATTCAAATCACTTGTAGTTACATAACCACTTAAATCAATATCAGTACTTCCTATCTTTTCCCAATTATTTGAAATATATATATATTCATCATATACATTACTTTCTTCACTTTCACTTCTAGGAACTAAATAAATGATATTACTTGAACCAGTACTTGGTAATTGTTCTACTATTTCAAAATGTAAATGTTCTATACTTCCGATTAAGTTATTTACTTCTGTCTTAGTATAAGTTTCACTCTTTAAATAGTAGTTAACTAAATCATTTACTGACCTTGTAACAAAATTACTTACATCTGGTATTTCTGATTTATCAGCTTTATTTGTTTGTAAATTACTTATGTCTGATTTAATTTCTGTATCATCATAATTTTCTAAATTAGCAAGTTTTGTCTTTTCTTCATTAGTATAATCATTAGTAGATAATCCTTTACCTTGAACTTTATCTACTTTATTATTAAGTTCACTTCTTATTTCTGTATCATCATAAATTGTATCTACTGCACTAATTACATTGTTTTCAATAGTAATATTATCTCCAGCAGTTAATTTATCTTGTTTATCGGCTTCTAAATTAGCTATTGCTTGTTCTATTTGTTCTTTATCTGTTGGGGTTATTGGTTCTGTATTTTCAGTCTTATCCTTTAATGATCCAACTAAAGTATTAAAATAAGCAGGGCTTGGATTGTATCTTTTTATTTCTTCTTCATCTTCTATTAAGTAAGCAACTACACCAATTTCAACCTGTCCTTTTTCAGCAAGTACTTCGTTTGGTATATCACACTCGTTGTTTATTATCAATTGCTTATAACTAACTCCTTTAAATGTAAAATATGCTTCTTTTACATATTCAGCAGTTATTTCATCAGCAAATTCAAACTCACATTTTGTAATATCAATTTCACGTTCATTTACTAAATCTTTTATTATTTCTATTTTATGTGGATTTACGATTAACTTCATTATTCTTCACCTCCACGTGTTCCTAGTAAATCATCAATACTTGGATTATTTTCTTTTATTTTTCTTATTTCTTCTTCTGCTATTTCAGGTGTTTCTCCAAATATCTTTTCACGATATTCTTCTTTACTTAAAACTCCTGCACTTAATTCTCTTAATGCTCTATTGCTTTCAGATTCTTTATCTTCGATTATACTATCATCAAACTTAATAACAAAATCTTCTGTATTGATATTATATTGTCCAAATACACTTGAGGCATAACATATAGCTTTTACTAAATCATAAATAGCACTTTCATAACCAATTTCAAGTTTCTTCTTTCTTCTAAATAATTTACTATTAGAACTTACCACGGCTGTTGCTGTACTTAAATTATTTCCGTCAAAATGGTAGTGATTTTCACCAAACCCAACTTTATTACCTAAAATATTCAAGTTAGTATTTAATGTTTCAATTTGTTTGTCTGTTCTTAAATCATCACTGTCGCTTTGTATTAAATCATCTTTTGTTGCTCCAGTTGGTAATTGATAAACTGTTGTATCGTTTGGATCGAATACTAACTTTTGTGAGCCATCATCATAATTAAACATATCAGCTCTGACAAATGTTCTTTTGCGACCGTCGTTTATTTCGTTTTTAAGTGCGTCGAATGATATATCAACTGCTTTCATATTATCAATAGCATTTGCATAGTGGGGTATTCCAAAAGGTGAATTATTAAATAAGTTATTAGTCAACATTGGTTTAAATATTGCAAACCAAGGTATATTTGATTGTGTATTAAATTCACTCATTGTTCCTTGCTCATCTGTTATTTCACTTAAATTGCCATTGCTTTCTCTGAATAAATGATTATGTATTATGTAATTACCACTTGTTTCATCTATTTTATGTACTGATAAAACTACATATTTTTGACCTTTGTTATATTCAACACTTCCAAAAGCACATTCAGTTATACTTTTATTATTCCAACTTAATGGATATATCCAATCAATATCTACTAAATCAACACGTGTTTTAGCGTTTGATACATCTAAATACATTCCATCTTCATTTTGAATTAAATCATAAACACTAACAACTGCACTTTCAGTTCCTAATGCTCCTGATTTCTCTATTGACTGATTTATCAATGCGTATAAGTCAAGTGAATTAATCAATTCTTCAAATTGTTCTTGTGAACTTTCATCTTTTAATGATATTTCACATTTTTCACTCCAAAGAATATCACTCCAGTCCTCACTTATTTCCTTTGCCATATTCATTGTAAATCTTTTTTGTTTTATTTTCTTTTTACCATTATAGATAAAATAATTATGGAAATCTTTTACATTTCCCTCGTACCAAGACTTCCATTGATCCATGTATGTCTGCAATACATTTTTAACTTCAGGATTATACCCATAGTTTATTTGTAAAAAATCATCTAACTTCATTTAATCAACTCCTTCATTAATTTTCTTCATAATATTTGAAATGAAATCCACCAGTTTGTTTCATAATTCCCCGACAAACTTTTGAAATACCAACTTGATTTATATTTAATTTTTGTGAAGCTTCTTTCATACTAGAATAAATTGTATTGTTTTCTAAACAAATTATTTTTCTTCTATTCCATGCTTTTTGTCCTAAATGACTTTCACTTAATTTTTGTTTAAATTCTTTTGACATTTTTTTACCAGTAGTCCATGGTTTGTGACCTTTTTTAAATTCAGTATTTGGTGATATATGTTTACCTTTGTTTTTATTAATCATTTGTTGTTTTCCTTTTTCAGTCATTCCTATTGAAATATTACCACCTTCTAAAATATTATAACCAAACTCTCTTATATTTGACTTATATTTTTTAATTAATTCTTTTTCTTTAATTTCAGCTTGTTCTTTTGTTAATCCATTATATAAAATTTTATGTTCTATGTTTTGCCATCCATATTTTTTTATTGCATTATTCATATATTCATTATTATTATATTTTTTTCCATTTCTCCATCTATATTCAGGTTTTTGCTTAGTTATACCTATATAGACTTTTTGGTTAGGAAATATATGTATATAAACTTTATAATCATTCATAATATCACCTACACTAATTATATCATGGCTTTAATATTTGTAACAAATTTGTCATAGAAGCTAAAATATGAATATTCATTAGCATCAAGTGAGTCTATATCAGTAGTGCCATCATCTAATCTTTCATCTTGACCTTTATCATTCCATAATGCTTCAGTATATGCTTCAATTAAACCTTTACATTGTCTTAAAATAAATCTTTTTCCTTGACCAAATAATTGGCAATCAAGTTCTATTCGGTCTACAATTCTACCTTTTACACAATCATTAACTTTTAGTGGTATATTATTTTGTTGTAAATATCTATTAAGTCCAAATGTAAGTATTTCTCCAAGTGCTCCATAATCACCATAGGCATGAGTTACTTTTCCATATTTTTGTATTATTCTATTATAAAATTCTTTGAATTTTTCATAAAGAATATCAGGTGAATAAATACCCTCCATTTTCATTTCATCCAATGCCCATACTTGTTTAAAATAAGGAGTTATACCATTACATATAAATCTAGTTGAACTTTGGTTAGCTCCATAGTCTATCCCTATTGATATTATCATGAAATTGATATTATTGCCAAATTGGTCTTTTGCTTCATCTTTTATATATAAACTAGGATTATCTGCAAATTGTCTATAAATAATACCTTCTGCATTTTTCCATTGTCCTAATATCAATCTATCATAGTAAACAGTTCCAGCATATTCTTTACATAAATTATCAACAAATTCTTTACTTAAAAATGGATTATCAAATATTGTGTAGTGTTGCACGTAAACATCTAGGTTCTCCTCATCAACACGATCAAGAAAATCTTTCTTTAACCAGTGCGACTGATTTTCAGGGTTTAATGCTCCGTCAAAACAAGAATAGTCTTTGTCGAGTGATGCCTGTATCATTACAAACACTTCTTGATTCCATTTGGCAACTTCATCACCATAAGCATATTTAATAGAAGTACCTTGTATTTTACTAACTTGATTTACTTTCTCACAACCTAAACAATAGACTTCCTCGTCAAATAATTTAGCTATGTTGTTCGAATTAATCGTTCCAACTAAATTTTTACCATATATTTGCCTTAATGGTTGCAACACGTTTCTTTCAATAGTTCCACGTGAAACACCAAAAATACAATACAGTCCGTCCTTGCCTTTTCGCTCAAATATTCGCTTCGGTATCATATAAAGGTTGTCTAAATATGTCTTACCACAACGTCTTGCTCCTACTTTTAAATTATATCTATGATTGGCATTTCTTATAAATTCTTTCTGCTTATCACTTAATATCATTTGTTTGCCTCATCAGTTAATTTATTTAATAGTTCTTCTACTTTATTAAGTTCTTTTTCATTAGTAAATACTTCAACCCTATCTCTCCATTCTTTTGGTTTACGGTTTTTAAGCCAATATATTTGAGCTGTTGTATCTGGTGGAATATGAACATCTTTAACTAAATCATGTACACAACCATCTTTATCAATTTTTTGTTCGTTTACTTGTATTGTATATCCAATAGCTTTTTTAAATAAAGCATTTTCAACTTGATAATCTGCAATTTCTTTACCTCTTTTTAAGGCTTCGGAAAATTCGATATACTTTTTTTTATATTCAATTAAAGTATCAATATTTATCCCTAAATTATCTGCAATTTGTTGTTGAGTAAGACCATCTCTTGCCCATCCTTCAACTAATATTAATTTATTTTCTAATTCATTATCATTTTTCCATTCTTCGTATTTAGATATTCTAGCAATAAATATCACCTACTTTTCTCCTAAAATTTACAACAAAATTATAACATTAAATTGAAAATCTGTCTATTTGTAGCGAAGTGATGACCTTTTTAGAACATAATAAGGCATAAAACCGTTCATGTATTTCCATAAATTGTCAATTTGCCACTCGAGTAAGTTTAGTTTGTAAAATGAATCTCTTGTGCTGCGAATGAAGTAAGCCCACTCCTTTGTTTGCCATAAAGAAAAAGACGATAATATCCCCTGATACTCGTCTTTTAATGGTTTAATATTTTTAACTGCTTGTCTGTATGTCCAACTTGGATCAATAAATAATTCTTTCATAGTTACCCCTACCTTTTTATTTGCCTAAAGTATAACATATAATTATATAAATTGCAACAAAAAAGAACAGGAGGTATATGAATGAAAAAACCTGTTCTCAAAGGGGTAAATGTGCCTATATTTATAAGCACTGTACTAATGATATAAAGTTAGTCGTTCTTGACCTATCAAATATGAACTTTCACTCCCTATATGTATTGTCTTATATGTCCCTCGTAATAGGTCTCTAAACTTCACAATGCAATACTAGGTATACCATCAGTACACTACCTATAAAGGTAGCTGTAACAATCAGATTAGTTTCACTTTCATCGTGTATCTATCTGCATAATTAGTGCCTAATCACTTCCACGTAACTAAATTGAGGATAACCTCGTGGATTAGCAGGGCGAACCTACAATAATTTAAAGTCTTATAAGCACAATTAAATTATACTACACAATTCAAAAAAAGACAAATTAGTCTTTTTTAAATTTATTTGTTTTATTTTTTTCTAAAATATTAATTAAATCTACTATTATTTCTTCTTTAGTTATTTCTGAATCATTTATTTTACTTATTTCTCTTTGTATATCTTCTTCTAACCATTTTAACTTATCTATTAAATCAGTATTGGCTTTTATTAAATTACTGTAAGCACTTCCGTTTCTTTCTTTTAATTCTTGTTCCATTTGTTTTCTTTCTATAATATTTTTATCATAAATTTGTTTATTTTCTAATTTTTCTAAATTATTTAATATTTCTTGTTTCTTATATTCATCAATATTATTTGTTATTCGGTTTGATATATTTTTAATAGCATTTTTTATTTGTTTATTTGTTATACTATGATCTATTTTTGCACTCATTATCCATTACCTTCTTTATCTAATATTTCTAAAAGTTCATAACCATCTACTAAATCTCTTAATTCTCTTTCTCCACCTTGACTTAATTGTTCATTAATATATTCAATAGCTTTATCTATTATATTATTTAGTCTTTCATTTTCTTCTTGTAAATTAATTATGTAATCTAATATATATGGAATTGCATAATATAGAGGTGTATCTATATAGCAATCTTTTGCTAAAAATCCTCTCAATATTTTTTTGGCTTTTCCTATTGTCATTTTTTCCTTTATATCTTCACTCATATATTCAACTCCTATTCCTTTGGCATTTCATATACTATTGTATCTTCTTTAATACTTACTTTTACATTACTGGGACATTTATAATGGAAATTACCTAACTTTGCTTCTTGTATCTCATTTAATACTTCTAATGCTCTTTCCTTTGTTTTATATTCTCCTAACAAAACATAATCTTTTTCGCCAATCCATTCTTTATTTCCTATATAATGTTTCCCCATGCTTGGCATTTCAGGGCAGTTATTAAAATAAAACAGTTTTTTTATTTCAACCAAACTTTCTCTATCTTGACTTCTAATCCATAATTCCATTATTACTCACCTTTGCTTTCTAAATAATCTAAATAATCTATTATTTCATTGATTTTTTCATAAACATCATCAAATGTATCAGCAACACCTGTATAATGTAATTCTAAATCATCACCATTTTCATCTTTTTCATTTTTATTTTTTGTTAAATCAAAGTATCCTAATTTTTCAGGTATTTTCTTTTCTTCTATCTTAGGTAAACCATTTCTTTCTCTTATATCATTTATTGTTGGTGCTGTAGGTTTTAATATTCTCAATTCTACACCATCTCTTATAAATCTACCTATGTATTGACTTTCTAATAATTCGAGTTGTTTTGTCATTCCTTGTATTACATATAAATTTTTATCAATTACAATTAAATTATAGAAAAAATCTCCATCAACATAAACTATAGTGCCGCTTTTTATTTCTCCACTTTCTATTTTTGCCAATAAATCAAATATATTCATCTCTTCTTACCTCTTTTCTTTTCTAAAGTTTTGTAGCCATTTATCTGATTAAGTTCTTCGTGATATTTTTTTATATCTTTCTTGCACTCTTTTATAAGTTCACTTCTTAACCATATTAGTTTTTTTAGTTCTTTTTCACGTTTATCTTGTTCATTCATTTATTCTTCCTCTTGTATCATTTCAGCAAGAACCATGTCTTGTATTTTTTCTGTTATTTCTTTTGTTTTTTTCTTAAACAAATTATCTAATCTTTCTTTGACTGTATTTTCAATAGTTCTTTTTATCTCCCAATCCTTATTTAATTTGTCATTAAATTTACTTTTAAACATATCTTCAAAACTATCCCAATGTTCTTTTCTTCCCCAACCATCATCTGTATTAATTGGTTCATCTAAAATTTTGTCTATGTTTTTCATAATCATTTCATTGGTTATTTGATTAATTTTTGGTTCTATTTTTTCTCTAACTATCTCTTTAATAATATAATCAAATTCATAATTATTGATTTTTTTTTCAACATTTTCTTTTATTAATTCCTCTAAATATTTTTCATCAATCATCTCTCAATAATCCTCCTACATTCTTTATTTTCAAAATACTCTGCTAACTCTAGGCTGTTACAATAACTTTCTTTACTTGCTTTATATATTCCAATTGATAATGTTAATATTATTAAACCCATTAATAATACTGCTGTTATCATTAATATTGTTAAAGTTCTTTCTTTCATTATTTACCTCCATTTAATAACTCAATTATTTTAGCCCCCATGTCTTTTTTAGGTACAAATATAAATTTACAATCGTGGTGTTCTTTAAAAGTTTTTAATACTTTCAATAATACTTCGCCTTTTACTTTTGTATGTGGCGATTTCCACTTTTTAATATCTTCTTCTGATTTAATATTACCTTGGATCAAAAATATAAAGTTTTTACATCCTAAACTATGTGCAAGTTCAACTTCTTTAACTACTCGCTGATGTTCTAAAGTATTGCATAGATTATGTGATATTTCCAACAACCCATCTTTTTTATCAATTATTACAGAATAATCTTTGTAAATCATGTAATCACCAGCATCTAATTTACTAATAATATAATCTTGATTCACTTTGTCAAAATATTCAAGTATCTTTTTATGACCTTTTTCTCGAGTGTCTACTATTATTAAATTATTCATCATTTTCCTCTAAATCAAATATACTTAATTGTGGATTGACTTCAGGTTTTAAATTGCATACATATTCAATTCTAGCTTTTGCTATTGGTAAATATTCTTCTGTTAGTTCTATTCCTATGTATTTGTAATTCTTATTGCGTTCGTAGTTTTCATACATTACTGCTTTTCCAGTAGATCCTGAACCATTAAAACAGTCTAATATAGTAGCACCATTTGGACTTACTAATCTAACCAAATATTGCATTAATGAAGTTGGTTTAACAGTTGGATGTGTATTTTTTCTTAATGTTTCACCTCTATTAAAAGCATTGTCTATTGGTTTTTTTCTACCATCAGTTATTACTGATTCTTCTATATCTAATCCTTCATCTCTATCTTTCTTACTTGCTTTTGCACAATAGAAATATCTTGAAGCAGAACCACTATCATTAAATTCATTTCTTGTATTATTTTGAAAGCCAAAACTTGTCATTTCACTTTTTCTTTCACAAGTATTATGTCTTGTTCCACCTTTTGTATTAGGAAATCCACCACATACTTCATCAAAATCAGTTTCGTCATAAGTTAGTATTGTATTTGCTGGAAAACGGCCTGTAACCATTTTTCCTTTATATTCTTCGTTTTCATTAGTTTCGTTATTCCAATTATAAATG
>Ga0310786_10004267_pt1 | contig 20008 bp, 14 predicted proteins | sample AusTroGonzalo_MG_FD_203881 | JGI IMG/M metagenome (GOLD analysis project Ga0310786, IMG submission 203881) | Bovine rumen microbial communities from tropical cattle in Woodstock, Queensland, Australia - Gonzalo_03 (v2) (version 2) | ecosystem: Host-associated > Mammals > Digestive system >... | reverse complement strand
GGGTGCTCCAGTTTTTGAAGCATGGCTTTCGCCGAGGGTGTGCCGTTGTCTAGCAGTTGGCAGGCGAAAGCAATTGCCAAGGGTAGTTTTCCACTCCCCTGTGGTCCGCAGAGCATCATGGCGTGTGGCAGACGGTCTTCCTTTACCATCTGCTTCAGCCGCTCCTGCGTCTCCCGCTGTCCTACAACCTCGTCAAAACTCATCTCCTCAACTCCTTACTCCTCAACTCCTAAAGAAGTCGCTTTGCAACCTCCACCACACTATCCACAGCCGAAACCGTATAGAAATGAACGTTATGCACCCCATGCTGGTAGAGCTCCTGACACTGTTGTGTGGTCCATTCAATACCTAACTGTCGGGCATCTTCATCGGTTTTACACTTCACTACCTCCCTGGCCAGCGCTTCGGGAATGTCGCAGTGGAATGTCTTAGGCACTACCGTCAACTGACTCAGCTTTGCCATAGGTTTGATTCCTGGGATAATGGGAATGGTAATGCCCATCTGTCGTGCCTTCTCCACAAAACTGAAGTATTTTTCGTTGTCGAAGAAAAGCTGGGTCACTGCATATTGTGCTCCTAATTCCTGCTTTTCCTTCAGATACTGCATGTCCATTTCCAAATTAGGCGCCTCTTCATGTTTCTCGGGGTAGCAGGCTACTCCGTAGTCAAACTTCCGCCCCGGGTTTTTAATAGGCGTGCCGTCAGCAAAGAATCCCTCGTTGAAGCGCTTCACCTGTGCCATCAGTTCCGTGGTGTGGGCATGGCCTCCGGGAGTAGGCACAAAACGGCTGTCCTCCTTGGCTTTATCGCCACGCAGAAGCAACAGGTCGCTGATTCCTAAAAACTGCAGGTCGAGTAGTTCGTATTCAATATCCTCTACTGTACATCCGCTACAGATTACGTGAGGCTGCACGGGAATGCCGTAACGCTGTTGGATGGCAGCGGCGATGGCCACCGTTCCAGGCCTACGACGAATACGCTGGCGCTCGAAATTGCCGTTTGCCAATTCTTTGTAAACAAACTCTGAGTGGTGTGTGGTAATATTGATATAGGCAGGGTCAAACTCGCGCAGTTTGTCGATGTCGGCAAACAGTTTTGCGGTACCCGTACCTTTCAGCGGTGGCAGCACCTCAAATGAGAATCTTCTTACCGCTTTATCTTGGTGAATAAATTCTGTTACACTCATAATTGGGGACAAAGGTACAAATAAATGATTGAAAAACCAAATTTATTTGGATTTCTCTCCATTCTTACTTCGAAATTCTCAATTATTTTGTAACTTTGCACCGAAATTATGAGTATTAAGCAATTTCTCAAGGACTGGACCTTGCCTGTAGCCATTGCTGTGGGTACTATGGTCTATCTCACATTCTATTTCATCCCCCAGCTCGATGCTGTGGGTAATACATTGGGCGAGGTGGTCGATACCATTTTCCCCTTGATGGTGTTCTCCACATTGTTTTCCACCTATTGTCGTATCGATTTCCACCAGATGCGTCCACATCGTTGGCACATTGGCATCCTGTTGTCGCAACTGGCTCTTGTGGCGCTCAACGTGTGGATAATCTTTCGTGTTGACGGTGATCCCGAACAAAAACTCCTGTGGGAGAGTGTGCTCACCTGTATCATCGGTCCAGCCGCTACCGCTGCTCCTGTGGTCACCGCCAAGATAGGAGGTAATATCAATACCATGACCGCCTACGTGGTCATCTCTGCCTTTGGCTCTGCACTGATGATTCCTGCCGTGTTCCCTCTATTGGAACGAGGTGCCAGTCTGGGATTCTGGCAGGTGTTCCTTATTATATTAAAAAAGTTGTCGCTCGTGCTCGTGCTACCGTTAGTGTTGGGATGGGGTGTCCAACACTATGCCAAGCGCCTGTGTGCATGGATAGTCAGCATCCCTGACCTTTCTTTCTACCTCTGGTCCGTGCAGTTGGCTGTCACCTCAGGCGTCACTGTGCGCAATATTGTCCATAGCGATGCTGCTTTGCGCACACTGCTTCTCATTGCCGTGCTCAGCCTTATTCTCTGTTTCGTGCTTTTTCTCATAGGTCGCAGCATAGGATGTCATCTGGGAGACGAAATCGACGGTGGCCAAGCTTCGTTCCAAAAGAATACCGCCCTTTCCATCTGGGTGGCTTACACTTATCTCAACCCTGTAGCCTCGGTAGGCGCAGGTTGTTATGTCCTCTGGCAGAACATTGTCAACAGCATAGAACTTTGGGAGTACCGAAAGAAACACCTATAATCACATAAATTATTGCTTTTTTACCCCGGTTTCGGACAGAAATCGGGGCTATTTTTTACGTTTGTCCGAAAAAGGGTTTTCTGTCCGATGTAGTTGAGCAGGAAGTCGGGCAAAAATTTGGAATGGGGCTAAAAATGATATTACCTTTGCAGCGTCAAAACAAAAAAGCCGCCCCGCCAGGCGGGAAGGCAAGAGACAAAAAATAGAATGTTTAATAATAAAAAAGAATAAGTAAAATGAAAAATTTCAAGACAATTGCAGCCCTGCTGCTGATGAGCATCAGCTCAACGATCACATTCACATCATGTCAGGACGACACTCTTGACGAGGTAAGTAACAACAACAACGCATCCGCCACGACCCGCGGCGCCGACGGTGATTTAAAGGAGGTCTATGGTCTGACCTACATGAACTTCATCGGCAAGAACGACGTGACGATCCTGAATGCCGACACCACAGAGATTTCCGTGAGCAAGGCCCTTGCCGAGAAGCTTGGCATCAGCACCTTCGTCGACCACGCCATGGGTATCTGGGACGACCAGAGCCACCTTCCCTACGCCCGTAAGGCCACCTCTGAGAACCTTGTCGGCGACCGCTACATCCTGAAGGTAGTCCCCGCCACGATGGCCGAGCTGATCGGCGACAAGAAGGTGACGCTGAACACTGCTGCCTACTACAACCCCGACGCCAAGGGTGGCCAGACCCGCGCCGGTTCTGCCCTTCCCGAGTACGCCGCCAAGTACATTGACGAGAACGACATCATCCACCCTGCCGTGATCTACCTGACCGACGAGCACGGCTATGACAAGGACTACTATACCGACGCCGACCAGACCAAGGTGGGTACCCGCTCCAACGGCAGCTACCAGTTCATCACGGGCGAGGAGCTCGCCCAGGGCAGCCGTTTCTCCGTACGCCGTAACATCCTTTCCTTCCACAAGGACCTTCAGAGCGAGACTAAGATCCCGTGTGGCAAGAGCGGCGGCGACAATGCGAAGCTGACGGTGAAGGCCCCCGTGGACTTCGAGCTGAACTACTTCCTTACGCTGAACGGCGGCTGCAGCCTGAGCTGGAGAGGCGTCAAGCTTTACGTGAAGGAGTTCGAGACCGGCCTTGACGGCAAGTTCGCCATCGCCCCCGAGGTGAAGCTCGAGATGCACAAGGAGTGGGAGCTGGACGGCAGCAAGTACAAGTTCAGCATTGCGAACTTCCCCGGCTATTCTTTCACCTTCATGGTAGGCATCGTTCCCGTAGTGGTGAAGTGCAGCCCCAGCATGTATGCCCGTGTCAACGGTAAGGTGACGGCCGACTTCAAGGCAGGGTTCAAGTACGACTATGCGAGCAGCTTCAAGGGTGGTCTTCGCTACACGAAGGATGGCGGCTGGAACGTGATCAAGGATTTCAAGAAGGAGAAGAGCGTGTTCGAGTTCCACAAGCCAGAGGCCGAGGTTCATGCAGAGGCAGGTGTATCGTTCTTCCTTGGTGTCGACGTGATGCTTTACGGTGTAGCCGGTCCAAATGCCAGCGTAGGTCCCCGCCTCTCTACGACGGCCGACATGAAGGCCGTAGCCTGGAACAACGGCGAGTTTGACCTGAAGGCCAAGACCGAGATGACCGTTAACGCCGAGATGGGCGCCAAGCTGAGCCTGCTGGGTTACAACCTTGCCGAGTTCCACAAGGACTTCGAGCTGGCTGGTCCCTGGGTGCTGTGGCAGTATCCCTCAGTAAACAAATAAGTCCCTACTTTTTGAGAACAATGAAATAAAATCAGCCGGAAGTTTTGCACTTCCGGCTTTTTTGTGTATTTTTGCAGCCGAAAACAATACGACAAATGAAGAAACTGCTTTTCACACTATGTATGTTGGTTGCTTTGGTGGCCTGCAGCGGTGACTACGAGACTTCCAGACGTGTGGGGCCCGGCAATCCTGTCACCACACCTACTGAACGCACGGTTATCGTCTATATTTCGGGTGAGAACACTCTGAGTGCTTACGTCAATCCTAACCTGAAAGAGATGAAAGAAGGCTCGCTCAAACTCAATGATAACGACTGTCTGCTGGTCTACGTCGACAAGAGCAAAAACGACGAATTGCCTTGGCTGGCACGTATTAGCAAAGGCCAGATAACAGACTCTGTTTCGTTATCAGATATGGGTATCAGTAAGAAGAATGAATATGCCAGTGACCCTCAGATAATGGAAAACGTGCTCAAATATGCCTTCAACCGCTATCCCGCCTCCCGTGACTACGGACTGGTGCTTTGGGGCCACAGCACAGGCTGGCTCTTTAATAGCGACTCTATCGCCGTCACCCGTGCATATGGTGTCGATAACGGTATAAACAGCGCCGTCAGCAACGAGGGTAAGTGGATGAATATCCCCACGCTGGCCAGGGCGCTCGGTAAGATGCCACACCTGAAGTTCATTCTCGCCGATTGTTGCATGTTCATGTGTATGGAGTCACTCTATGAATTGCGCGGGGTGGCCGATTACATCATCGGCTCGCCTGCTGAAGTGCCTCAGGATGGTGCCCCCTATCAGACCGTCGTACCCGCCATGTTTGACCGCGACAATTTTTACAATCAGATTGTCGAAAGCTATTATGCTCAGAAAAATGGTAACGATAAAAATCTTGACTTGCCCCTGACCGTCGTTAAGAGTAGCGAGATGGATCAGTTGGCCACAGCCACGCGTACCGCCCTTCAGGCCGTAAAAGCCAAGCAGACCACGGAATATGCTGACTTGAAAAATCTCATCTATTACAATTATAACGACTTGAGGTACTTCTACAATCCCATTCATTGTATTTTCTACGATGCTGGCGATTTCCTGCTGGCCAAAGCCCCCGAAGCCTATAAGACATGGAAGGTGGCCTACGATAAGGCCGTCATTAAAACGACCTATTCCGCCAAGTGGTACACCGCTTTTGCGTGGGATAAATTCTATGGCGACAACTTTACCGTTACCAAAGAACGCCAGCACGGTATTTCAATGTATGTGCCCCAGTCGCCTACTGACAGTCCATATGCCAACCACGAGCGTGATATCCAAAAACTTGCTTGGTATTACACCGTTTTGAAATAACGACGTAGTCCATTAACGCAGTTTTTTGCGAAATAATTTGGTAATTTGCGCAAAAAACTATATCTTTGCAGTTGTTTTGAACAGCTGCAAACTTTTTGATGCCAATGAAGAAGTTAACGCTTGCGAACAGATTAAGTATCAGGATCATGGCGGTGCTGATTGTCATGTCGGCTGCTATCATGTCGCTTGTGTATATTATCACGCGACAGTCGATGGCCCGTGAGGTGGAGTCGCGCTATGAAAGTGTGATCCTGCATGCTAACGAGAAGATTCGCGGTGTACTCTCAGACGTGTACGTGGCAGCTATCAACAATATCAACGACATTGAGAGCGACATTGATGATCCCGACAAGTTGCAGATGCATCTGGAACGAATGGTGGGTCACAACATGTATATGTCGAGTTGCAGGCTGATCTTCGAGCCATACGTGTTTCCTGCTAAAGGCCAGAACTTTGAGATATATGCATGGCGCGATTCGACTGGCAGGGTGCAGAGCCGACAGATGAACGAGGAACATCCGGACTATCTGATACACGACTGGTATAGGGCGGCCTTTGACAATAAGGAGGGAGATTGGACACCACCTTATTTCGACAGGGCGGCCTCCCAACAGTTGACGACGACGTATATGACCCACATCAAGGACCATACGGGTCGTCGTGTGGGTATGCTGGGTGCCGACGTTTCACTGGAGTGGCTGCGCGAGCGCACCAAGCGTATCGATGCAGATAACCACGAGCGATTCGAGAAGGATTTCAAGGACCAGTCGTATAGCTTCGTAATCGACCATGACGGTACATTCCTGATTCACCCCGACGAGCGCCGAGTATTAAAGCAGAAATTACAGGATGTGACGGTGAAGACGCCCGGCTTAAAGGATGATCTGATGGCACACCAGATGATGGCAGGTTCAAGTGGAACGGTAAGACTGAAGGACGAGGGCATAGACTCGTGGGTGTTCTTTTCGTTTGTGAAATATGCAGACTGGACGGTAGCCGTGGTGGTGCCGGCCAGCATCATCTACCATAATGGTAACGTGTTGGCCTCAATTATCCTGGCCGTATTTTTTGTGGGCCTGCTGCTGATTTATTTCCTTTGTCACCACTATATCCGGAAAAACATGAGGCCTCTGAAACGGTTTGTGATGGCCGCCGATGAATTGGCACAAGGAAACTTCGACATCGAGTTGCCAGAGGTGAGGAGCCGTGAGATTGACGCCCTGCGTAATGCCTTTAAGGATATGCAGGCTTCACTAACGAAGTATATTGGGGAGTTACAAGATACCACGGCCTCGAAGGCTGCGATGGAGCAGGAACTGAAGATTGCCAGCGACATCCAGATGCGAATGCTGCCGAAGAGCTATCCTCCCTTCCCTGAACGTACCGACATCGACATCTATGGCGAGGTGGTGACGGCCAAGGAAGTAGGTGGCGATCTGTTTGACTTCTTCATCCGTGACGAGAAACTCTTCTTCAGTATTGGCGATGTGGCCGGTAAAGGAGTACCAGCTTCGTTGGTAATGGCGGTGGCGCGCTCGATGTTCCGTAGTGCGTCGATGCAGTACACCTCACCTAAACAAATTGTGGAGTCTATCAACAGGTCGGTGTGTCAAAGTAACGACTCGTATATGTTCGTGACGCTGCTGATGGGTGTGCTCGACCTTGCCACAGGAAAGTTACTCTATGCGAATGCGGGTCACGAGCCGCCTGTGCTGGTGGGCTCTAACACCCGATTTCTGCCTGTAGAAAATAATATTCCATTGGGATTGCGTCCGGAATGGGTGTACTCCGAGCAAGAGGTGACCATCATTCCTGGCACAACAGTGTTCCTTTATACCGACGGATTCACTGAGGCGGAGACAGTGGACAACAAGCAGTACGGTCGCGATCGTATGTTCAAGGAGGCAATCCGACTGGCGGCCAGACGACTTGACTCACGCACTTTCGTGAAGGACATCCGACAGACGGAGCGTACCTTTGTAGGAGGAATACCCCAGATGGACGATATCTCTCTATTGGCCATCAAATACAAAGGAAAGGTAGACCCAAAACTTTATTACCGGAGCATCCTGCTTAATAACGATGTGCAGGAGGTGCCAGTGCTGACAGTGTTTATTGGTGGTATCTGCGACGACATGCACTTCGACGACCTGTCGAAAGCGGGTGTACATCTGGCTATTGAGGAGGCTGTGGTAAACGTGATGAACTATGCCTACAAAAAAGGTGAAAGAGGCGATGTCTACTTGGAGGTAACGGCCGACGAGGAGACCATTGCCTTTGTACTCAAGGACAACGGCGCGCCCTTCGATCCCACCTCAATGCCGGAGATAGATGTGAAAGACTATGTAGCCAAACGCTCTATCGGCGGATTGGGTATCCACCTGATACGCCACTATATGGACGAAGTGAGCTACCAGTACATCGATGGACAGAACGTACTGACAATGAAGAAGAATCTGAAATCAACAAATAATACGAAATAATATGGAAGCAACAATCAGAAAGGATGACGACCACCGGGTAACCTTGATTCTGGACGGACGTCTGGACACCTCGGTGACAACACAGACAGAGAAAGAAGTGGAACCGCTCTTTAACTATGAGAACTATGAAATTGTCATTGACTGTAGTCGACTTGAGTATATCTCATCGAGTGGACTGCGACTGCTCATGGCCATCAACCAGCGTTGCTGTGCCAACCACTGTGACCTTTATATTAAGGGTTTGCGAGAAGAGGTGTATGATGTATTCCAGACTACAGGATTTGTACACCTGTTCCAGTTTAAATAACGTCTGAACGTCGAATAGCAACAAAATAATTGGTAACCTCACCGTTGGCATTGTATAACGGCTGACGGTAGAAGGATACATCCTTGTCGCCAAGCAATCGCATAGCGTCGTTCTTCGTAATCAGACGGCCGTTGCGGTCGTAGAACGAGATGGCGACAAAGGGGTTGCAGAGGATGGCCTCATACTTGTGACTGAGGTCATGGGCGGCTTGATTATCCTCGATATCATAATAGTGATCCACGTATGGGGCTTGACTGACCATACCTTTGAGCACTGTCGTGTTGCGATGCGTATGGCGGATGAGCAGCATGAGTAGCACCGTAAGCAACAAGGCGATGACAGCAATGCCAAACATGCCCATGGTAATATAGAGAGCTGTAGGTGAAGCCTCGGGAACAGTGAGCTCAGGATGGGCCCAGCTCTCCTGAATGGCAGCAATGTCCCCAGCCTCCTTCATACGTGTAAATTGGTCATCAATCTGTTCTATGAGCTGATGGTCTTTGCCGATAAAACGGATTTCGGCCACGGAGTCTTCGCTCGCATGGCGGTAGTAGATGACATTCTTTGAAATAAAGTAGGTGCGGTTGTTGTAGCTACGGCCATCTGAGAGGATGATATCAGCATCGCCGCGCTCAAAAGCTTGGCGAGCCTCGGCCATATCCTTCATTATAATTTCGCAGGGCAGTCCCATTTTTTCAGTGATGGCTTTGGAGATAATAACACAGCTGCCAGAGGGCTTATTCTTGTAATTGATGAACATAAAGGGCGGGTGGCCGTTGTCACAGGCAACAACGACGGGTCGTTGTCTGTTGTATCTTTCTGTCAGTGCCTGTGCCGAAGTCTGGAGAATACCGGCCAGTAACAGGAATGCAAAGGTGATATTTCGAACTTTCATACGCAGAAAACAAATAAACCTATCAATTCTTTTTTATCATTATGTACAGCTTTCATCTGGAAGTCGACGGTGTGACTACCTATGGTCATAGAATCGCGGTGGCCGTCAGCCTCCTCTAAGTTTGAGAAAGTGGTATGGAAGAGATCATTGACGTGGACGTGCTTCTTGACCATCTCATCAATATTACACTTAAGCAGTTCACTGACCTTGGGATTGGCATTCTGTAACATGCCGTTACCATTGAAGAAGAGATTGCCCGACTCGTCGTTATAAAACATCGAGAGGTAACGCAGTGAGCGCTCGGCATTGATACGCTTGAGGTTGTGCTCTTTGGTAATCTCACGCTTGGACGCGACGATGACTGTGGGTCTTCTCTTCCTGTTTCGGCGCAGAACGGTGAGGTTGACAACGAAGTCGTGAAGCTCCTTGTCGCCACATTCCGTATCTCTGGCTCTTAGTTCGAGTGTCTCCTCTTGTTCCTCATGGCCTCTGCTGTCTTTATGACAGTTAACAAGACGGTCGATGGCGGCTGTGAGCAGTGAGGCATCGTCCTTACTATAGCGTTTCATGAAATCATCGGCACTATAGGTAGCGGAGGGCGTCCCGGTTTGGTCATACCACACGTACAGCTCTTTTTTAACAAGGTAAATCCAGAAACGCACTTTACCACTTTTGGTGATCTGGGTGATCTGTGATGATAATGTCTGACGCATTTCCGACGCTTGGCGGTAATATTTCAATGCGCGTATGAATAAATAGAGGACAAAGGCAAGCACCAATACCCCCAGACCTGCCACATACCATTCCCAGAAGGGACGTCCAGGCACCTTGCGGTCGGGGTAAAACCATTTCTTCTCAAGTTCCGACAGTTGTTCGGTGGCGTTGAGTTCGGCATAGGTTTTGTCAATAAGGTCAAGCAGGCGCTGGTCGGTAGCCAGGAACTTGGTTTCGCCATGGGGCATGTTCACGGGGGTGAGTTTCAGATTGTCGAGCTGATAGTGATCAATGAGCCATTTCAGCGTGAGGGTGTTCCAAACAACTTGTCCCTCCTTCTTGTCGTTGACCTCTTGGATGGCTTTGGCCACATCGTGAGTTACGATGGCATGGTCGCCCCAGCCGTAGTCTACCATCAGGTGATGGCATAACCCTGAGTCCTTGACAATGACCTGCTGGTCCCTAAGGTCGCGGAAGTTCTTGATTGTCACCTTCTTATCCTTGGGGGTAGCAACGCTCTGGGTGAGCAAGGTGATGGTCGTGCGGCCATAGTGACCAAACTTCTCCTCATAGACGTCACCCAGACCGAGGATAAGGTCGGCACGGCCCTCTTTCAGGTCCTGAAGTACTTCCTGGTGGTTCTTTAGTCGGATTTCATACGGAATGTGGAGCTCGTTCATTAGTAAGCGGATCAGATCAATACAATAACCCTCCGGCTCTCCCTTTTCATTCAGGAAAGAATAGGGCCAAATACTCTCTGAGTCCTCGATGATCAGAGGTCTCTCCACAGGATAAACTTGAGCGCTGTCCGACTGGGCGGAAACGTTGATGGTTAATAGTGTGCACAGTAAGATTGTCAACAATATGTTCATCTTTATTGGTATTTTTTTTAGCAAAAGTAGTGCAAAGATATGCATTTTTTCTGATAAAACCAAACGAATTATATAATTTTTTTGTATCTTTGCCAACGAAAATAATCCATAAAATAGAAAATTACCAATAAAAATAACAGACATTATGAAACTGAAGATTAACTTTTTGGTATTAACTGTAACCTGCCTAATTAGCCTAAACGCCATGGCTCAGGACCATCTCTACCTGACGAAGATGCAGTCGGAAATGTTGAGACTAATCAGTACAGACGACAAAGACAAATTTTATGAAGTGACCGAGGCGTTGAAGGCCGAGTGTCAGAAAGCAGGCAACGAACGACTGTTCTATACCGCCTGGGGTAACTTGTCGACTTACGAGGCTACGCACCAGAACTACATGAAGGCAGAACAGATAGCCGAGGAAATAGCTGATTATGCCGAAGACCAAAACAGCTATTGGGGAAACTATATTGCCCTGCATGTAAAGGCACAGACCGCCCTGCAGAAGCAGGACTATGAAAAGGCCGAGGCAGGATTCCTGAAAGCCGTGGATTTCCGACATAAATACTTCCCTGGCGAGAGTGCGGGCGACGACCTGCAGGAGTTAATGAAGATTGCCAACCACCGCAAGGATCAGAAGGCCGGACTAAAATATGCCCGTCAGATATTGGCCGAGCCTAACGTAGCACCCATCCATAAGGGAAGGGCCTTGTTCCGCCTGAGTCAGTTTGCCTTCAACCAGAACAAGAAAGAACTCTACGATAGTATCTATAATGAACTGCAGATGCTGAAAAAGAGCGATGGTATAGGTACCATCGAACCTGTGGTGGAGGTGAACTACCAGATCATCAATGGCAACTACGATGAGGCTCTGCGTCTCTGTCAGGACCTCTCGCCTGCGAGCCGGGCCGAGCGCATGGCTGTGATTTATCACCGCATGGGCAACAATGATAAAGCCTATGAGTATATGGCGAAGTTCAAGAAGATCAACGACTCGATTGTACTTGTATCGCATGGTAATGTGGTGGCGAGTTGTTATGTACAGATGAACAATGAGCGTATGAAACTGGAGCAGAAACTGCTGGAAGATGAGAACACGAGATGGAAACGGCTGTTCTTCTATACACTGTTCGCTGCCGTAGTGGTCATCCTCGCCCTTGTGATTTGGCAGCATCACCAGCGCATTAAGCGGCTGGAGAAAGAGAACGAGCGGCTGGAGAATGCCCGTAAGAAGGCAGAGAAAGCCTTCGACATGAAGAATGAGTTTATCACCCACATCACCAACGAGCTGCGTGTACCACTGAATCCTATCGAGGGTTTCTCTGACATTCTCGGTACGACAGACATGGAATTGCAGCCTGAAGAGCGTGAGGTAATGAGTCAGCACATCAAGAACAGTTCGAAGCATATTTCGAAGATTATCGACGAACTGGGTGAGTTGTCGTTCTACGAGAGTAAGAAGTCGCTGCCAGTGAACTATACCCTGTCGCCCAACCATCTCTGCCGTCATATGGTAGACGCCATACGTCCCCGTTGTAAAGAGGGGGTAAGGATGTTCTTTGAATCTGAACTGTCTGACGATTATGCTATATCCACCAATCATGAGGCGGTGATGGCGTTGCTACGGCATATGCTCGAAAACGCCGTACAGTATACGGATAAGGGCGTTATCACAATGGCCTGTATGGAATATGGCGACATGGTTCGTATCAGTGTGACGGATACCGGCTGTGGTGTGCCACCAGAGCAGAGAGAACACATCTTCGACACATTCCGCGATATGGGTCCCAATATGAAACTCAATGGTTTGGGACTTCCTATCTGTAAGGCTATTGTCAAACTCTTAGGTGGTAAGATATGGCTCGATCCCGACTATACCGAAGGTTCGCGCTTTATCTTCGAACTGCCGAAGAAGTGATAAAAAAATGTAATTTTTTCCCGTGTTACAAAACTTTAGCGTAATTTTGCACCAAAATTACGCTAAAGATGAGTCTGACTCAGATTATAGGAAAAGTTTTTGTACCTCGTCAGCATGCCCTTGAGCGGTATCAGCAGGAGGGTGAGGCATTGCAGCGGGCAGTGCTCAACCACCTGATACGTTCGGCAAAAGAAACGGAGTACGGCCGTAACCACGCATTTTCAGCTGTGAAGGGCTATGACGACTTTATCAGTCAGGTGCCTGTGAACACCTATGAGGAACTGAAGGGCGACATTGACCGCATGCGTCAAGGCGAGACGGATATCCTTTGGCCGGGACGTGTGAAGTGGTATGCCAAATCTTCAGGAACCACCAACGACAAGTCGAAGTTTATCCCCGTGAGCAACGAGGGATTGCAAAAGATACACTATGCTGGCGGTCGCGATTCGGTAGCCATCTATCTGAGAAACAACCCCAAGTCACGCTTGTTCGATGGCAGAGCCTTGATTCTTGGTGGCAGCCATGCCCCGAACTATAACCTCAAGGACTCGTTGGTAGGCGACCTCAGTGCCATCCTCATCGAGAACATCAATCCTTTGGCAAACCTCGTCCGTATACCTAAAAAACAGACGGCTCTGCTCTCTGACTTCGAGGTAAAGCGCGAGCGCATTGCTCAGGAGGCGATGAACAAGAACGTGACGAATATCTCGGGTGTGCCCTCTTGGATGCTTTCCGTATTGACTTGTATGATGGAGATGACTGGCAAAAAGCACCTTGAAGAGGTGTGGCCCAACATAGAGGTGTTCTTTCACGGCGGAGTGGCCTTCACGCCATACCGTAAACAGTACGAACAATTGATTACTTCGCCCCGCATGCATTATATGGAGACCTATAATGCCAGCGAGGGCTTCTTCGGCATTCAGGATGATCCGACTGACAAGTCGATGCTGCTGATGCTCGATTACGGCGTGTTCTACGAGTTCATTCCCATGGACGGTGGTGACCCTGTTCCCCTTTGGGGCGTGGAGACGGGAAAGAACTATGCAATGGTGATTTCTACCTCGTGTGGTCTCTGGCGTTATGAGATTGGCGACACGATCCAGTTTACATCGACCAATCCTTATAAGTTCATCATTTCTGGACGCACGAAGCATTTTATCAATGCTTTTGGAGAGGAACTTATCGTCGACAATGCCGAGCAGGGCTTGGCCTATGCTTGTGAGCAGACGGGCGCCGAGGTACTGGAATATACGGCTGCCCCTGTGTTTATGGATGCTAATGCGAAGTGCCGCCATCAATGGCTCATTGAGTTCTCAAAGCGTCCGCAGGATTTACAGCAGTTTGCAGATTTGCTGGATAAGAGGCTGCAGGAAATCAACAGTGACTATGAGGCAAAGCGATATAAGGACATTACGCTCCAGCACTTGGAGATTATTGAGGCACGCTCGAATCTCTTCAACGACTGGCTAAAACTCCGTGGCAAACTCGGCGGTCAGCATAAGGTGCCCCGCCTCAGCAACAGTCGCGACAGTATTGATCAATTATTGAAACTCAACGCATGAAGAAGCTGGTTTATATATTCTGTGTGGTTTGCGCCATTGTCTCCTGCGCCCGAATGGGCAGTCCCGATGGTGGTTGGTATGACGACGACCCACCCAAGGTGGTGAGTAGCTCGCCTGCTGACCAGTCGGTGAATGTCAATAGCAAGAAGATTACCATCCTCTTCGACGAATATATCAAGCTCGAGGATGCCACGAGCAAGGTTATCGTCTCACCCCCTCAGTTGGAAATGCCCGAGATCAAAGCCTCAGGAAAACGGGTGATTGTGGAACTTCAGGATTCGCTGAAACCCAACACCACCTATACCATCGACTTCAGCGATGCTATCAGCGACAATAATGAAGGCAACCCTATGGGTTCGTTCACCTATAGCTTCTCTACGGGTGAACAGATCGATACCTTTGAGGTGTCGGGCTATGTGCTTGATGCCAGCAATCTGGAGCCTATCAAGGGAATCTCTGTTGGTCTCTACGACGACCTCGCCGACTCGGCCTTCAAGACCAAGCCCTTGCTCCGCGTATCGCGTTCCGACAGCCGGGGACGCTTTGTCATCAAGGGTATCGCCCCCGGTACTTATCGTGCCTATGCCCTGCAGGATGTAGACGGTGACTTCCGTTTTTCGCAGAAGAGTGAGATGATAGCCTTCAACCATGACACGTTCTCGCCCAGCTCGAAGCCTGACATCAGGGTGGATACGGTGTGGCGTGATTCCCTGCATATCGACCGACTATTACAGGTGCCCTATACCCACTTCCTGCCCGATGACATCACCCTGCTCGCCTTTACACATACGCTCACCGATCGTTATCTCATCAAGACCGAGCGCGTGGATGCCGAAAAATTCTCCATGTATTTCAGTTATGGCCATGAGGAACTGCCAAAGATCAAGGGCTTGAATTTCGACGCCGACAATGCCTTTGTTGTTGAGACTGGCGAGAAGCAGGACACCATCCATTACTGGTTGCGCGATACCACCCTTATCAATCAGGATACCCTCCGTATGGAGATTTCGTATATGATGACCGATACCTTAGGTAATCTGGTGGCCCAGACCGATACCCTCGATGCTGTAGCCAAGACCTCATACGAGAAGCGTCAAAAGAGTCTTGCCAAGGAATTAGAACAATGGCAGAAGGACCAAGACAAACGTAAGAAGCGTGGTGAAGAATACGATTCCATCTATCCTGCAAAGCCTCTGGCCGTCAAACTTACTGTCCCCTCTGCCATAGATCCAGGTGACAAGATAACGATGGAAACGCCCGTGCCGTTATCGCGTTGCGACACCTCGGCCATACACCTCTATTCGATGATCGACTCTGTGTGGTATGAGTCCACCTGTAAGATGGAACCTGTACCCTACAACCTCCGACGGTATGAGATACTTGCCGATTGGCGTCAGGGTATTGAGTATAGTCTTGAGATCGACTCTGCCGCCTTTGAGGATATTTACGGTCATGTGTCTGACCCCTTCAAACAGGGTCTGAAAGTGAATAGCGAAGAAGACTTCTGCAGTCTGAAACTTACCCTCTCTGGTCTTGCTGATGACTCACTGGCCATTGTGCAGCTACTCAACAGCTCCGATGCACCCATCAAGGAGATGTATGCCAAAAACCATGAGGTCCTGTTTACGTTTGTCAAGCCAGGCCAGTACTATGTGCGTGCTTTTATCGACCTCAACGGCAATGGTCTTTGGGATACCGGCGACTATAATGCCGATCTTCAGGCAGAGTCCATGTACTACTATCCCCGTGAGATAGAGTGCAAGGAGAAGTGGGATGTCTCGCAAGTGTGGAATGTTAATGCCACGCCGCGCTATCGCCAGAAGCCTAGTAAGATTACCAAGCAAAAGCCCGAAGCTGAGAAGAAACTGAAGAACCGTAATATCAAGCGTGCCGAGGAGTTAGGCATTACCTATAATAAAATAGAAGTAAAAAAAGAAAAAGGTAAAAAATCAGAGAAGAAAACAGAAAAGAAAGATGATGAAAATGAATAATACGATACGAACATGGCTTCTATGCCTTTTCACCTTCCTGCCTTTAGCCTCTTCGGCTCAATGTGGTATAGAGAACACGGCTTTTAAGAGTGGAGAGTCGCTGAGCTACGACCTCTTCTTTAACTGGAAATTCATCTGGATGAAGGTAGGTTCTGCGCAGATGGATACGAAGATGACGAAGTTCGAGGGCAAGGATGCCTGGATGTCGTACCTCATTACCCGAGGCAATGAAAAGCTCGACAAGTACTTCACCATGCGTGACACGCTACTGTCGTACTGCAACCCCGACCTCTCTCCCCTCTACTTCCGCAAAGGGGCCCGTGAGGGAGACCGCTACTATGTCGACGAGATATGGTACTCTTATCCCAATAGTTTCTGTCAACTGAAGAAGCATCGTATTGCTGCTGATGGTGAGCATACGTGGAAGACCTCTACCTATCGTTCTTGTATTTACGATATGATGTCGATTTTCCTCCGTGCCCGTAACTTCGACGGTTCTAAGATGAAAAAGGGCGAGGTGATCCCCATGCCTATCAGTGATGCTAAAAGTCTGACAAACTCGTGGCTTGAGTACCGAGGTAAGGAGAATTTCAAGATGAATGAGTCAAAAGAGAAGTTCCGTTGTATGGTGTTCTCGTTCTATGAGCGTGATGAGGGCAAGACCCATGAGCTTATCCGCTTTTATATCACCGATGACCAGAACCATATACCAGTACGCCTCGACATGTTCCTTTCATTCGGAAGTGCCAAGGCGTACCTGAAGTCGTATAAGGGTGTCCGCAGTCCGATGACCGCGAAGATCAATTGACTTGTTTCTCGAAATCAGCAATCTTGTTGAGATAATACTGACGCAGGTCCTGCCACTTGTAGTAGGGCCATTGTGTTGTCTCTATGGGTAGATAAGCCTCACGTTCGTTGAGCAAGGCCTTCACGAGCACGTCACCCGTTCCTTTCTTGGGTCTGTAGAAGATCAGTTGGATATTGCAGCCCATGGGGAAGATGCGGTAGTTGCGCCAGTACTTATCCAATTCGTCAAGGTTGTCCACAGCCATACCGCAGTTGTCAAGCTCTAAGAGACAAGCCAGAGGCATCACACACACCTCATGGCCGAAACGTAGTGTGGCCTGAGTCATCGTCACAGTGTCGGCTGTCTCGATGATGTTCTTCAGCAGGTTCAGTTGACTGAATGGCATCTTACCGCCACTCACGGGTGAGGGTCCGTAGTCCAGATACCAGCCGATGTTCTTCTGGCGCCACTGATCGTAGATTTCCTCGTCAGTGAAAAGCGAGAAGAGTTCCAAGTCCGTCTCGTGGCTCTGCATGTTGCAGGCCACATGGAACAACTGGCGCATCAGGGCTCCTGCACTGATATTGTTATAAACAAACGCCTGATCGTTGAAGAGCACCTTCATCAACCTTTCGGGGTGCGTCCATTTGATGGAGTAGTCGCGGTCTTCCTTGTCGCCAGTGTTGCGCCCCATCTCCTTCACGATGCCGTCCCAGGGTTGGTTCAGGTAGTACTGCAGGCTCTCGCTCACGTCATTATGAATACGTGCCGTGGGGTTGGCTGCTGCCAGTTCTTCACACTCGGCAATCATTGAGAGGATGCAACGGTTCACTGTGGTCGAACGGGCGTCAATCATCACATTCTTTGCCTTGAAGATTTCAGGGAAGTTTTGTGTCATGCGCTTGCCGATTCCGTGGTGCTGGCGCTCTCCCACTGTGGTCAGGTCGCCTAAACGCTTTGTGCTCGTTTTGTAGATAGCTTTTAGTGTCTCCAGTGTCTTCTCGCCTTCAGGGGTCAGCTTCCCCATCTCCTTGGCCGTCTCCAGAGTGGCGATGGGCCGTGAGTAGTTGCCGTCGCTGATGAGCCAGCGCGAACCGTGACGGCCGTAGTGACTCATATAATAAGGTTCGTACCCTTTCGGGGCAGGGGTCAGTGCCTTTGTGGGCAACTGACGGTCGTAGTCCAGGTAATTACTGCCAGCCAGATAGCGGTTAGCCACAATCTCATCCTTTGCCGAAGTTTCATATACAGGCGCCTTCTGAGCCTGCACAGCCATCGCACATCCGATGGCCATCACAAATACAAATCTTTTTGTCATATTTCTATGTTGTTATTTAATTCATTTTTACCATTTATCGCGGGTATGGATGTCGTCGGCCCAGCGATGGTCCTTGGGGAAGGGCTGGCCACCCCAGGCCTTGACTTGGGTCCAGGGCTGCGGGGCATCGGTCCAGAAAGGATGGTCGGCGGGCAGGCCAAGGGGCATGAAGCTGAGGCTTGTGAGATAGAGCGAACCATTGTTAGTGTACCAGTCGGCTACTTCAGGCTGGGAGCCGCAGAAACCGATGGTCAGGTAACCTGCATCGTTGAAATTCTGCTGGAAGTCAAACATGCGGTGGTGTACCTTAGTCAGTGCGGCACGTACCTGTCCGTTGCTTAGTTCCTTGGGCAGTTTCTGATACCATGCTATCAGGGCCAATGTCTGCATGGCAGCTGTGCGATAGGGAATAGAGCGGCCAATGACGGGGAAGGTGCCCTCAGGCGAGATAAACCGTTCAAGGATGATGGCAAACTTCTGGGCGCGCTTCAGGGCACGGTCGTAGTACTTCTGGTAGTCAAGACGTGTGTTGCACTTTGCATCGACCATGGCCTGCAAGGTCTCCAGATACATGGCATGGAAGACATAACTCGAGTAATAGTCGAAGGCAAACACGGGACCGTCGGCATACCAGCCGTCGCCCATATACCACTCTTCCACCTTACGGCAAGTGGTGTTTACACGGAACTCATCAAACTGGGCACCAGCCTTCGCCAACAGACTTTCGATGGTTGAGCAGAAGAGATACCAGTTGGTATAGGGCGGGTCGATCTTGCGCAGGGCTTGGAACTCCTTGATGTAACGCTGTTTGGTAACCTCGTCGAGGGGCATCCAGAAGGTATCCCAACCACGGAGGAATGACTCGGCGATGTAGGCGGCATCCACGAGGTTTTGTCCGGCCTTGCCCCAGCAGAGGTAGTCGGGCGATTCGGGGTCAACGGCATTCTTATACGACTGGAGTGCCCATTCGCGGAGCTGCTTGCGCTGCTGACCCTCGGGCGTGTCATCGTCGGGTAGGGTGAGCCAGGGGGTGATGCCTGCCATCAGTCGGCCAAAGGTTTCCATATAGACCACGGAGCGGTCGCGGTTATCGAACGAGGGCGAGAACTCTGTCTTCATATTCTTCTGCAACTCTCCCTTGGCCATGTTTCCCAATACGGGCTGTGCCATCTTATAGGCCAGCGAGCACCAGTACTCACGGTCAGTTTGCTGAGTTTGCTTTGCTTTCTTGGCAGCCTGAAGTGGCAGGAGCAGCGCAAGGGCTGCCATCATCATGATAAGTCTTTTCATCGGATGGTGTATTTGATTCTGTTGTTTGTTTTTGTTGAGTTAATGGTGAGGACAATGCGATACATCTTAGGTCCCCACATACTTTGGAGCAACGGGTCGAGCAGGTTGCTGATGTCCTCGACGGTGGCTTCCATCTGAGTAGCGTCGAAGTAGATATGCTTCAAGGCATCAGGAGTGAGAGCAATAAACATGAGTCGGGTGGGCTGACGGTATTCACTTAGTTCGTAGTCCTCTATGACGGAAAGACCCGATTTGATGGCTGTAACGGTACGCTTCCACGATTTCACGGCAGCCGCCTCAGGATAAGCTCCAGCGATGTCGAGACAGAGCTGACCGTCCTTATGGCTGATGACCTTAGCTGCATATTCCTTGCCGTCCTTCTGGTCGACACCGTTGATCTGGGGCAGATTGTGATATTGCGACTGCATGGTCCAGATGTCGTAGCGGTCTTTGCCGAAAGTCTTAGCGGTATATTCGCCTACGGCAGGATCAATGAAAAGCGGTTCACAATCGGGATACACCACGAAAGAGCCCACATCAT
>Ga0310786_10004266_pt1 | contig 20008 bp, 18 predicted proteins | sample AusTroGonzalo_MG_FD_203881 | JGI IMG/M metagenome (GOLD analysis project Ga0310786, IMG submission 203881) | Bovine rumen microbial communities from tropical cattle in Woodstock, Queensland, Australia - Gonzalo_03 (v2) (version 2) | ecosystem: Host-associated > Mammals > Digestive system >... | reverse complement strand
GAAGATGATCCCGATGTCATCGGGCAGACGCGACACGCCGTCGAGCATCCGGAAAAATCCGTCTTCCGGCTCGCGGCAGGTCAAATGTGCGTCGGCGATCATCAGCCAGCGTTTAGACATCGTAGAAGGGCAGCCTTTCCATGGTTTCATCTTCGATCCCGGCAAACCGGGACAAATATACTATCATACTATATCACGAAAACGCGAAAAAGAAAGCGAAAGTGTTTGACTTTTGGAAAAAATATGCCATATTAATAGGGCTTGGAACCCAAGTCCGGTCCGCGGAATCCGTTCGGAAACCTACGGGCTGGGCGGTTCGGAATCATTTCATGCCAGCTTAGCTCAGCGGTAGAGCTACGGTTTTGTAAACCGTCGGTCCTCGGTTCGAATCCGAGAGCTGGCTCCAATTTTGAACTCAAATCACCCTGTTTCAGGAATTCCGACACACTCTGAAACATGGTGATTTTTTGTGATTTTCGAGCGCAAATCCACAAAAAATCCACAAAATTCTTGGATGAGGGTAGTTCACCTCAGATGCAGAATTTGTTGTTACTTTATTCAAAAGGCCGGTTGCCCCCTCTATGCAACCGGTCCGATAATCAGGCGATTACCCTTTGCGGTACCACTTTCCGCGCCACCCCTCTGCTTTCAATGGAAGATCCGCTGCCCAAGGTGGGATGCGGCACATTAACTCGCACAGCTCCTCGACGGAACCGAAGCCTTCAGGAACTTCGGTTACCAGTTCGTCGTGTACATGCAGAACGACCGGATAACCGTGCGCTTCAACATTGAAGATTGCGTTCGCGAGCAAGTCGCGAGCTGTAGCCTGCGTCAGGTTCTCGGTCAGCTTTCCTCCGTACAGCTCCTTCCGTCCTTCATTGCTGTCGATGTATTGGATTACCTCTGTCGGTCCCCGGCTCTTTTCTACAACGGCAATCTCGAGAGCCCGATAACAGATTGTACGACCAGAGGGGATTCGCATTTGCAGCAGTTTTCCATCGTACATGAAAGAAACTCGCCTATAGACATAAATCCCCCCGGGAGACCGAATCGCATTCTTGGCACACATTTCAAGCTTGTTCCACAGCACCGTGGTCATCGGGTGCGCCCAACGCCACTGGTCGATGATTCTCTTGACCTCGTCCTCCGGTAGTTCGATTCCATATTCCGCTTCCCACCATGAAAACGCGCCGATACCACCTTGATAGCCGAGTGCTAGCTCAGCGACCTTACCAATCTGCCTCTGGTCCTCGGAAACGGAATCATAGGCAACGCCGTATATCTGGGCCGCGTTCACTTTGTACGGATCGCGCCCCTCTCGGTAAACAGCAAGCGCGCTTTCCTCTCCGGCGAGCTGCGCGAGTACACGGCCTTCGATGCTACTGAAGTCGGCACCGATAAAGTCCTTCCCCTGTTCGGGAACGATCGTGCCACGAAGGCAGGATGCGGCAGCCGTCATGACATCTCCGAATTCACGGCGGATCAGATCAAGGTCACCTCGATTAAAAGCGAAGAGACATTCATCGACATCTTTGGCCATCCTGTTTCTTGGCAGGTTGTGAAACTGAAGCCGATGTGAAGACCAACGGCCAGTAACAGCACCACAGTATACGAAAGCACCGCGAATGCGTCCATCTTCATTTCTTGATGCAAGCATGCGGGGAAGTCTCTTCGTCGAGGTTTTTGCGTAAGTCTGGTGGATTTCAAGTACCCGGCGAACCTTGGGGGCGAGTTCGGATTTGAGGAGGGACGATATTACTCTATCACTCACGCTGTCCGTTTTGACACCGTGCTTTCTCAGGTATTCGATTAGTTCCCCCACGTTGTTCGGCGAATCTATCCCAGGCTTGTCTCTATCTTCGTCTTCATCCTTGGTAATCTTTTGGAACTCGTAGAGGAGGAGAGTACGCTCGACATCCGTACAGACCTTCAGCGCCTCGACGGAACGAGCATCAAGGCGAAGGCCACGGTCGTTGATGACCAGGTCCATCTGCCAGATGCGCTGCTCGGGGCGGCTGAGTTCAGGGAGGGCGTCTGACAGGGCTTCCTCGGCACGGACGCCCTGCATGCAGTACAGGCCCTCGCGGGCGAAGTCCTCCGGGGTTCCGTTCCAGAAATAGTGCTTGCGCCAGTCGGGATCGGCTTCCTGTTCTTCCAGCGTCGGCATACGAGGGGCGCACATCGTCTTCATGAGCGCAGCCCTCTCGGTATCCTTGCACTGGATTACGCCGACCACGTTGCAGGCGTCTTCGAGGTTGCGCGGCAGACCGCATGCGGCCGCTTTTGCCGCCGAGCAGCGGAGTTTTGCGAGCGGCAGCTTGGTCGTGAAACCGTATCGCGGCATCGTGTACTTCCAGATGTTGAACTCGAAGTTCATGTCGTGCGCCTCGATGATGTCAGCCTCGGCGATTATCTGGCGGAGGGTAGCGTCACCGACGACCGGAAGGGCCGTCCATGCCGGGCAGTTCGGAAATCTGAAATCCGGAGAGAACCAGATCACGGGCTCCTGCCCGTGCGGTTTCACAGCGAGGCAGATTACCTCGGTCGAAGGATGCTCGGCGTAAGCCGCCGCACCACATGCCTCGGAATCTGCCGCGCTGCGGGTCTCGAAGTTAATAGTGATTTTATTCATAAATGTATTAGATCTTTCATATTAGAGGCACCCCCTCCGAAACCGGAGCACCTGCGGAGCGGGTTTCGGAGGGGTGCAGGGGTTATAACAGAAATGGCCGCTTCTTCTGGAATCTATTGAAACTCATATAGTTCCAAAACAGAAAATCGTGGATTTCCGAGATGCCGGAGCACCCGGAGCACCTTACGGCGAGTTCCGCTATATTCATTCTGCTTCGTCCCAATCGATGCGATATCCGACGTAGCCGTACTTGGCCTTGCCATTGGGACCCTTCAGGTCTTTGCGTGGCTTCTCGACCCCATACACGTCCTTCATCGCCTGCTTGAGCTTGATCTGAATGACCTGTTTGCTGGCGGTTCCAACGAAATAGCTGGAAGCGGTGAAGCAGTTGTACAGGGCGAAGCAGAAGAGCACGTCGTCCGTGTTTCCGGTATGTACTACGCAGTTCTTCACGAATGCATAGGGAGCGTCGGACACCTGAATGATCTCTTCGACACGGCGAACCATTTCGGGGTGCGGTTCGATCTTGCCACCGTTCTGCATCACAGCAGCGGCCCCGGTGACCATCCAGTTAAGGACGCCCTCCGAGTACTTTGCCAAGAGGTATTTTGCGAAGTCGCGGATGATGTTTTTCGGCGGGATGCCCGCGTATTTGACCAGGAGCATTCTACGGCTCCAAGCTCCACGGTCGTCGTTGATCGACAAAGCAAGGTCGGGGTTAGAGACCAGAATGACATTGAACTTGCCGGAGAGCTTCGGATGTTCATTCTGGCACTTGACCTCGGTGGTGATAGTGTCGTCGCCCGTGAGTGCTTTCAGGACATCTGCGCCCCTGCGCATCAACGCATCGCTGCATTCGTCGACGGCGAGGAGCAGGTTCTTTCCCTCAAAACGCGACAGTTCGAAGCGCTCGCGGAGCATTCCAGTACGCAAGCCTTCGCAGTTGTCGGAGCCGATCACCAATTCAAGAACCTTGGCGATCTGAGATTTCCCCGTACCGGCGGCACCGCTGATTACCAGGAAGGTTTGGCTGACATTCCTCCCGAGGGCGCATTGCCCGGCGTACCACTGAATGACGGAGATGTCCGGTTGGCTGACGTAAGAGCCGAAAGCCTCGGAAACGAAGCCGCTGTAGTCGGCGGCCGGATTGTAGTTGATCTCGATTCTGCCGCGACACAGGAATTCCGGGGAGTGCTCGTGGAACGAGACGCGTCCATCGTTGCCGATGGTGACCGTTCCGTTCTTGACGTTGATTGCACGCCACGGAGCATGGTTGAAGATGTTTTCGTAGCCGGGGAAGGGTCCCATGTACCCGATAACGCTATCGATGAAGTGAAGGCAAAGATGGTCTTCGATTTGGACGATTTGCATCTTTTCCCCGAACTGTATGAAAACGTTGTTTACAAGAACTCGCAGCGCGGCCTTGCTGAGGGGCTGCCACGTTCCGGAGGTCTCGCTGTACGCGTACCAGGAACCGTTGTGGTATTGGAGATTCAAGCTCAGAATCACGAAGCCGGCAAAAAAGCATTCGTTGAGCTTCGAAACCGTCACTGTTCCGTCCTTGTGCTTTCTCAAGGTATAAGGGCGGCCTCTGATCTTCAGGGTTTCGAGCATCGCAGGCGGGTAGATCGGCGAGATCCAGCCGGGATCCATCCAATCATTTGAAGAGGAGGTTTCCGACTGCTCCGAGTGCTCCGAGTGCTCCGGTTTGAGCGTGATCAGCCCCATACAGGGTGCTCCGTCACCGCTCCGCAGGTGATCCGGATCTGAGGGGTTGTTGTCATCTGGCGACGCATCCGTACAGTCCTGCGACGGCGCATCATCATTTTCGACGTGGATGTCTACAGACTTCCAGTCGAATGTGCGCCCGTCCTCGTCCCCGTAGAGGGGCGAATCGAGGTCCAGGCCAGTTTCGGAATCGAGACAGAGTTCTCCTGCCTCGATATCCTCGGCCGCAGGTGCGGACGCAGACGCTGTGGATTCGTCTGCATCATCATACGGCCAACCCTCAACCGGCTCCCAAAAGTCTGGCTCAGGTTGTTCGGCGACCGGTTCATCAGCCGATTGTGCATTGGAAGTTGTGTCCAGCGCGGTGCGGACATCATTTTTGTCGTCATCAAAAACGAGATCAGGCTGAATGCCGCCGAAATCTTGATCGCTGGGCGTCATCATATTTTTACCCCCTCTCTGCTCACAAACAGGAGCTTCTGCCACCTACCGGTTTCGCAGCGGAACACGCCAGGGAGGCGGGAACCACGCGACGGGTTGGCACAAGCAGGATCAGCCCCCAGTGCCTCGAAGGTCGGGAACAAACCATCGCGGACGATCTTGTTCCAGTCACTGAGCGTTTTCACGCCGTCGATTCTGACCCAGGCGTGGAGGCCGCAGCCTTCGCGACCACCTGTTTGGATCAGAGCACAGATGCGGATGCCCGTCGCCTCACAGAGACAGTGGATGACCTCGCCGTGCTCTTCGAGCTTCTTGATGCCGTCGAAGTCGATGACGCCGTACTTGAAAGTGCGGATACTGCCGTCGCAGCGAAGCGACAGGCCGCCGTCCTTCTTCTTGCCGAGGCACCCTGTGACCGAGTTAGGCACGATGTGCGAGCACATCAGTCCCAACTCCATGAGGAACGCGCTCGGCTCAGATGAAGTCCAGCCGCCGTTGCCGATGCGTTCAAGGATCATCTGCTGCTGCCCCTTGAAACGCTCGATCCATTCGCCAGCGGGGCAGATGTTGTCCTTGCCGGAATCCTCCATATACTCGGAGCCGATATACAGCGGATCATCCAGGGCGTAGAGCTCGCTGATCAGCTGAATCATGGTGAACGCCTCAGGATATAGGGGCATGATCGGCTGCGGTTCGAGCTGAAAGCCATGGGCGTGTCTGAACTCGGCGCTGTCCAGCTCGACGGGGCCGCTACTGTAAGAGAGGACGCGTTCTCTTTCCTTCGCGGCTTCCGTCTTGCTCAGCCTCTTGCGGCGGTCGATCTCCACGATCGGGCGTGCTGCCGGATCGCTGCCAGCGGGGACAGTGTCCAGACTGGCGCGCTTGATTGCAGCCATAATCTCGTGGTCGGGCACTCTGCGCCCTCCTGTGGGGATAGCGGTCCTGATGTCGGCGAGAATCGCGTCATGGCTGCGCCCGGCTTTGATGCCGAGCGAGGCGACGCCCAGAAGGAAGGGATGGCAGTCCTGTCCGCACCCCGGTGCCGGGATGCTCTTCAGGCGTTCCTGATACCTGGCTTCATGCAAGGCCAGTGCGTCGGGCATCAGGTCCTTGAAGGAGAGGTTCGAGTTAAGCATCGGCCGCCCCTCCCTTCACGGCTGCCATGACCTCCGCAACGCTATACAGGTTGCGGCGACCGAGCTTGTGTGCCTGGATCCTTCCCGCGACCTTGTAGCGGTGAAGCGTCACCCGTGACACGTGCAGGAGCCCGCAGAGCTCCTCCGTGCTCAGGAAAGAATCCTGGCTTGCCGCCTCCGCGTCCGCGGGTGCGGTCATTGCTTTGTAAACTCTGTCCCAGGCCACATGGTAGGGGAGAAGCATCCCATGGATATAATCCACGACATGCTCAGGAACGGCATTCCGTTCGGCTGTGTCTTTTCGACCTGGGGTCGCATGGTTTTTCACCATCTTATTCAAGCGATTCAGAACGCAGTTCAGAGACTATCTGCTGAACACCCTGCGTGACCGCGACAATCCGGCAGTGGATGAGGTCAGGCTCGTAACGAACGGACACTTCAATCCGGCAAAGTACAAGCGCGAACTCCATTACTGCCACGACCACGCGTTCGACGGCAAGATGTTTTCGAGCAGGAAACTTCAGCGAATCATCACCGAGCAGAAGGCCGAGCTTGAGAGGCAGATGAAGGACGACATCCAGGGGATTACAACGGATGACTTCTCGCTGTCACTGCACCGGAACGGCGAACGCAGAAATAACATCCGCAAGTTCGTCCACGAGGCTTTCCGGGATTTTACGCTGCGGATGCTGAAGGACGATGGCATCAAGTTTGAGCCGTGCTTTCCTGTGGAAGAGGCCAGTGCAATGATCCAGTCAGTAGTCGAGCGGATACAGCTGCCGAATTTGCAGGACAGCTTCTTCGTGAACGTTGATGAAGCAGCGGGGAAGGCAACGGTATTGGTGAAAAAGATCAACTGCTGGAAGAACCTGGTCTGGGAGTTCCGAAAGCGTGACCCCGTTGAAGCGCAACAGGTGTTCGGCGACTATTTCGTTGCCGCCACCGAGAGCGGTCCCTTCGCGGAGATGATTGAAGCTGTCGCCGAGAAGATCCGGGAAGGGATTGCCGTCTGGATGAACGGGACAGCCTTCGAAGCGCTCCGCGCCGATTTCATCGTCAAGCTGGACGAGGTGCTGATAAACCGCTGTTGCGAGGCAAGGGAGACACTGAGTTTGATTGAGCGGGATGTTGCTGCGATCAAAGCCATGGTCAGGAGGTGCAACGAACTGAAAAACCAAATGAAAGGACTTTAAGCCCTACAGAGGAGATGGAATTCTATAAACCGTCTCCTTTTTTTACAGATAACGATAAGAAACCAGTAAAAAGTATATACCTTGAATATAAAATCTCGTAAAAGGGAACCATTTTGTCTTTCAGCTCCGCTGCCTTTTTTTCTGTTGAAATCTTCATTTCTTCAACATCAAGCTTAATCGTTCTATATTCGGACCGCAGACAATTTTATTTAATAGAAAGATGTAATAATCCATCCGCTCGACAAAAGCTTCAACCTGCTTGCCGACCTTCACAGAGAGCAAAAGTCGAGCTTCGGCTTCTGCGACCTCGACGAGCCCGTGGTCGACGGCGTGGCCGTCGTCCTCAGTGGCAGTCAGCATCGCCTCAGGACGCTTCACGAGAACAAGGCAAACTTCGACATGGTTGTCGACTGGCGGTGAATTTGCACAGCAATATTTTTTCCCGGGAGTACAAACATGGAACATGCGTCCGTTCGGCACTGCGAACGAAATATCGTCGGCATCAAGTGGCCGGGAAAGATGGGAGGGTGAGTTAAGGAGAATACGTAGGATACACCTCATTGAAAATCTTTTAAATTGTTGAGAAATGACTTGAAAAAAAAAAGAATGTGTGGTAAATTAATATTCGAGACGGTGTGTCTCCCTTTGTGGAGATACCTGTTTCGAGCTCATTACATCGGTTTTTTCAGCAAAAGGCAATGAAAACCCGCCAAGTTTAGAAAAAGTTCTTTTGCGACTGAATTGAAAAACCAGCACAGGAAGCATTGTGTCTTCGTGTTTTGCTGGACGTTTTTTCGTCGTTTCAGTCGCAGGTTCTTGGCGGGACCTTCATTGCCGCGTATGGGGAAGCGTCTGGCTTTTTTTGTGTTTGGGCGTTGCCTCATGCGTAGGATCATTAAATCCCCCCGAGGCCACCCAATGCTTCTGCTCGACAGTTCAAGTACACATCATTCTTTAAGTTCCGGAAGACAGTATTTCCGGAAGGGTAGTATTTGTCTGTCTCAGGGGGGCTTAAGCCAACAGCTTTTCCACTCCCTTATTAAGAACGCTTCATCGCGCCCTGATTTCTGGTCAGCGGAAAGCATTAATACATATTATGCCGACATGGGTATCTCCATACCCGTGTTGGCTTTTTCGTTTTCGAGAAACACATTCCAGCCGCAAATCTCAGCATAAACTGACGTTTTCGGTTGTTCTTTGTGTTGCAACGTCTTGTGGAGCGTTTGCCCCATAAGATGGCATCGCGCGCCCTGACCACATGTTTTTTCGTGAAAAGATGGTTTTTGAACACTTTGAAAAAATAGAAGGCAAACACTGGAGTTTAGTTCAGACTCGTCCGCGAAATGAAAAATATGCGGCGGCTCATTGCGAGATGAACGGAATTGTCGTTTATCTTCCTTTGATTACCAAACTTGAGATTCACAATCGAAGTAAACGCATACTTCATTTGCCGATGTTTCCCGGTTATGTTTTTGCCTGTCCCAGCAAAGAGGAAGAGACTGAAATACGCCGTAATAAAAGCGTATGGAATCTGAAGGTTCTCTCTGAGGTGGATGAAAACGGCTTGCTGCGCGACTTGGAAATCGTCAGACAAAGCGAGTTGCTCTCGGAGAAACGGCAGCTCGTCGTGAACCCCGGATTGCATATCGGAGAAACTTATCTCATGAAGAAAGGACCGTTTAAAGGACAGGAAGTGATACTGGCGCGCCGAAAAAATGCTGTCAGTGTTATCGTCAATCTTTTCTTTTTGGGGCGGAACATAGAGATTCTATGTGGAGCGGATGAGCTTACATCCTAAGGCGAACATATGGTAAAACCTGCAAAAAAGGAAAAAGTGATTGAGATTACTGGACCGACCAATATTGTGTCTGTCATCGGTGCGGATACTTATTTCGGCTCGCACATGGTAAAACATCTTGCCTCTGCGAATCGGATGGTTTATGGTTTCACTCAGCAAAAGCCGTTTTCTTTTAAGCAGAATCCGACCATTGTTTCGGGCTCAGAAAAGGCCGCAATTGAGCCCGATCCCATCGTTTCTGATTGTCTGTTTGTATGCGTTGATCCGAGCATTGGATTCGACAAATATGTGAAATGGATGCGCGGGTTCTGCAAAGAGATTATCGCGAAAGAATTCTGGGGCCGCATCTGTTTCCTGTCTTCCGGTAGCATTTGCAGATCCAGATGCGATGAACCCATTTCGGAAGATACCATCGTTTCTCCTCGTACGGAATTGGATTTGTCTCTCGCCACAGCGGAAAACCTGCTTGAGGTCATGCGCAACAACCGGCGAAACATGGCTGAGGTGGCCGTTGTTCGAATCGGGGTGTCATACGGCAACGAAACAGATGTTGATGATTCCCTCGTTTTTGTAAATCAGGCCGTCAAAAAGGCTATCGCCGGAGAGTTAATAGAGCTTCCGATTCATCAAGCAAAACGGTCTTTTACGCACATTTCCGATATTTGCGATTCAATTATCAAGGTTATGTCATTGAAATTCTGTCCGGAATTAATCTGTATTCCCGGAGAGGTTTTGACAATTCGCGATCTGGTCAATGTGCTTACCGAATCATTTGACGTGAAGAGGGAATCAGCCTACGGTCTCTATAATGAGCAGGATTTCTTCCTTGGAGATCAGCATTTGTCGGATGAGCTGTTTAATCAGACTGTCAGTTACAACAGAAAGTATACCTTGAAAAAATGGCTGAATGGGTTGAAGAAACACCAGCAATGTGGAGAGCTTGTCTGAAATGTCTCATTTTCAGCAGTACAGCGATCGAGCCTGGGGGCTGATCCGCACGACAGGAAAGAGCGAACAATATGCCTTTTCATATTTCTCCGGATACAATATACCTTGCTATTTACCACATATACGGAAAGTCATATCAAAGTACAAATCTGTTCGGCGAATCATGTTTCCCTGCTACCTTTTTGTCGCATGGGGAGATCAAGATATTGCAATCATGAAGAATTGCTATCACATCTCGCATCGGATACAATCTGAGGTAAATGCCGATAATGATATCATAGAACAAATGGAAGACATCTACAGAATCGAACAGCTTTCCGAAATCGGAGATTTTCCATTAACGAAAACCGATTCAAATCAATCAAAGCTCATCAAACTCCATTCAGGTCCTCTCAAAGGAATGAGGGGGCATTGGGTCAATTCAGCGAATGGCCAAAGTCAATTCAATGTTTGCCTGAATATCGTCGGAACCCATTACGAAATCGCATTCAACAAAGAGTTTGTCTATCAAAATGCGGATGCAATCGCCGTTTAATTAATTCCTTTCTCACAACTTTGTTTAGCCTTTTCTCATGAATCGTATCATCGTCACCGGCGGCGCCGGCTTCATCGGATCGGCAGTCGCCCGGCACATTATCAACGACACTCAGGATTTCGTCTGCGTAGTCGACAAGCTCACGTACGCCGGAAATTTGGAAAATCTCGCACCGGTCGCGAAATCCGACCGGTTCAAGTTCGAAAAGGTCGACATCTGCGACAAGGCCGAGCTTGACCGCGTGTTTGCGGAGTTCAAACCGACGCACGTGATGCACCTCGCGGCGGAAAGCCACGTGGACCGTTCGATTGATAGTCCGGGTGAGTTCATCCAGACCAATATCGTCGGCACGTACACGCTGCTTGAGGCGGCGCGGAAATATTATTATTTGCTTGGAAACACAACAAAAAAAAACTTCAAGTTCCACCACATCTCCACGGATGAGGTCTACGGCGACCTGAACGGCCCGGAGGATTTCTTCCGCGAGACGACGCCCTACGCGCCGAGTTCGCCGTACAGCGCCAGCAAGGCGTCGAGCGACCACCTGGTCCGGGCGTGGAAACGCACCTTCGGGCTGCCGACCGTGGTCACGAACTGCTCGAACAACTATGGCCCGTACCATTTCCCGGAGAAGCTCATCCCGCTGGTCATCCTGCACGCATTGGACGGCAAGGAGCTCCCCGTTTATGGCGAAGGATTGCAGATTCGTGACTGGCTGTATGTCGAGGACCACGCCCGGGCGCTGTATCTGGTTGCAACGAAAGGCGTCCCCGGCGAAACCTACAACATCGGCGGACACAACGAGAAGAAAAACATTGAGGTCGTGAAGACGATCTGCGCGCTGCTTGACGAGCTCAGACCGCGCCCGGACGGCAAGTCCTATGCCGAACAAATCGTTCATGTGATGGACCGCCCCGGACACGATCTGCGTTATGCCATCGACCCGTCGAAGATCGCGCGCGAGCTCGGCTGGAAGCCGCAGGAGACGTTCGAGAGCGGCATCCGCAAGACGGTGCTGTGGTACCTCGAACACAAGGACGACTGGTGCGCGCATGTGCTCAGCGGCTCGTACAAGATGGAACGCCTCGGAACAGGAGAATGAACATGAAAGGCATCGTACTGGCAGGCGGCGCGGGAACGCGTCTTCACCCGATCACCCGCGGAGTCTCCAAACAGCTCCTCGGCGTGTACGACAAACCGATGGTCTACTACCCGATCAGCGTGCTCATGCTGGCGGGCATCCGCGACATCCTGATCATCACCACGCCCGAAGACCAGGCGAGCTTCAAACGCCTGCTGGAGGACGGTTCCCGCTTCGGCGTGAACTTCACCTATGCCGTCCAGCCGAAACCCGAAGGGCTCGCCCAGGCGTTCCTGATCGGCGAAGAGTTCATCGGGAACGACCGCGTGGCGCTCGTGCTCGGCGACAACATCTTCTACGGCGCCAAGCTCGGAAAACTCCTGCATAACGCCGCGGACCGCGAGGTCGGCGCGACCGTGTTCGGCTACCATGTGTGCGACCCGGAACGCTTCGGTGTGGTCGAGTTCGATGCCGATGGCAAAGCGATCTCCATCGAGGAGAAGCCCGCCCACCCGAAATCGAACTACGCCGTGACCGGGCTGTATTTCTACGACAACGATGTCGTGAACATCGCGAAAAACATCAAGCCGTCCGCCCGCGGCGAGCTCGAGATTACGTCCGTCAACAACGAATACCTCCGGCGCGGCCAGCTCCACGTCGAGATCTTCAAGCGCGGCTACGCCTGGCTTGATACCGGCACGCACGACAGCATGCTCGACGCGGCCAACTTCATCCGCACGGTCGAGACGCGTCAGGGGCTCCAGATCGCCTGCCTGCAGGAAATCGCCTACGAAAACGGCTGGATGACCGCCGCCGAGGTGCGTGACAGCGTGCAGGATATGCTCAAGACCGAGTATGGACAGTATTTGATGCAGTTGGTTGGGAAATAAGATATCTCGCTCAAAAAACAAATCATACCGCCTTACCCCAATAACGATAAAATGTTCAATTTATCCGATTTCATATCCGCCCATGTCACGAAACGGCCTGTTTCCATGTTCCGGAATGACATTGAACGGAATCAGGTCTTATTGACGCAAAAGATCCATGGGAAACGTGTTCTTGTCATCGGTGGTGCCGGATCAATCGGCTCTTCGTTCATCAAAGCCATTCTTCCGTTCAAGCCATCTTCTCTGGTCGTTGTCGACACAAACGAAAATGCGCTTGCCGAGTTGACAAGAGACCTCCGTTCAACCAAAGGGATGTATGTCCCGGAAGATTTTGTTCCGTACCCCATGGACTTCGCATCTCCGGTCTTCAAAAAGATGTTTTTGAAACGAGGCGGATTTGACATTGTCGGCAATTTCTCCGCCCACAAACATGTCCGCTCCGAAAAGGACATCTATTCCGTCGAAGCATTGTTACAAAACAACGTTCTGCATGCAAAACAGCTTCTTGATCTTCTCTCGGATTATCCTCCGGAAGAGTATTTCTGCGTATCAACGGACAAAGCGGCCAATCCGGTCAATATCATGGGCGCATCCAAGCGAATCATGGAAGACGTCATTTTCAGTTATTCCGACAAGTTCCCGGTAAAAACAGCCAGATTCGCCAATGTCGCTTTTTCAAATGGTTCTTTGCCTGCCGGTTTTCTGGCACGTATTCAGAAGTTGCAGCCGCTGTCGGCTCCGTCCGATGTCCGCAGATATTTTGTTTCTCCGGAGGAAAGCGGCCAGATCTGCATGCTGGCATGCATGCTGGGAGAAAACCGGGCGATCTTCTTCCCCAAACTGGCAGAAGCGCAGATGATGACATTCGATGCGATTGCGACGGAGTTGCTCCATGCACACGGCTATGAGGTTTTGGAATGCAGTTCCGATGCGGAAGCGATTGAGAAGGCTGAATTGCTGAAATCCGGGAGCCGCCAGTATCCCGTGCACTACTCGAAATCGGATACCTCCGGCGAGAAACCGTTTGAAGAATTTGTCACGGATACGGAATCCGCCGATATGGAACGTTTTTCCTCTCTCGGCGTGATTACCGGGAAGGCGATCCCGGACAAAAAACGGGTTCGGGATCTGTTCGACAAACTGAACAAGACTTTTGACAAGGCGGAAACGACCAAGGAAGAGGTTGTTCAGATCATGAAAGATTACTTGCCGAACTTCGAACATATAGAAACGGGGAAATCTCTTGACAGCAAGATGTAACAAGCAGAGAGACAGGATATCAAACATGAATCGCTTCATTCCACTTTCCATTCCGAATTTCGAGGGAAACGAAAAAAAGTATGTTGATGACGCCCTGGATCAAGGCTGGGTGTCGACCGGCGGAGCCTATATCACAAAGCTTGAACAAGATTTGGCAAAGTTTCTGCATGCGGACAATGTCGCCGCGTGTCAAAGCGGGACTTCCGCACTGCATCTTTCTCTTGTGGAAGCCAGGGTCAAGCCCGGCGATGTAGTCCTCGTTCCGCCGCTCACGTTCATTGCGGCAGTGAATCCAGTCAAATACCAGTTTGCAACACCGGTTTTTATCGACTGTGATGATAGTTTCTGCATGGATCCTGTTAAGCTCAATATGTTTTGTCAGGAAGAATGCCGTTTTGAGAACGGCGTTTTGTTCTTCCACGAAAAAACGGTCAAGGCGATCGTAGTCGTTCACGTGTTCGGCAATATGGCGGACATGGAATCCATCATGGATATTGCCGGACAATACAACATGAAAGTCATTGAAGATGCCACGGAAGCGCTCGGGACCTATTACACCACAGGGAAGCTCGCGGGGAAATATGCCGGTACGATCGGCGATTTCGGAGCGTTCAGTTTTAACGGGAACAAGATCATCACGACCGGCGGCGGAGGAGCGATTACGGCAAAAGATTCCAAGGCAGTCGACCATCTTCGCTATCTTTCCACGCAGGCGAAAAACGATCCGCATTACTATATCCACGATGAAATCGGATATAATTATCGCATGACAAATCTTCAGGCGGCGCTGGGTGTTGCGCAGATGGAAGAACTTGCTGAGTTCATCCGGCGCAAGCAGAAAAACTATGAATTATATCGCAAGGCGTTTGAAGGGTTCGATCTGGCGGAAATCATGCCTTTCCGGGATGGGACGTCCTCGAACAAATGGTTTTATTCCCTGAAGCTTGACCGGGCAAGAATCAAAGCGACAATGCGCGAGATCATAACTTCCCTGGGTGAAAAGGGCATCCAGACCCGGGCCATCTGGGGACTGATCAACGAGCAGAAACCGTATGAAGGCGAAGAGACCTTTATGCTTGAAAAGGCGCCATATTATGCTTCCAGGATTCTGAATCTTCCCAGCAGCACGCAGATAACGGAAGAGGAAATTCTTTATGTGGCGGAAGAAGTGAAACAGTTGCTGAGGAAACTGGCTGATGAATAATCAGGATATTCAAAAGTTCATTTGCAAGGCGGACATTACACTTGTCAACGCCATGCAGGCGATTAATTCCAATACAGACAAGATTGTCTTTCTTGTTGATGCCTCGCGAAAACTGGTTGCATGTCTTACTGATGGTGACATTCGTCGTTTTCTTCTTTCCGGAGGCAAACTGGACTCCCCGGCAATTCAGGCGGCAAATCTGATCCCGAAAACAGCATGCAGCCAGGAAGAAGCAAAAAATCTTTATCACGAAAAGAATTATATCGTCATTCCCATCGTTGATTCCAATGGAATCATAATTGATCTCTACAATGGGAGTGGTTCCTTTGTAAAAGCACGTCCACAGCTCAATGTCCCGGTCGTTATCAATGCCGGCGGACGCGGCACCAGGCTTGACCCGTTTACAAAAGTCCTGCCGAAACCGCTGATCCCGGTCGGAGACCTGCCGATCATCGAGCTGATCATGAAGGAGTACCAGTCCTACAGCTGCAATGACTTTCATATCATCGTCAATTACAAGCGCGAACTGATGAAGGCATATTTCGCGGATGACGAAAAACAATATAATATCACCTGGTATGATGAGGATAAACCGCTTGGGACAGGGGGCGGGCTCAGCCTGCTGAAGGGACAATTTAACAGTACATTCTTCTTCGCGAACTGCGACGCACTTTTGACCGCGAATTATGAAAGGATGCTTCAGTTCCACAAGGAAAACGGCAATGTCATCACGATGATCTGCGCTTATAAAACGATGAGTATTCCTTACGGGATCGTGGAGATCGGCCTGAATGGAAAGATCGACCGGATGCAGGAAAAACCCTCTATGTCTTTCCTGACGAATACAGGCATCTATATCGTGGAACCGGAAGTGGTCGAGGACATTGAAAAAGACACTCCGATTGGATTCCCGGACATCATCGAAATGGAGCGCAAAAAAGGCAAGAAAACCGCGGTCTTCCCTGTCAGCGAAAATGACTGGATGGACATGGGCCAGCTCTCCGAACTGGAAAAAATGCGCAACAGACTTGACAGCAATACAGGATGCACGTTTGAACAAAAATCATTTCATGAGTAAGACAATCATGTAAAATGCAAAAAACAACAGTGTTAGATCTGTTAAAATAACAAGGAACACACAAAATGCCAAAGAAAAAAAGAGTATTGGTTTACCCCTGTGGGACAGAAATAGGACTAGAAATTTATCGCGCACTTTGCTTTTCCACAAAATATGAACTTATCGGAGGCTCATGCAACTATGATCATGGTAGTTTCGTTTATAAAGAGATAATTGAGAATCTGCCTTTTATAACGGATGAAAGTGGACAGGAAGAAATAGACTGTTTTGAGAGAGCAATTTCCGGTTTTGACATTGATTTTATATATCCAGCTATGGATGGTGTAATTGCAACTTTCGGAAAGTATGAAAGCAGATTTAAGGAGACGTTGATTATACCTAATCCTAAAACAGCCTCTATTTGTCGTTCAAAAAAACAAACATATTTGAAGCTAAAAGGTGTTGTTGAATTGCCACACGTCTATACATCAATAGATGATGTAAAAGCATTCCCGGTGTTTGTTAAACCAGATAAAGGACAGGGTGCTGTTGGGGCAAGAATCATTCCTGACGAAAACGAACTGAGAAAAGTCGATTTAAATAAAAATATAGTATTGGAGTATCTGCCGGGGAAAGAATATACTGTTGATTGCTTCACGAATGCAGAAGGTGTCTTGGTTTATGCAAAAGGAAGAGGAAGAAAACGGATAAAAAATGGAATCAGTGTCAATTGCACCTTTGAAAACAATCCCTTGTTTGAAAAAATAGCTCAGGCAATCAATTCCGTTTTAAGGCAGAAAGGCGGATGGTTTTTCCAAGTAAAGGAGGCAAAGGACGGCACGCTTAAACTCTTAGAAGTTGCAGCGAGAATTGCAGGCACATCTGCTATCAGCAGAAATATTGGAGCAAATCTTCCTTTGTTAACACTAGATTTGTTCAATGGAATAGCCATTAACGATGTCGTTCTGAACCATTATAATATCGAGCTTGACAGGGCTCTTAACAATGTATTTCGGTTAGAATTAGCCTATTCCAACGTCTATATTGATTATGATGATACAGTTTTACATGGGGATAGAATAAATACTTCAGTTGTTAAATTTCTTTATCAATGCATCAACAATGGAAAAAGGATTGTTCTTTTAAGCAAGCATGCCGGGGACCTGAATGAAGCGCTGAAACATTATAGAATCAACACTTTGTTTGATAAAGTTATTCATCTTTCAAAAGATCAAGAAAAAAAGGACTATATAACTTCTTCTGATAGTATTTTTATAGACGATTCTTATGGAGAACGCAAAGCAGTCAATTCTGCTCTACAAATACCCGTCTTTGACACGCATATGATTGAATGTCTTATGGAGGACTAATAAACTATGAATAAGGTACTTATTATTGCTGAAGCAGGCGTCAATTATAACGGCAGCCTTGAGCTCGCCTGCAAAATGGTAGACAGAGCGAAAGAAGCGGGAGCTGATATTGTCAAATTTCAAACAGGTATTCCTGAAAAAGTCATGTCTCGCTTCGCACCTAAAGCCGAGTACCAGAAACGAACGACTGGTGAAAAGGACAATCAGCTTATAATGGTCCGGAAATTAATGTTGAAGTTTGAGGACTTTATTCCGTTGAAAGCCTATTGTGAAAAGCAAAAGATCAAGTTCCTCTCGACACCATTTGATCTTACAAGTGTTGATTTCTTAGACAGTATCCATTGTGATATTTGGAAAATACCTTCAGGGGAAATCACAAACCTTCCTTATCTGATCAAAATAGCAAAAACAAACAGGCCCATTATTCTTTCAACAGGAATGAGCTTTTTATCTGAAGTCAGGGATGCAATTCAAGTTTTAAGAGAAAATGGTTGTTCATCGAAGATATCGCTTTTGCATTGCACAACGGAGTACCCCGCACCTTTTTCCGACGTTAATCTTAATGCGATAAAAACGTTGCACCAAGAGTTCGGTCTGGAAGTCGGATATTCCGATCATACCCCCGGGATCGAAGTGCCGATTGCCGCGGTGGCGATGGGGGCGACGATCATCGAAAAGCATTTTACGCTGGATCGCAACATGGAGGGGCCGGATCACAAGGCAAGCCTGGAACCGGATGAGCTTGCGGCTATGGTTCGTGCTATTCGGAATGTAGAAGTTGCCCTTGGAACCGGAATCAAAGAACCATCTCAATCCGAAAAGAAAAATATCGTAATAGCCAGAAAAAGCATCATTGCGGCAAGAAACATTAAAAAAGGCGAGACACTGACAGAAGAGAATTTGACCGTAAAACGCCCCGGTTCAGGTGTCAGTCCTATGAAATGGTTTGATGTCATCGGTACAAAGGCCGTCCGCGATTTTGAAGAAGACGAGTTGATCGAACTATGAAAAGAATCGGCGTCGTAACGACCACGCGCGCGGAATACGGATTGCTGTCTCCCGTCATTCGCGAACTGAGAAAACGGGAGGATCAGGATTTTCATGTAGATTTAATCGTTTCTGGGACGCATCTCAGCAAAGAATACGGGATGACGGTCGAAGAGATCGTTGCGTCCGGAACACGGATTGATCACAAGATCGCAATTCCTGTAAAATCCGAATCGGAACTGGATATTTCCAACAATCAGGCTGATGCGCTGGTGAAGTTTACAAAGCTGTTTTCGGCGGAACGGTATGACGCTGTTCTTCTGCTTGGAGACAGATATGAAATGCTGGCAGTTGCGATCGCCGCGGGGAATACTAGGACTCCAGTGTTTCACATCAGCGGCGGGGACACAACCGAAGGCGCTTTAGATGAATGGATTCGCCATTCCATTACAAAGATCGGTTATCTGCATTTTACAACAAACGAAGAAAGCAGGAAACGAGTCATCCAGCTGGGCGAGGATCCGGCGCGCATTTTCAACTACGGTTCGACCAGTATTGACAATATCCTGACCGTTGCGAACATGTCAAAACAGGAAGCGCTCGAAAGCATCGGTCTGAACGATTGCAACTACGCCCTCTGCACGTATCATCCTGTCACCATGGAGGGCGGAAATCTGGAAAAACAGATTGCATCTTTCCTGGATGCGATCAGGCAATTTCCCGAGCTTCAGTTCATCGTGACAAAATCCAATGCGGATCAGGGCGGTGCGCGGATCAACGAGTTGCTGGATAAGGCGGAAAAAACAATAGATAATCTTCATGTCTTTACATCCCTTGGCGTAAAACGCTATCTCTCTCTCATGCGCCATGCGGAATTTGTGCTGGGCAATTCTTCCAGCGGAATCATCGAAACGCCGGCGTTCCATATTCCGACCGTGAATATCGGGGACCGCCAGAAAGGCCGGTTGCAATCCGCAAGCATAGTCAATTGCATGGACGATGCAGCGTCTATTGTCGGTGCGATCAGGACAGCGATGAGCGAAGACCACAAGGCTTTGTGTCGAAATGTCGTAAGTCCATACGGTGACGGCCATGCCGCGGAGCGAATCGCGGCAAAAAGTTTTGAGACTGTTATGTATAAAACGTTTGATTTGAAAAAGAAATTCTTTAACATGGAGAACGTCACGTGAAAAATATTGCTATCATCCCCGCCCGAAGCGGATCAAAAGGTGTCCGGGATAAGAATATCCGTGATTTCCGCGGCAAGCCGCTAATGGCCCACACTATTGATGCGGCTCTGAAAAGTGGAGAATTCGATGAGGTCATGGTCTCGACAGACTCCGAACTATATGCAGAAATCGCCCGGGAATATGGCGCAAATGTGCCGTTTCTGAGGAGTGCGAAGACGGCAAGCGATTCCGCGAGTTCCTGGGATATGGTCGATGAAGTCCTGAGCGGCTACGCGAACCTCGATAGAACCTTCAATACGTTCTGTCTTCTGCAGCCGACATCCCCGTTGCGGACAAAGGAAGATATTCAAGGAGCCTACGAACTGTTCAGAACCAAGGCGGAATTCGCTGTCGTATCGGTCTGTGAGACAGAACATTCCCCTTTGTGGTGCGGACAGTTGCCAGATGATGGAGAATTCATAAATTTTCTTCCGAAAGAAACGCCGAAGCAACGACAGGCATCGGGGAAGTACTATCGGCTGAATGGAGCTATCTACATCGTTGACATCAATCGGTTTA
>Ga0310786_10004265_pt1 | contig 20008 bp, 14 predicted proteins | sample AusTroGonzalo_MG_FD_203881 | JGI IMG/M metagenome (GOLD analysis project Ga0310786, IMG submission 203881) | Bovine rumen microbial communities from tropical cattle in Woodstock, Queensland, Australia - Gonzalo_03 (v2) (version 2) | ecosystem: Host-associated > Mammals > Digestive system >... | reverse complement strand
ATCGGCAAAAGGGCGTGGCGGTTTCATGCCGCACCGAGCGCGATGTGCTCGTGCTGGGCGGCCGCGTCGATCTTGAGCTTGCCCTGCTCAATCTGCTCAAGAACGCCTGCGAGGCGGCGCTGCACAATGCCGGCGGCCCCCGGGTGGAGATCGCGGTTTCCCGGGACTGCGGCAACGGCCTTGCCCGGTGCGTCATCACGGACAACGGCCCGAAGCTTTCCGCCGAGGAGTTTGCGCGCGTGGGCGAGATCTTCCACAGCACCAAGGGCACGGGGCTTGGGCTCGGGCTTTCCATCGTCCGCTCCATCGTCGAGCGGCACGGCGGCAACCTGAGGCTCTCGCAGGGCGCAACCGACGGCCTCATCGCCGAGCTGTACTTCCCGCTCCATGTGGCGGGTGAAAATCAGAAGGATTTGCAAAACGCCGGACTCACCGGCAGGGGGCGGACATGACCAGCCAGACCAGAGACCTGCCAGCGCTCGTGCGCGTCGTTGACGATGATCCCGGCCTCAGGGGCGCGCTCGTGTTTCTGCTCGAGAACGAGGGCTATGAGGTGAAGGCCTTTCCCGACGGCCCGAGCTTTCTGCGGGACGAGCAGCCTTCCCGTCCCGGGTGCCTCGTGTGCGATGTCCGGATGCCCGGCATGACGGGCCTAGAGGTGCAGCGCGCACTCAAGATGCAGGGCAACCGTCTTCCGATCATCCTGCTCACGGCCTTTGCCGAGGTTGACATGGCCGTCGAGGGGCTCAAGGGCGGCGCGGTCGATTTCCTGCAGAAGCCCGTTCACGAGGAGAAGCTTCTCGCGGCGGTTGAGGCGGCGATCGCCGCCGACCGCAGGAACCGGCTCGGCATTCCCGGCAGGGAGGAGTGTGAAATCCGGCTGGACAGGCTCACGGAACGGGAGCGGCAGATTCTGGAGCTCGTCCGGGTGGGCCTTTCCAATACCGCGATCGCCGAACGGCTGGGCATCGGCCTGCGAACCGTCAAGTTTCACCGCGCAAGCGCGTACCGCAAGCTCGGCGTGCATACGGCCGAGGAGCTCGAGGAGCTGATGCGGGACGCCGGCGCCGCCGCAGAGCAAGAGTCCGCTTGATTTGAGACAATGGTATTAACACCGTCCATGTCAGAGAATTCAAGCATCGGCACGAGAACAATCCGCCGATCTTCCGGCTGGGCGTCGTGCTGACCATTCCTGTTCACTCTTTGGAGGAAGAAAGATGGAAAAGACAATGACTTCCCGCCGCACTCTGCTCAAGGGCGCCGCCGCTGCCGCGATGACCGCCCCCGTCGGCATGGCCTCGGCCATGAACGTCAAGAACGCTGCCAGCGTGAAGTGGGCCAAGACCGCCGACGTCGTGGTGCTCGGCTACGGCAACTCCGGCACGAACGCCGCCATTGCCGCCAAGGACGCCGGCGCGAACGTGCTGATCCTTGAGAAGCTCGATGTCGGCGGCGGCAACGTCGCAGTGTCCGCCGGCGGCTTTGTCGTGCCGACCAACGAAGAGGAGTACTACAACTTCCAGAAGGCGCTCTACGAGCTCTCCCGCTCCGAGTGGGATCCCGACCTGCTGCGCATCTTCTGCCACGAATCCATGACGCTTGACAAGTACGTCAAGAGCCTCGACCCCAAGGTCGAACTCTTCGTCTACGGCCACGCCGGCTACCAGCAGCTGCCCGGCGCCGGCTGCGTGAACAAGCTCACGCCGCGCAATGTTCCCGGCAAGAAGGGCGGCGACCGCCTCTTCGGAATCTTCGCCCGCGCCTGCGAGGCCCGCAAGATTCCCGTCATGTTCAACACGCCGGCCCGCCGCCTGATCATGCGCGGCGGCGAGGTGATCGGCGTCGAGGCCCTGGACAACGGCAAGCCCATCAACATCCGCGCCAAGAAGGCGGTCATCATCTGCACGGGCGGCTTCCAGTGCAACCCGGACCTCATGAAGAACTACATCTACGGCAACCCGATGAGCTATCTGGGCAGCCCCGGCCACACCGGCGACGGCCTGCTGATGGCCCAGGGCGCCGGCGCCGCCCTCTGGCACATGAACTCGGTCTCCGCGCCGCTCGGCGTGCAGGTTCCGGGCATCAAGGCCGGCATGGCCCTCGTCACCCGCCAGCCCGCCTTCATCTGGGTCGACCAGGACGGCCGCCGCTTCGTGAACGAGAAGAAGCTCGACTACCACTGCTCGTGGATGAGCGTGAACGTCTTTGACGCCATCAAGCACCGCTATCCGCGCATCCCCTGCTACATGATCATGGATTCGACCTACATCGAGGCCGGCTCGATCATGAGCGCCGGAGCCTCCGGCTACGCGATCAACCGCGAGGGCTACCAGTGGAGCAAGGACAACAGCAAGGAGATTGAAAGCGGCGTCATCATCAAGGCCGACACGATCGAAGAGCTTGCCGGCAAGCTCGGCATGCCCGATCCCAAGGTGCTCGTCGCCCAGGTCGAACGCTGGAACAAGGACTTCAAGACCGAGGGCATCGACACCGAGTACGGCCGCACGGTGACCGCGGATCCGAAGATGAAGGCCGTCTTCATCGGCCGCGACGTCAAGGCCTGGTCCGCCCCGATCGAGAAGGCTCCGTTCTATGCAATGAAGCTCGTTCCCGTGATGTACCACACGATGGGCGGCCCGAAGAAGTCCGTGAAGGCCGAAGTGGTCGATCCGTTCGGCAAGCCGATTCCTCGCCTGTACGTTGCCGGCGAGCTTGGCTCGACCTGGGGTCTGACCTATCAGGGCGCCTGCGCCAATGCCGATGCCATCATCTTCGGCAGGATCGCGGGTCAGAACGCCGCCAAGCTGGCTGCCTGGAAGTAAACCCTGCAGGGGGCGCGGCGCCGCCGCGCCCCTCCCATCCACCCGGAGCAAAGGCAGCAGGCGCACGCCTGCTGCACTGCGTCTTCCGGTTCAGTCCCACGGGGCGGCCGGGCGGCACGCAGAAATCCTTTTCGGCGCATCCTTCCTTCGAGCGATCTGCAGGGACGGCTGCGCCTTTGTCTGGAGGATCCTGATGAAAGGACGTGTATTACTTTGCGCATTCGCCGCCCTGGCTGCCCTCTCGGCCCAGGCCTTCGCCGCCGATGCGTTCCTCGCCGACCGCCACCAGGCCAAGTCTGTCGCATGCGATGCCTGTCACGCGGACGGACCGGGAAAGAAGGTTTCCATGGAGACGTGCCTGAAGTGCCACGGCGGCTCGTACAAGAAGCTCGCCGCATCGACAGCCAAGGGGAACATCAACTTCCACGACACCCATGTGGGCGAAGCGAACTGCACCGACTGCCATCAGGGCCACAAGAAACCGCGCCTTGTCTGCGACGAGTGCCACGAGTTCAAGGTCAGGGTTCCCTGAGCCTCCGGGACAATCGGCATCCTCCCGCATCCTGGCGGGAGGAACGTCATCCCGCCACCCGGCGGCCGAAAGTTATGGGCGGACACCGAGCCGGGGCCGTCGTGTGCGGCCTCGATCCTGCCCTGCGCCGCACGTGCCGCCAGCTCCCGTTTCCCTCCTCTTCAACAGGCCTTCCGCCGCTTCCTTCTGCTCTCGGAAGAATCCTCCGATGCCGCCGGCTTGTGCCCGGGCTCTTCCAGGGGCGGTCGTCCGTCAAGGGGGTGTGTTCAATCGTATCGCATTGATTTCCAAGCGATTTTTTTTCAGGCTCCTTGAAGCGGCTCAAGATCGGATGCCCCGTTTTCCCTGCTGTAGATTTCCACAAAAGTTGAAATCTTCATCTGTGTGCGCGTCGTCCAGCACGGGTCCTCCGGGCGCACCGTGCCGGCTGGCTCGGCAGCGCCCGCCTCCCGGTCCCGGGACGGTTCGTCCGCGCTGAAACGGCTCTATACTGACAGCAACCCCGGAGCTCGCCCGGGGCAGCCCTCGGGCCGCCCGCGCAGCTCCCCCATCTTCAGCAGCGGAGCATCTCATGCCGTTAGCTCGAATCTTCAGCCTGGCCAGGCGCGCCGTTTCCGGTGCGCTGCTCGCGGCAGCCCTTTTCCTGGGCGGCGCCCAGGCCCAGTCCCTGCCCTTTCCGGGAACGCCCGTCCAGCAAACCGCCGACTGGACCCTGATGGTCTACCTGTGCGGCGACAATGACATCGAGACCGGCGCCATACTGGAACTCACCCAGATGGAGCAGGCCATTCCTCCGGGCGTGGAGATCGTCGTGCTCTTTGACCGCAGCGCCGGGTACAGCAAGGCTGCCGGCGACTGGTCCGGAGCCCGGCTGATGCGCGTGCGCAGGGCTCCGCCGCTCGATGTGCGCGATGCCGTGGAGCGGCATGCGACCGACTCCCTTCCCGCCCAGTTCTCCTCCGAGGTGCTTGAAGACTGGGGCAAGGTGGACATGAGCGACCCGGCCGTTCTGCAGCGCTTCATTGAACGGGCGGCCGCCCAGTTTCCGGCCAGGCGCTACGCGCTGATTCCGTGGAATCACGGCGGGGGCTGGAGAGCCATGCTGGTGGACGATGACGCCGGCGACGGCCGTCCCGGCAGGGGCACCATGTCCGTCCGCGAGTTCATAACGGCCGCCCGGACCGCCGCGCAGCGCACGCTGCCCCGTCAGAGGTTCGACCTCATCCTGTACGACATGTGCCTCATGGGCGAGCTCGACGTTCTGGCCGAAACGCAGACCGCGGCCGACTATGCTGTTGCCAGCCCTCCGGTCGAGCCCGGCCAGGGCACCTCCTACCTGACGGTGCTGCCGCTGTTCCGCGCCGACATCTCGACGCGGGACCTCGCCGCGCAGGTCGCGGACCGGAACATCGAGTTCTTCAACCGCTTGAAGCGCCCGTCCTCGTTCTCGGCCTATGACCTCTCGCAAATGGGCGCATTCACGGCCCGGTTCAGGGAACTCGCCGCGGCGCTCACGCTGCATGCGCCGACCGCCTACGCGCCCCTCACCCGCGCGATCAACTTCTCCACGCACCATGAGGACTACTTCGAGGATCTCAAGTCCGGCAAGAACTCCTTCTCCTCCATCGAGTTCTTCGACTGGCTCGACCGGATTGAGCGCGCAGTGCCCGGCCTGCGGCCCGGCCTGATCGCAGAGGTGCGCGCACTGGCCGAGCGGCTCGCCTACCACCGCCGCACGACGGACAACCTGCCGCAGGGCCGGGGCCTGACGATCTACGCGCCGCTGCGGCGCAGTCTGCGCAACGACAAGTACAACATGTCGCGCTTTGCCCGTGAATCGGGGATGGGGCAGTTCTTCGAGGCCCTGTACAACGCCCAGGAGCTGCAGGGCGGCGCCAATCCGACCATCACCGGCATGCGCGTGGGCGACATCAGGCTGGACCGCGCGGCCAACCGGTATGTCTTTTCTGAAATTGCCGCGATCACGCCCTTCGCGCGCAACACGCTCGAGTTCACCGTCACCGGAACCGGCATCCTGTGGACCCGGCTCATGCAGTATCAGATGCGCGGCTCGGAGCGGATCATCCATTACTACCAGCTTCTCACCGACGAGCGCTCCCGCCAGGCGGCCGACAGCACCTCCAGCGTGCACGCCCAGGTCCTGCCGACATACAGCGACACCGCCACGCACATGATGCGCGAGGTCGGCGCCCAGATCTACAAGGTGAACAACGGGTATCAGAGCGCGCCGGTCACCGTCGAGAACCTCCAGGTCTCCCGCGATCTGTACAAGAACGTCTCGGAATGCTTCGGCCTGTACGCCGATCCCGAGGACGGCGGCAGTGAGTCGTTCGTGAAGGTCTCCTTCAGCAACCGGGTTCGGTCCGTGGCCAAGGTCATCGTCTACACGCAGGACGCCCGGGGCAATGTCAACGGCATGCGCGAGATTCGATTCAAGCAGGGCGGCAGGTTCCGCCCGGCGCTCACGATCGTCGGCAGCGACGGACGGGAGCGGCGCGAATTCGGCGATCCGATCGAAATCAAGGAGTACGGGCTGCTTCTCACGGTCGGCCTTGCCGAACGCGGCAAGCTGGTCGGCTACATCGCCCAGACCGAGACTTTCGCAGGCCGCAGCGCCATGTGCGCCACGCCGCCCAAGCCCGTCTGGCACGACCCGACCATGGTGCGCATGATCCAGAGCACCCTGAGAGACTGGACGACAAACATTCTTGGCCGCTACGGCGTGGTCCAGTTCACGCCGCCCAGCACGCAGGGCGTGGACGCGCTGCCCCTGTTCCAGACGCTGGAGTTCCAGATGCGCGGCAAAGACGTGCGCTGGACGCTGCGCGACGGCGGCAGCGTGAGCGGCGAAGGCCTGACGCTGACGGACTTCTCCGAGCTGCCGCAGCTTGAGCTTCACAAGGATCCGGAGGACTCCTACGCGCCCATGGGCGAAACGGTCGAGAGCTGGTTCGCGTTCCTGTCGGGGGCGGGCACCGGCCCGGGCCGCTCCTGGTTCCTGATCGGCATGCTGGACGGCACGCGCATGGCCCTGTATCCGATTGAGGACTACCCGAAAAACCTGCGGGGCGTCTGGAGCAGCGGGACCGAGCGCTGGCAGTTTGACAGAGACGGAACGGTGCGCCTCATGCGCGACGGGCGCACAGTCACCGGCTCGTACTCTGTGGACGGCAGCGTGATCCGCATGAGCGGCATGCCGGCGGACGAGTACGCGTTCCATCTGGACCGCAGGCAGGAGCGCCTGCTGCTGATGAGCCGCGACAAGCGCCTGTCCGTGCTTTCCGGCAAGCCGCCCGCCGATGAGACCGCCCCGGCCGCGGCCTCCCCGTCTCCCGCTGCAGCTCCGGCGACGGCTCCTGCGCCCGCCGCGGCTCCCGCCGGGGACCCCCGGGCGCTGATCGGCCGCTGGGCGAGCCCGGACGGCCCGGAGCGCAACGCCGTTCTGATCGGCCGTGCCGGGCAGTTCAGCACCTACACGATCCTGATCACCGCCGAAGGCAAGACTCAGGCCGGCCTGTTCCGCGCCACGGACGTCCCGGGCAGGCTGCAGGCGACGTTCCATGACGGCACGATGGCGAAACTCACCTGGAGGCTCTCGGGTCGCAGCCTTGCCATCGGCTTTGAAAACGGCAGGACCCTGCAGCTTGTAAAAAGCGAGCAGGAAAGGAATCCCAAATGACCAAGACACCATTGAAACAGACGCTTGCGCTTTCGCTCTGCCTGAGCGCCCTCGTCCTCGCACAGGGTGCCGCTGCCCAGGGCTTCACCGACGGCTGGGGCGGCGCGATCCCTGAGGCACCCGCTCCGGCGCCGGCGCCATCGGCGCCGCAGGCTCAGCCGCAGACCGGCTCTGTGAGCCCGATGCAGTCCCTGCAGGGCGTCTGGTTAGGCCGAGACAGCCAGGGCACGCTGATTCTCATCCTCAGGGGGCTCAACTGCGGCCTCATCACGAGCAGCAGCCGGCTCTCGGGCACCTGGATCGCCGAGAACGATCGTCTCACGCTCAACCTGAACAGCGGCCAGAGCATTTCGTACCGGTTTGCGCTGCAGGGCGACACGATGATCCTGAACGGCACCGTGCGTCTCACCCGCCAGCAAAGCCAGCGCCAGGACGGCTCCGCCCGGCCGCCCACGACTCCCTCTCCCGCACCTGCGCCCGCTCCGGCTCCCGCCCCCTACCCGGGAGAGCAGCCCTATCCCGGACAGCAGCCCTATCCCGGCCAGCAGCCCTATCCCGGCGCCGCTCCCTACCCCGGACAGCAGCCCTATCCGGGCCAGCAGCCCCAGCCTGGCGCCGCGGCCTCGCCCCTTGAAGGCGCCTGGCGCAACTATTCGTCCCGCGGCGTCATGGTGTTCACGTTCGTCGGCAGGAATTACTCCTTTACGCTCAACGGCCAGCTGATTGAGACGGGCGAGTTCTCGCTCTCGGGCACGGTTCTGAACTACCGGGTCCTCACCGGCCCGGCGGCCGGCAGATCAGGCCAGAACCAGGTCATCATGCAGGCGCCCAATCTCATGCGCATGACCCAGGCGGGCGGCATGACACTGCTGTACGTGCGCGTCGGAGCCGCTCTACAGGCGTATCCTTCCGCTGGCACACAGTATCCGCAGCCCGGTCCGTATCCGCAGCCGGGCTACCCGTTCAGCAAAGGCAACGACAAGGCTCACGGCAAATGACAAAACGCACTTTCTCTCTCAAGATCATTCTCACCGCCTGTCTGGGCGCTCTGGCCCTCGGACAGGGCGTCTCGGCCCAGAACTTCCCCGGCTGGGACGCCGCCCCCGCCGCAGCGCCCCAGGCCGGCGCTGCCGACCAGGTGCAGGCCCTGCAGGGGGCCTGGTTCTCCACCAACGGCAAGGAGACGATGCTGATCATTTTCCAGGGCAACACCGTCGGATTTGCCGTAAACCAGAATCCGGTCTACGGCACCTGGTCCGCCCAGGGCGACCGTCTCAAGCTGTCCTTCCAGAACGGCAAGTCGCTCGAATTCCAGTTCGCGGTTCAGGGCGACACGCTGATTCTGAACGGCGCCCTGCGCCTCACGCGCCAGCAGATTCCCCAGCAGGGAGTCGCACCGCAGCCGGCGAGCCCCTATCCAGCGCCGGCTCCGGCTCCGCAGCCCGCGAGCCCCTATCCGGCTCCAGCGCCGGCTCCGGCCCCGGCTCCGCAGCCCTCAAGCCCCTACCCGGCGCCCGCGCCCCAGCCTGGCGCCGCCCCCTATCCGGGACAGCAGCCGTATCCGGGCGCCACGCCGGCTCCGGCTCCGCAGCCCAATCCAGGCCAGTATCCCCAGCCTGGCGCCGCGGCCTCTCCCCTTGAAGGCTCCTGGCAGTGCGGCTCGCCCAACGGACCGATGACCTTCACGTTCACAGGCAGCATGTACACCTTCGCCTTCAACGGCCAGGTGATCGAGACGGGCTCGTTCAGCCTGTCGGGGAACACGTTGTCCTACCGGGTTCTTTCCGGCCCGAACGCCGGCAATTCAGGCCAGAACCAGGTGGTGCTGCAGGGAGGCAACGTGATGATCATGACCCTGCCCAACGGCATGTCGTTCAACTACGTGCGCACCGGCTCGGTCCCGCAGGCCTACCCGCAGTCAGGCCAGTTCCCGCAGGCCGCCCCCATGTCGATCGAGGGCCGCTGGGTCGCTGTGGCAAGCAGCAGGAAGGCCTTCATCGTCAGCCACTTCAACAATGGCAGGTACGTGTCCTACTTCAACGGCAGGGAGCTTGAAAGAGGCCGGTACACGGCCTCCAACGGACAGCTCATTCTGCTCATGGACAACGGCGAAAGCTCGGGCATGCGCCTGGAGTGGGGCTACCACTTCCAGAACGGCATGCTCGTGCTCACCATCCCGGGGCGCCAGCCCACGTACTGGCGCCGCGGGTAAGCCGCCCGAGCGGCCCGCGCGCCTTTGAGGGCGCTCCGCAGGGATTGCTTGCGGAGCGCCGTCTTTTTCCCGCTATGCCATGCAGGGGCAGTCGGGGGTTCTCCGACCCTCAGCGCCCGTTCGCGTAGCGGATCTCCGCGATGGCGGTGACAATCCCTCGCCATTTCCTGATCTGCTCGTTCGCCTGCGCCATGGCGCTGGTCGGCATCGCGTGCCACCACCTGCAGTCCCATGCCTGGAGCAGAATGTTCCGGCAATGCCGGTCAAGGATCTGACGCCACATGCGGTTGATTCGCGGGTTTTCTCTGAAGGCCTCACGAATGATGGCGGCGCGGTTCTCGTGCTCCAGTTCCTCCAGCTCCCGGATGAGGTTCCTGTAAAGCGGCAGCCCAGCACGGGCGGCAATCAGAATCCTCTCCCTGCACCTTGCCGTGCGCAGCGCCCTTTCTTCCTGCTCCCTGCTTTCCCGCTCCTCGCGCTCCCGCTTGTTTCTCTCCACGTAGTCGCGCCGGTTCAGGCGGACCGCCTTCAGCATTCCACTGAAGCTCCTGGCGGCCTTCCCGCCGCGCTCAATGCCATGGGCGCTGCAAAGGTTGCAGAGGCGCCAGGCGCTCAGGAGAGGATCTTTTCGGGAAAGTAGATGCCGTACCAAAACTGAAAGCGCCCTGTCGCTCCAGTCCGAGAGGAATTTCGTCCAGAGCGTGTCGAATCCCCTGCTGCGGCAGATGTCAGCGTCATCCTCAATCCGCCAGAGTTCGGGCAGAGCCGTCAGCCGATACGCAAGGATCCAGATCTGCCACGGCTCAAAGCCGCTCGTGTCTTCCTTCAGGGCAAGCGGATAGCTCGTGAGAAACCACCGCGCCTCGGTCTTGACGGCACGCTCAAAAGCGTTCAGCACCGCGCGCCAGGTCATCGCCTCGCCCACGGTGAACTCGGTGCGCTCCTCTGGTTCCATCTCGATGTTCTGCACGAGGCTCACGGAAAAGCCTGATTCGCCGGTCGCACGAAACAGGATCTGCTGCGCGAGCGAGGCGCCGCCCAGCTCGTCGCGCATGCACACCGCCTCGCCTCCCGGCGTTGCGAACACCAGCATTTTCTGCGCATGCCGCCCGTTGCCGCCAGTTCCCTTTCCTGTCCTTTTCATTTCCTTCCCCTCTTTCTTTTACCGCCGTACAAGTTTGACAAAGCTGTCGATCCGTGCCTGATTCGTTCTGACCGTCTTTCGAGCCCGGATTTACGAGCAAGTCGTTTCTTCATTGATTTCAATCGTTTTTTCAAGATTTCCTGCGTGTCTCCTCCTTGCCAAATCCTGTATTTCATTGACTGTGTATTTCCACAAAAGCTGAAATCATCATCACTGTCTCATTCAGCGTGCCTAGCGGTCTGCGGTCTGTCCTTTCGCTGGCATCCGCTCGGGACGACATGAGTCCTGGCTCAGCTTTGTGCCGTCGGTTTTTTATCCTCCTGACAGTCATCCAGACCGGCATCCAGCCTGTCCGGCAGGGGCACACCTGCGGACATCGCGATGCCGACGATCTGATTGCCGCGGTTGGGGGAGAGTTCGGCCGCCCACTTGGGAACCCCCTTTCCGAACTGATTCCGGTAGCGGCGCTGCCGATCGAGATACCGCATTCCCTGAAGGTACGTCGGGTGCTGCGGCGGATTCCTTGCGAGCACCTCTCGGATCTGGACAAGAAGGTGCTCCCGGGCGATGTCCTCCAGGCTCCTGCCCGAGGCCTTCCGGGCAAGCCAGTCGCGGAATGCCTTCCTGTCCCTTGCGCAGGGCGGCTCCTCGGGAAGCGCCCTGCCGTAGACGAGGCAGAGGTCGGCGAGGCTGCCGGCGGCCTCCTCAGCCCTCGGGCAGAGGTTCAGCCACTGCGGCAGGTCCCGGCCGAACCGCTCCCGGTAGAGCTGATTTGCGGGGAGTCTTCTGCAGTCGATGTCCCGCACGGAAATCTCGAGGGCCGCCGCGCGCATCAGCCGCTCCTCGAATGTTTCGTACTCCGGAACCTCGATGTCGTTCTCGACCGGTTCGTGCTCCCTGTCGTCGCCCTCGAAGAGCACGCGCCTCTGGCTGCCGTCGTAGATCGAAACACTGATCGCGGTTCTGCCGAGCTCCAGAATCTGCTCGCACTCCTCTTGCGTGAGGGTCTCGATCCCCGCCTCGCCCTCCCAGATGTCCTCGACCTTGCGGAGAAGAGGTATTTCTCCCGCGTCGCGGAAAATCCACTCCGAAAGCATCGTTTCAATGGACACCTCCTCGATGCAGCCCTCGTCGGTCTTGAAGACCGCCTTGCCTTCGAGCGAGCGTCCGTTGATGAGATCGGCCGCCGTCACGCCCTTGAGGAGCCTGCTTTGAAGGTAGAGGGCAAGTCCCTCCTGGGAGCAGTCGACCTGCGGCTTCTCCCGGATCCTGAAGGACGGATCCTTCAGGGCCCGACCGAAGAGCCAGGAGTCGCAGAAGTACGGCCGGTCCGAAAGATTCGGCCCGAATTCGGGGGGATCCCCGGCAAGGCCGTTCTCAATGGCATACGGCAGGGAGATGCTAGAGAGGCGCAGCCGGCCATGGAGCGCCTCGATCGAGAGGTCCCAGAACTTGATTTCTGCAAGGACCTGGCGTCGCGTCAATACCGTGGGCTCGGTCATGGCGATGTTTACGATTCGGATTGCGCCCGAGCCCCGCTGGAACGAGGCGCTTGCCTTGCACTCGCGGCAGAGCCCGAGCACGACAAGGGTCTGTGCGATATAGCGGACGAAGGCGGCGAGCACCCGCTCGGGGCCCGCCCTCCCCCGGCCAGTGATGGGGCTGCTGAGCGCCGAGGCGCTCACGGTCACGCGGCGCTCGCCCTCGGCCTCGCTCTGATCCCGGCTCACCGCGGCCGCGTAGATGATCTCTGGGAGCCTGCGGCACGTCTTTTTCGCCGACCAGAGGATTTCCCGCCTGCAGATCGGGTGATCCGCGCCAAAGCGAAGGCGCATCCTGTCGCGGATGAGATCGACGGGATCGTCGCTGGGAGGAAAGGACGGCACGGCCCAGCCGGTGATCTCGATCGGCGCGCCCCTGAAGGCCGTCACGCTGAAGGCGCATTCGGCGCCGGGATGAATCTGGGAGAGCTCTTCGGAAAGGATCTCAGCGATCCAGGCTTCGAGCATCGGATGCGCGGACAGGGAGTCGTTCCCCGTGCCGCGCCGTTCGCGGACGGCCTTCGTCAGGTCTTTCTGCTGGTTCGTCATGGCTAGAGTCCTCGTTGAAAACAGTGGCTGGGTGACTGAAGGTCGGCATCAGCGCCGCCCGGGATCGGTTTCCGGCAGCGGGCAGCCTGCCTCAAGCGCGGCTCTGACGAGCCTGCTGCGGACATTTCCGGAGAATCGCCGGGTCCAGGCGGGCAGCACCTTTTCAAAGCGCGATCGGTAGTCCCGCTCCTGCAGCATGAGGTGCATGGCCTGGTTGAAGCTTCCGCTCACGGGTTCCGTCACGCGGATGATCTCCCGGATGTCCTCGACCAGATGGCAGCGGACGAACTCCCGGGCCGGCTGTCCGGAGTTGAGCCACGTACACCAGAGGTTCCGGGCCCGCTCGGTGATCGGCACGGCGGGAAGAGGCCTCTTGTCTCTGATGCAAAGGTCCGAGGCTGCCTTGATCTGGTCGTCGGGAAGCATCAGCAGCCACTGCGGGAGCTTCGCACCCAGCTTTTCCTCGTATTCGCGGGCGGCTGCCTTGAAGACGGCCGAGGGCGAATCCTTCAGATGCCGCACCGCGGGCCTTGCCGCCTCCAGGAGCAGCTCCTCATGCGTGCAGAGCGACTCGCAGAGAATCGCGTAGTCGCGCGACATCCGGACTGGCTTCTGCCAGATGCGCCTGGCATCTCCGTAGGCGACTGACAGTGCGACCGAATCACGCACAAGCCCCAGAATCTGTGTGCGCTCCGCGGCGGTGAGGATTCGGTCCGTCGCCTTTCCCGAGCGGATTTTCTCGAGCTTTTCGCTGTCGATGTCAATCGAGGGCAGCTCCTGCATGAACCTCGCTGAGGCATGGTTCTGCTCGTCGATGAGATCGCTTGTGTCGTCAAAGCCAGCGGCAAGCTCGCAGGAGAAGACATCCCCGCCGCGCGTCTCATAGGTGACATCTCCGCCAAGGGGGATTCCGCGGACGAGTTCGGTGACGGAGGCTCCGTCCATGACGAGCTCCAGCGCGTACCTGTGCAGATCCTCCTCGCTGCAGTCCGCTTCGGGCTTTCCTTCGCAAGGATCGGGCTCGAGCCCCTGCATGTGCAGCAGCGCCGTTTCGAAGAACAGCGAATCGCAAAAGAGCGGCCGTGCCTCAATGCCGTTCAGAAACACGGGCGGCCAGCCGGGCATGAACTGCTCCAGGGCGTAAGGAAGAGAGATGCTGTACATCCTCAGCCGCTCGAAGAGTTCTGCAAACCGCAAGTCCCAGGAGAGGATCTCCCGCTCCATGTCGTGGCTTGCCGCGCCCTTTCTGCCCGTCTGCTGGATGCGCAGTGCGCTGATCGCTGCCGATCCGGGCTCGGCGGTTGCGGTGACCGAGCACCGCTCGCACAGTCCCAGCCTTGTGAGCGTCTGGGCGATGAAGCGGACAAAGGCGTTTGCCACGCGCTGCGGGCTCGTCTTTTCAAGGCCGCAGATCGGCGTGCAGGCATGAGGCGCGCAGGCCGGGCCAAGGAGCGCTGCTTCAAGGCTGCCTCGATACAACCGCCCCTCTGGATCCGGTGTGAGCCGCACGCCTCCTGCTTCGTTCCGTGTGAGAATCAGAGGCTTGACAGGACTTGCCTCATCGATCTGCATGGCACGCCTTGCGACGGTGCTCCACTCAAGGCTCTCCGGCCGGCTTTCGGCCCGGACATGGATGCCCGTTGCGTTCAGCGTCTTCGCGTCCGGAGTCGGCTCGATGATCGTGTTGACCGACCAGGCAATCGTGCGCTGCGCCAGCGGATGATCGGCGCCGAACCTCAGAATGATCCGGTCCCTGAGGATCGAAACCGGATCGGCCTCCCGCCAGGGATAGGACTTGCAGGAGATCCAGCCCGAGACCGTGATGGGTCCTGGCGCATCACTTGAAGCCTTCAGGCGGCAGACTGCCTTTGAATCGAGCCAGTAGAGCTCCTCGCAGAGCACTTCAACGGCCCAGAGGTCAAAGCGAGCAGGATGGGAAAGGGACAGGGCAAACGGTGCCGACGGGCACTCGCACGCGGGATTGCGGGTCATGGCGTTTCTCCGGTGAAAGAGACAACGCGCCGGAGAAGACTCATCTTTTCTGACGCTTTAGCGATTCTTTAACGCGTTCGCAAGTTGTCGTTAAATTGACGCGACCAGCCGACCGGCTGATAGTTGAATTGTGCTGACCGAATCTTTCGGCAGGCTTATTTGCGATATTAGTGTCCCGATTAGCCGCAGAAGCGGCAAAAAACCGATCCCCCCGCCTCTCCGAAGCTTTCAGTCAATGTCCCTCAGTGCTTTTGCGACGCATCCCGTGACGGCTCTCGAAAATGCGCCGAACCGATCGATGAGCGCTCCGCTTGACTCTTCTTCGTACAAATCCCGCCGCACTTCGATCATGAGCGAGGCGACCCGCTTGTCCCTCCGGTAGTGCTTGAGGGGCGTCAGCGCTCCTGCAAACGGAGAGTTGTGTCCCGTATCGAATCCCGCGGCCTCAAATGCGCTCCCTGCGCTCTCGGCAAGCTCAGGATCTGTGTGGAAGTCATCCGTGCCGATGCAGATCTCGGGACGCCGGCCATCGGGATTGTCTTCGTACGGGAGCGGCCTGGAGGCAAAGCTGTGGCAGTCGAGGACAAGCGCCCTGCCGTACTGGTCAAGCAGTTCGTCCACCTTCTGGGTGAGGCGCCTGTGGTGCGGTGCGTACCAGGTGTTGATGAGCTGCTCCCTTTCTTTTGCCGACGGCTCCTTGCGCAGCCGCGTCTTGTCCGAGGTGGCCGTGTACACGACGCCCATTCCCCGTGCGGCCATTGTTTCGACCGCGTCATCAGCAAAGCGCTCGACATCCACAACGAGCCGGCTGACGGGGGCGATCACTGTGCGGCTTGTCGGAACGCCGTTTCCGAAGAGCGCGAATGTCCAGAAATCCGTCATGCGGAGGAGCTCGCGGTCGAGTTCTGCATCGGTTAGCGGCATCTGCCGGCGCACCGGCATCGGGATGTAGACCGAGTCATGCGGAATGTGGAGCACAATCCAGGGCGGCAGATGCGTGCCGGCGCCTGACGCGGCTCCAGTGGCAAAGGAGCCGTGCCCGGGAGGGAATGTGGCGGGAGCAGGCACCGAACGGCGCGAAGGAATGGATTGGTCCGGCATGTCCAGTGGCAAAGGAGCCGTGCCCGGGAGGGAATGTGGCGGGAGCAGGCACCGAACGGCGCGAAGGAATGGATTGGTCCGGCATGCTGAGATTCTCCAGAAAGCATGCGACAACGCGCCGGAGAGAACTGAGCCTTTCTGACGCTTTAGCGGTTCTTTAACGCGTCCGCAAGTTGTCCTTAAATTGGCGCGATCAGCCGACCGGCTGATGTCCCGATTGTGCGGAAAGAATCTTTCAGCGTGCTTATCCGGCCTGTCTCCAAGGCTCTAACGTCCTGATTTTCCGTGGTTAAAAGTGATACACTGAAGCGGACGTCCTGAATATCGTCAGAAGCCTGAAAAACTAACCATTGAGGAGGATTTATGTTCAAGAAACTTCTCGTCGCCGGGTGTGCGTCGGCCATGGTGCTTGGCCTCTCCGGGTGCTCCATGTTCTCTGAGATGCAGGCCGTTCCCGACAAGAACACAGCTCCTGCCGTGAACGGTGCCGACATCCTGGAAGGCCCCCCCGCTCTCAAGTCCCCTGGCCAGCAGGCTGACGAGGCGGCATATCAGCAGGGTCTGAAGATGCGCAAGACCCCGCGCGGCAAGCGTGCCGCGGCCGACGCCGACATGAACAAGTTCGGTCCGCTCCTGAAGCGGTTCTCCGAGACCACGGGTGTTGAGCTCACTCCCGAAAACGTGCCTGAGACCTATCGCCTCCTTGAGATGACCTGGCCGTCGATTGTCAATACGATGAAGCCCGCGAAGGAGAAGTTCGCCCGCTCTCGTCCGTTCGTGACGCACAAGAAGGACCAGACGTGCCGTCCGGATACGTACAAGAAGCTCAGCCCGGGCAGCTATCCGTCCGGACATACGATGCGCTCCTGGACCATTGCTCTGACGCTCACGGCGCTGATGCCCGACCTTTCTGAAAAGATTCTCAAAGAAGGCTATGACATTGGCGAAAGCCGCTGGATTTGCGGTCCGCACTGGAAGACCGACGTTGAAGCTGGAAGAACGCTTGGCGCCGCCGTCTACGCCAGAGTCACCGGCGATCCGGCGTTCACCGAGCAGATGGCTCGAGCCAAGGCTGAACTTGCCAAGAAGAGAAAGTAAGTTCTCGCCCCTGAGCGCCTGAAAAGACCCCCGGACTGGATTTCCCGCCCGGGGGTTCTTTTTGACTCAAAATAGATTTTTTGAGACGCCTCAGGCTTCGTCAAAGTGGCTGCCGTCCAGTAGCTCGAGCAGCCTGCGGCTTCTGCCCTCATACTCCCCGCACATCTTTCGAATCTCACCGGCCTCTTTGACGGACATGGACGGCAGACGGAACTTCCAGCGCGACAGCGTGCCGTTGTGGTGCGCGTCCGCGGCCTTGATGAGGCTGGCCATGCGCGAGTGCGTAATGCGCTCGAAGTACTCGGCATAGGTCAGCTTCCCGGGGTCATGCGTGAGCAGATCGAGCCAGTGCCTGACCGCACCGTACGTGCCGCTGTCCGGATACAGCTGTTTGAGCAGGCCATTCACGTCCTGCTGCTCGTGCCTTTCGAGGTTTTCGTACACGTCGTGGCAGAGTCCGGTGACAAAGGCCATCTCCACGTGCTCCCTGTCGCCGAAGTACCGCTCCGCCAGCTCGCCAGCCTTGCCTGCGACATAAAGGCAGTGCTGGATGTATGGATAGCCGCAGACGTCGGTGATGTCCGCAAAATAGTGCGCGACCGTGCATTCAAGCTCCTCGATCAGCCGCTCCCTGTCGGGATTCCCCTGGCCTGAAGGATCCGCCGCTTGCGGCATCCGGGACGGTCGATTGAGTTCGGTATCTTCGCGCATGTCGGAAATCTCCCCGGGCAGTCCTTGGGAGCTGCCTCGCTTTGTGGTCGTACGGGCGATTCTAGAAGAAGCGCAGCGGGGAGCGGAAAGATTCGTCTCCGGCTGGGGGTGTCGCCCGGAAACAAGGAAATGTGGATTTGTGCAACTCAGCAAAAGCGCAACGAGATCCGATACAGACGCCGGCCGTCCTCGGAAGAGCCAGCATTGCCGGGATTCAGCACCGGGGCATTCCCAAGGCAGAGCGGAACAACGGAATCCTCCAGGCCTGCGCACATCGTCCCTGAGCAGTCACTGCGCGAAACTGAAAAGGCGTGCGCTGATCCCGCCCGGGCTGGACCCTGCTGATCGCAGCGGCGCGGATCGTCGACTGCCGGGCAGCGTCTGATGCCGCTCCAGCCTCTGGTGCCGCTTTTGTCTGAAACTTCGATTGCTCGCGACCAAAAAAGACGGGCTGCCAGTGCTGGCGCCCGTCTTTCATCTACGGATCAAACGGAATGGCTGCGGTTAGAAGCAGTGCCGGATACCGACGCCCACCTTGTAGTACTTGACCTTGGTTGTTTCCGAAGCCTTGACCTTGTCCTGACCGACGCCCAGGATGCTCCACAGGTCGGTGCGCTTTGAGAACGGATAGGTGTAGCCCAGAGACGCACCGAGACGCTTGAAGTCCTTATCCTTGTCGGCGCCGCTGTCGCTGGCGGACTCGGCATCCATCCAGTTCATGCCGCCAATCAGCCTGCCGCCGCCCAGGGGTGCCGATGCAGAGAGCAGCACGCCGTAACCCTTCAGCGTCGCGGGCGCGGCTGCCGGCATTGTCTGGAAGCCCGCCTTGTCGAAGTCATCGTAGTACTGGCCGGACAGGTAGACCTTGGCCACGCCAAAGTCGTAGGATCCGCCGAGGGTGACTTCAAAGCTGTCGTCAACCTTGTTTCCGCTGGAAGCCTTGTTCTTGGAGCTCGAGCTCAGCAGCGCCGCGAACGGTCCGTTCTTGTAGGTGAGCGATGCGCCGTAGAAGCGGTCTGCCGAGGCATGCCCCTCCTCGCCCGCGCCCTTGACGTCATCCATCTTGAAGGAGTACTGGATGGCCGCCTGGAAACCCGCGAACAGCGGCGTCTGGTACGTGACGGAATTGTCCATGCGGGGCGCGTTCTCGCCGATTGCCGATGTCACCATCGAGGTGTACTTGCTCCAGGCCGGACCAAATGCGGTGAGCATACCGGCTCTGGCATAGCGGCCGGCAACGCCCGCCGCGCCGACACCGCCGGTGCGGCCAAGGCCGATTTCGCCGTAGGGGCTGGTGACATAGATGAGCGACTCACGGCCGAAGAGCCTGCCTCCCTGCGCCGAAACGCCGTTGTCAGCGGTAAAACCGCTTTCCAGGTTGAATCCAACCTTGAAGCCGTTCCCGAGATCCTCGACGGCCCTGAGGCCCCAGCGCGATCCGGACTCCGTGCCCGATTCGAGGGTGAAATTGTTGACGCGCTTGGCGCTGCCCGTCTTCACGCTTGAGAAAACCACGCCCTCGTCGATGATGCCGTACAGGGTGACGTCGGCAGCCATGGCGCTGGCGGCAAAGGCGCCCAGCAGTGCGGTGGCAAGAATTGTCTTGTTCATGATTCAATCTCCATTGATGATGGAAGGAGTTTTTCCCGTTTTTTTTGCTCAAGAGCCCCTCCCCCTGGTTCCGAATCCGGGGCCGGATCCGGAACCTGCCGCTTCAGCTCTTTCCTGGGACTGACAGCTGGCCTGAAGGGCGGCTGGCAATGTTTTTCTGAGGATTGTTCAGCTGGACTTTTGGCGCATCCGGCCGAAGAGCGATGAGCCCGCAAGAGCCAGGACCATGAGCGCCGCGACGATGAAGGCAAGCAGGCAGCACTGGGCCATGCTCATGAACTTCAGGGGCGGAATCAGGTACCAGCCGTCGGCGCTGTTGTACAGGGTGATGAACCAGTCCTGCAGGGCCGAGAGCTTGACGCCGTCGGGCACCACCGCGAGGTCATACCCGCAGTCGCCCGTGGGCATGAACCAGTCCGGGGCCCACTTCTCGAGCGGCAGCCCGAAGGGATAGTGCGGCTCGGTGCTGCAGCCCTGCATCCCGAACACGTCATCGAGCGATTCGCTGTGCACAGAATGATGGATCCGGTCGAGCTTGACCGAGCACATCGTGCCGTACACGCAGCCGTACAGGCTCACCACCGCTCCGGCAAGCTTCACCCAGAGGTTCCTCGGCGCGATGCACACGATGAGCGCTCCAAGAGCGATCGCCAGGAATGCGAACCGGATGTACACGCACTGCTCGCAGGGCTTCATGTACAGCCACACCTGGAAGACGTTGTGCGCAACCAGAACCAGCGCGCAGCTGAGGGCGATGATCAGCAGCCAGGGCCAGCGCATGTCCGACCACCGGGCAACCTCTTCGACGGGCGAAGCCTTGAAGCGTTCAGTCCATTTCATGTTTGCTCTCCTTTTGTCGGCCGGTGCGGCTTACTTCATCGCCGCAAGTTCCTTGACGAGGTCAACCATGCCGTTCAGGCTCTGGATGGACTTGGTCATGATCAGGTACTTTCCGTTGACGACATAGGCCGGAATGCCCTGGATCTTGGCGACGG
>Ga0310786_10004264_pt1 | contig 20017 bp, 18 predicted proteins | sample AusTroGonzalo_MG_FD_203881 | JGI IMG/M metagenome (GOLD analysis project Ga0310786, IMG submission 203881) | Bovine rumen microbial communities from tropical cattle in Woodstock, Queensland, Australia - Gonzalo_03 (v2) (version 2) | ecosystem: Host-associated > Mammals > Digestive system >... | reverse complement strand
CCACAATCTTTGTGACATAACCCTTAGATACAAGAGATCTCATTGAGCCTCCAATAGATTTACCTGAGATACCCATTTCTGTAGCGATTGCCGCAGATGTAAAAAGGTTGTTATACTTTTCTTTATTCTCTTGCATAAAAGTAAGAAGAGCAGCAGATTTTTCTGGCATAGGTTTCTCTTGTTCCTTAGCTAAGAAATCTGTCCAGAAATCTAGAGCTTTTGAATAAGTCCCCCCGTCATCATAATTCTCTGCATAAACATCTGCGTTATCAAATATTTCTCTTTGAATGATTTTAATAAAAGCTTCTTTATTTGTCATAATTTATTTCCTTTCTCATTTTCTAAATATATTATAACAAAATTTTTATAAAAAATCAATTAAATTTTAACAGCCTCGTCATAACTTTCTTGATTATAGGCTTTAATAAAGAAATCAAAGAAAGGTAATTTGTTTTTAATATATTCACAAAATTCTCTCCACTCTGGAAGCCTGTGGTCATGACGCTGAATATATATATTTAATAAACAGCGGTAATTGGTAGTTATTCTAGCTGTTAACTCAAATCCAGATGGGATATTATAGAGTACATCTAGATATTTTTCCGGAGTAGGATCCGCATTATAAGTATCAATTTTCTCTTGCACAATAGCAATAATTCTATCATCAACATAAGAATTACATTGTGACTTAATATCGAACTTTGCTATCCTGTGCATTGTAGACTGACTTGAAACAAACTCTAAAAAGCGATAGCGTTCTGCTTCAACCCACATCTTATTAGAACAAGTTAAATCAAAATTAACCCTAATACCGGTTAAAAATTGACCATGTGCTCCATTGCCATGTGAAGCTTTGGTTAAATTAAAACATCTCTTTAAATCTTTAGTCCCTACTTCATTTGCGTCCAGTTCCGTTCTCATCGGATAACCGGATGCTTTAATTGATTCATCTAAATCATATACTTTTAAATTCTCGATTCTCATTAGTTGTTACCCCGTGTCTTATTAAAGCCCAGCTCGGCTGAATTATAAAAATCTATCCATTGTTTTTCTTTAGCATTAAGTTGATCTTTAGAACATTCTTCCAATAGCTCAAAAGAATAATTCCAAACGCCATCTTTTTGCATATTATTATAAAGTATGTTTGTAGCGGGAGCCTCTATGCCGAGACCACACTTGATATGATCTTTCCATCTCTGGGCAACATCTACGCTTTGCCCAATATAACACTGATCTGTGTCTAGGTTAGTTATTTTATAGATGCCACACTTTTTTCCTTCTCCCAAAACTCTCCTACATAATGCGGAAGCCTCGTTTAAGAAATATTGACTCCAGATTAATTTACTCAATATAACTGGATTAGTAAGTTGTAATTTAAACTCATTTAATAATTTAATATCTCTTAAATCTTTTTCTGTTACTTTAAGTTTATAGAATTCTTGTTTTTCTTTTATTGCACGTGCGCGAGCTGAGGCTTCGGCGCCAGCACGCAAGCTTTCCCGCAATGTATTAAGTTCTTCTTGCGCGGCAGCTATGTCTTCATCTAAAGATTCCCTTATAGAGTCGTGATCTTCTTGTAAGACTTGTTTATAATTATTAAAATTGTTTTTTATATTTTCTTTCTGTAACTCGATATGTGCTTTATAGTCTTTTAAATCATCTGACATTCTTTGCTTTTGTAATGCAGATGTTTGTAAAAAAGTATTATATTTATTTTCTAAATCATCATAAGATTTTAATAGTGATTCATTTAATTCTTTTTTCTGTTCAATTTCTCTATTAATTATTTCTTGCTCTTGTATTCTCAGTAACTTTATTTCTTTTGCTTTAAAGTAAAAGATAATACTTCCTATTAAGCAACCAATCAATATTACAGATAATATTATCATTATGATTGGTAGCATTTTTCCTCCTTAAAGAAAGGAGGGGACTTGCGTCCCCTAAAAGTTGTGAATTATTCAGCGTCAGGATCGAGAGCAAGTCCAGCATCAGTAAGTGAGATAAACTTTACAGCCTTCTTTGTCCCATCTTCCTTTGTAATCTCACCAGCGGTACGCTTTGCATAAGCGGGCTTCTTATCTGTTTCTCTCTGAAGTCCAAGTACACATCCATTTACCTGCTTAACTGTAAGACCGGTTGCATCTGCGATGTCGTCAAGTATAATTGTGTCGTTGTCTGCGTTGTCCTTAAGATACTGCCATACTGCTTTTGAATTTTCTTTTAATGCCATTGTTTTTTCTCCTTTTTACTTAAAAATTTTTTATTATGAATTATAATGAAAGAAAAATAATTTTCTTTTATTAACTTTCTAAAAATATTATATCAAAAATTTTTTAAAAAATCAACTAACTTTAGATTGTTCTGACAATATATAATCATCAATCAGAAACATTTCTTCCATACTCAGCTTCTGCATGATCTTATCCATCGTCTTTGTGAGAGCTTCAGATCTTTCTGGATGCTCTTCGATTGTCTTTTCAATGTCCATAATCTCTCTGGCAATCTTTTTTAATTTTTCATTCATAAAGTTTTAAGAAATCTCCTTCTGTTAATATAGGTATGTTTAATTCTTTAGCCTTCTTGTTCTTACTACTCGTTGAATTAATGTCATTATTTATTAAGTAGTTAGTTTTAGCACTTACACTATCAGTGACCTTTCCTCCTCGGTCTGCGATATATGCTTTTAGCTCATCTCTATTTTTCCATTTAGTTAGCTTTCCTGTGACACAGAAGGTTAGACCTTCATATATCTTTTCTTCATTCTTAACTTCATTTTCTTTGAAGTCAAATAATGATGCTATATCTTTCATTTCCGTGTAATCAAATTTATATAAGGCTTGTGACATCTCTGGACCAAATCCGAAGAGACAATTAAAATCAAATTTATCTTCAATAGATTGAATAAATTTGTCCCAAGTTTTAAATTGGGTTACTAAACTCTGCGCTGCGGTAATGCCTATCAGCGGAATACCCATCGCCGCAATAAATTGTGCAAGGTTCACATTATGTTTTGAAGCTTCTATTGCATCAAGTATCTTATCAACAGATACATAACCAAAACCATCTTTACTTGCCCATTCATTTCTATACTTCTTTAAATCATACAAATCTTTTATAGAGTTTAACCAACCCCAATCAACTAACTTTTCGATAGTCTTTCTTGATAATCCTTTTATCTCCATTCCTTTATTGCTACAATAGTGGTCAACCTGTTGTGCAAGTTTACCTTCACATTTTTCATTTGTGCAATAAAGAACTTTTACTCCTGATGCGGATTTCCGCTCTTCAGCTAAGTGTCCACATATTGGACATTGATACCAATCTTGTACTAATGTACATTTATTATGCCTTACTGCCTGTGCATAATCTGACTTATCTGCTTGACTAACTTGTGGAATAATTTGATTGGCTTTAACTATCCAAATCTTTTGACCTGTATATGGACATCCGAGTAATTCTTCCATAACACTCATATTATGTAAACTTGCTCTCTCGCATATGGTGCCATCAATATTGACAGGCTCAAAGACTGCAACTGGAGTTAAAATTCCATTTCTGGATACATCGAAGTCAATATACTTCAATGTTGTTTCATATTCTTCATCATAGAACTTAAAGGCAAGCCCGCCAAGATAATGATGTGCTGTACGTCCTTGTTTGGTGTAGTAAGCTATATTATCATATTTTATAACTACACCATCAATAGGATAATGTAATTTTTCGCTAAGTGCTTTAATGCTTTCAATATCCTTATCAATCCAAGTTCTATCTGGGACATCACGTACTTCAATATCTACGATATAAGGAACTGTTATAAAACCTAATTGATCTAAATGAACAAGTTTACTACTTAACCAATCATAAATAGCATTATCATTTTGAATAATATCCCAAGCCACAAATTTTAAATTTCGTTTTGCACATTCTTTAGGATCTAATAATCTAATACTACCTGCTGCAAAGTTTCTTGGTGTTGCATATTCATTTGCAAATTGTTGGAAAGTTTCATAATCACAAATAACTTCTCCATCTACAACAAAGGTTTCAGGAACTCCATATTCGCCTTCCGTTGGAAGTATCTTTGGAATAGACTCAAGTATTCTTGCATTATGTGTTATATCTTCGCCTATTCTACCATTCCCGCGGGTTTCGGCTCTCACAAGCTTACCTTTTTCATATAATAAAGAACAGGTGAGACCATCCATTTTAGACATAAATATAATGTCTTGATTATCTCTTACAAAATCTTTAACAGCTGAAATTTCTTTAGTTTTGTCCAAGCTAAGCATTAGATGATTATGTTCTACCTTGTGTAACCCATCTTGTGGATACCACACCACTTTATTTGTTGGTGAATCATTACGAATGTATCCGCTCTTATTCTCCATTTTAATCAATTCAAAATACAAGTCATCATATTGCTTGTCTGATACGAGGGGACTTCCATTATCGTAAGCTTCTTGCCACTTATTAAGTGTGTTAATAGTTTCGTCAATCTTTTGCTTTATCTCTGACCAAGTTGACATTTTATTATTTTCCTTTCTTTATTTTCTATAAATATTATAACAAAAATTTTTTAAAAAATCAATAGCGAGATCCTAAGATCTCGCTATTTCTATTATAACTTACATACTTTGTAAGGCTTACTACCATTGATTATAATATTCCCTTGAGCCACCTTGCCAACAGTAGGCATATCTTTAACATTAATACAAATAGAATTAGGTCTACCCATTATTAATAATTGATCTTCTGCGGAAACCATCTCAGCGCCAACTATGTCATTTGATGAAATCTTAACACCTTTACCGCCACGTCCCTGAGAAGGAATATCCTTCTGAGATAATAACTTACCAAGTCCATTGATTGTTACAATAGCAATCTGATCATCAGTTTTATGGACAGGAAGACCTGTTACTACTTCATCACCTTCATTAAGATTGATAGCCTTAACTCCAGATGTAGCTCTACCAGTTGCATTAATAGACTTAGTCTCAAAGTGAATAGCCATTCCCGCACGAGTTATAACTACAACGTCTTCATCATCAAGGAATGTTACATCTGCAAGACTGTCTCCTTCTTTGAACTTTATAGCTATTATACCTGTTGTCTTTTTTACAGAAGCATATTCTTCTAATGAAGTTTTCTTTATTAAACCATTTTTTGTGAAGAATACTGCATATTTTGCTTTTGTATTACGGTACAGTGATGATGCAGCAATTACCTTTTCATCAGCATCCATCTTAAGAATGCTTGCTACATTAACACCTTTTGATGCGTTAGTGCCTTCTGGAATGCTATCAACTAATAGACGATACATCTTTCCCTTATCTGTAAATACCATAAGAGCATTTATTGTATTGGTTGATACAAGAGCAAGAGTAGCTTCGTCAAGATTCTTTACGCCCTTACCATTTCTCTTTTGTACTTTATATGATGCGAGCGGGATTCTCTTAACGTTACCTGACTGTGACATAACTACCATTACATCCTCAGGAACTACAGCCTCTATCTCTTTCTCTTCTTTCTTAATCTCAATGTGAGTAAGTTCAGTTCTTCTCTTGTCGCCATATTTCTTAACGATAGCTTCAAGTCTAGTCTTAATTACAGCTAACTGAAGTTCTTCACTATTCAGAGTGTCATTCCACTGAGCGAGTTTTCCAATAAGGTCTGTCTTTTCGTTCTCAAGTTCAACACCCTCTAATTTTGCTAATGATGATAATCTCATAGCAAGAATAGCTTTAGCCTGATTCTCAGTAAACTGGTACTTTGCAATCAGAGCTTCCTTAGCGGCGCTTGAAGACTCACTCCCGCGGATTAGAGCAATAATATCATCGATAGATGCGAGAGCTTTTAACAAGCCTTCAACGATTTCTAATCTATCTTTTGCTTTTGCAATATCAAACTCTAATTCTTTCTTTAAACAATCTTTATTATGTTCAAGATAAATATCGATACAATCCTTAAGATTTAATTCAACAGGTCTCTTGTTTACAATAGCTGTCTGGTTATAAGAGATAGTCGTTTGAAGTGAAATCTTACCATGAGTAAAGATCTGCTGAGCTATTGACTCAGGGTTCCCGCTACATTTAACAGCAATACGATAAGCTGTCTTATCACTATCATCTCTTATACCAGTGATACCTTCAATCTTTTTAACTTCTTTCTTCTTCTCGTCAAATCCTCTTGCGGCATCCTTTAATTGTCCAATCAAATCTTCTATATTCTTTCCATAAGGAAGATCATAAAAGATAATTTCATTTTTCTTTATTTCATATTTAGCACGGTAACGAATTGTACCATGACCAGTTTTCATTATAGCTGGAATATCTTTTGCATTTAAGATAACTCCACCAGTAGGGAAGTCAGGGCCAGGAAGCATAGGCTCTTCTCCACGCATTACCGCATAGATAGCTTCTGCTACTTCACAAAGATTGTGCGGAAGCCAGCAACATGCCATACCGTAAGCTATACCATCATTAGGGTTGCATAAAAGATTAGGGAAGATAGAAGGTAAGGTTACAGGTTCATCTAATGTATTATCATAGTTCCTTGACATAGGAACATTATTCTTATCTAATCCTGCAAGCATTCCATCTTCTGCTATCTTAGCCAATCTTGATTCTGTATAACGCATGGCAGCAGCGCCATCACCTTGTCTATTACCTTTATTACCATGCCAGTCTATAAGCGGATAACGCATAACCCATTCTTGTGCTAGTCTAACTAAAGCTTCATAAATTGAACTATCACCATGAGGATGAAAGTCGCCCATTACATCTCCGACTATCTTTGCACACTTAACGTGGGCTTTATTAAAGAATCTTCCTTCTTTATACATAGAATATAAGATTCTTTTATGAACTGGCTTTAAGCCATTCAGAGCGTCAGGTAACGCTCTGTCTGTACTAACTGCAACTCCATATTCCAAACTACTATCAAAAAAAGCATCACATATATCTACTGTGTTTAATTGTGTCATATCTTTACTCCTGTGTATATCTAGCTTCGTGACCATGTTCTTTTAAAAGTTTCTTTCTATATATTGCATTATCTCCCATTAGCTGAGAAATAATAGTGTCCGTAGCTTTAACATCATTTACTGTTACTTGTCTAATAATTCTTGTTTCAGGATGGATCAATGTAGCTTCTGTCTCGTCCGGGTCCATCTCACCTAGGCCTTTCATGCGGTTGACCTGGAACTTCTTGCCGATATTCTGCTTTTTATACTCAACAAGAGCTGCATCATCTTTAAGATAGATACGATCTTTGTTGGTTGTAATTCTATAAAGTGGCGGAACTCCCAGATAAACATATCCTTGTTCTATCAATTCCGGACAGAATCTCCAGAGGAAGGTAAGCATTAATATAGATATATGGGCGCCATCAACGTCCGCATCGGTCATTATAATAATCTTACCGTATCTTAAATCTTCTTTTTTAAAGATAAGCTTATTTCCCTGTGCTTGAAGACCAAAAGCAAGAATCATTGACTTAATTTCATTGTTCTTCATTATCTTATCAAGAGTTGCCTTTTCAACATTAAGTAACTTACCTCTTAAAGGAAGGACTGCTTGATACTGTTTATTACGAGCAATCTTCATATTACCACCGGCACTATCTCCCTCGATAATATATATTTCACAGTTTTCTCTATCATCTGAAGAGCAATCAGTTAACTTATTATCAAACTCAAGGAAAGCATCTTTCTTCTTAACTTGGGTCTGACGAGCGGCTTCTTTAGCTTTACGTGCTGCTTCACGAGCTTTACGGGCGACAAGAGCCTTATCCGCAATCGTTCTAACTTCTTTCTCATTTGCTTCAAACCAATTATTTAATCCTTCAGCAAAGCTTTGAGTCTCAAACTTGGTTTCTATATCTGTTACTGTTGATTTAACTTGTGCATCATATTTTACATTAGGTGCTGTATAATTAAATACTATATAAACACCTTCTTGAATATCATCACCAGTTAAGTTTTCATCCTTATCTTTTAATATCTTCTTTTCTCTTAAAAACTTATTGAACTCTCTTGTTAAACAAGTTTTTAATTGCGTGATGTGAGGTCCTACGTTCGTTAGACCTGTGTTAATATAAGGAATAATAGTACCAGAATAAGCTGAAGTATAAGTCATAATTAAGTTAAATTTAAACTTATCTTCTGCATCATTAATAACTAATCTGTTATTAATAATCTCCTTATCGCCAACAGCATCATCAACTAATTCAGTTAAACCAGCTTCTGAATAGTATTTTTCATTTTTACCATCTACAGTTAAGTTGATTGTTAAACCGGGGCATAGACAACTAATAGTCTTAAATAATGATTTAACTTTAGGAAGTTCTACTTTTGTATCAGTGAAAAAATCTTCTGAAGGCTTCCACATAACAAAAGTACCATGTTCCCATCTTTTCTGCGCGGGACCCCATGTTTTCTCTCTTTTATCAAAGACACCTTCTTTAAAATAAATAGTTTCTACCTTGCCATCTCTAGCTGTAGTTACTTGTAACCAGTGAGATAAGAATGTAGTAATTTTAGAGCCAATGCCAAATGAACCAAGTGAAGTTCCTTCATAGCTACCATCTTGACGATATTTACCTGAGGTATTAAGCACGCTGAATGCAGCCTCAAGAATCGTCTTACCATCATCCCGCACACTATTACAGATAAAACCTTGTCCATAATCTTGAACGCTAACAATATCACCATCAATAACTACATCAATTACATTTCCATGGCTGGCGTTGAATTCATCAATCGCATTTGAAAATATTTCGACTAGCAACTGAGTTGAATAAGCTGTATTGCCGGCATAAACTCCGGGTTTAAGTCGAGTAAATTCTAGGGGCGAGAGAGATTCGATCGACTTCTCATCATATAATTTGCTCATATTTATTTCCTTTCATTTTTATTTTCTTAAAATATTTTATTAAAAATTTTTTATTTTGTCAAAATACTTTTTTTGTTTAGCTTTATTATTTGTTGCAAGAGCATCTGCAAATTCATTTCCATAATCACCTGTATGCCCTGATACTTTACAAATTGTTACTGTTGGATGAGAGAGTTTATATTCATATAATTGCTTAACTAAATCTAAATTTTTTAATTCTTTCCCATCATATTTATGCCAATTTAATATTCTCCATTTGTCTATCCAGTTATTCATCATATTAACACAATAAGCTGAATCAGAATAAATAGTGCAATCTGAATCACTAGGTAGGGCATCAATATAATTATAAGCATCTAAGATTGCTTTCATTTCTTCTCTGTTGTTTGTACTGTCTTGGCAATAGTCAGAATGAAAGAATTTAAGTTCTCCATCCTCTAAAGCAACCATACCATAGCCGCAACTTTTTTTACTTGCACTTCCATCTGTATATATTTTTATCATTCATTTTATCCTTTCTTTTCATTCTTTATATATATTATATCAAAATTTTTTATAATTGTCAATTACTGTGCAAAAATCGGCAACAAAAAAAAGATGGAGAGCATATGCTCTCCATCAATCTTAAGATAGTCCTAATAATTTCTTCCAAGTAGCTTGTTTACGTGTTACTATACCATCTTGATTTTTCTCTTTAGCTTTAACTATTTCTTTCTGATATTGTTTGATTGCTTTCTCCATGCCTGACCCAAAAATTGGAGTGCGACCATTGTCCGCCTCGATGCTTCCGCTATAATATTCAAGAGCTTTCATGTATCTTTCAAGCGGAGTTACAAGAGCGCTTCTGCTATTAGTTTCTTTTGAAATTGTAATAGTCTTTTCAAAAGCTTCCTGTACTGAATCTACTTTTAAGATTTTAGATACATCTCTAATAAAATCTGTCTGAGTATACTTTACATAAGGTGGTACTGGGGGCTCAGGACCAGGAGCTGGTTCTGTAAATGAATATGTATCATAATCTAATATAAAATCTGCATAGCCCCAGTGAGTCCATCCACGATTCTTAAGATCTTCTATAACTGCATTACGTGCGGAGCTTGCCATGTGGAATGCACCAAGGAAAGGTAGGTATGCGCCAGTATGTACCATCCGCAATGATGTACCACTATAAACAAATAATAGACATAGCTTATCTTTTGGCATAGTATCTATCTTACCTTTTTTAGTACATCTGCTATAATATCCTTGCGCAGTTGTATCATATCCAGATAATAGATAATGAGCACCTGAGCAATCGGCGCCATTCTTTCCCGCACCTTCTTTTAATTTATTATCATAGTATGCTCTATCATATTTATTGGTATGATAATCTCTGTATGCCTTATCTATTGAATCTTTTGTAATAATAGTACCATCATTGAATCCCCAAACATAAATAGATCCAATATCATATTCATTCTTATAATGATTATAAGCTTCTAATTGTGTGACTTTATTCATTTTTCTTTTCCTCCACTTCTGTTGTGTTTGTTTTGCGGACAAAGAAATATGTAACCATCATAGTGATTATATTGCTAAAGAGATTGAATAGTTTTTCATCTAACTCCAAATTCTTTACAGCAAAGAAAGTGACAAGAAAGATGAGGGTTACTACTAACAATAGAGTTAGTATTGATTTAAGGTCGATAAGTTTTGCAATTCTTTCTTTGATAGTTGTTCTTGCCATATTTTTCTCTCCTTTCATAATTTTGCAATAAAAAAATCTAAAACCCTGAATCGGATCGAAAAAATCATCCGTGTCCGTTCAGGGCTTTAGATCTTTATTCTTTATTTAGTTTTACATTTTCTCAGCTATTTCAGCTATTTCACTTCTCCAGATAGTTTGTAGATTAACTTGTCCATAACAACTATGACCTCTAAAGACTTCTGAAGCTCTCTTCATACCATTGTTAATTCCATTGTATAATGAGGCATCTACTTGTGCGCCATAATCTCCTTCAATAATTACGCGACAGTCATCTCCGCAACGCTGTAACACTAACTTCATTAAATCTATGTCTGTATTTTGACTTTCTGTCATATAAATACAAGCGTTCATACCAGATGTATCATATCCGCGTAAGTCTGATAATGGAATCAATAGTATCTTACCATTATCTATCTGTTGGTCAACATAGGTTTTATCTCCAAATTTACTTACTAAAAAGTTACCAATTTGACAATCAAGTAATTTTGTATTTTTATCTCCGGGATAAAACCCTAACTTTGCGGCGCCCCTAGTTGCGATAGGGTTACATACTATAATGATTTTGTCTATTATTCCTCGTTCCAGTGCTTGTACCATATAAGACATAGCTAAGAAGCTCTTACCGGTTCCCGCAGGTCCCGAGATCATTGTAATTTTATTATTCTTTAAGCTATCCATAGCCAACATTTGATAAATGTCTTTTGGTTTAATCTTACCAAACATTTTACTTTCGAAACATGGGTATGCAATTTCTTCAAGTTGTCCGCCTTTAGCTTTGAATTTATCAATTTCATTACCTTTATCATCTTTAACAATGATATATTCATTTTCAAGCATTTTATATATTTTAGTTTGGTCTGACCTATGTTCATAGAAATTAGCTATACCATCTTCATTTAATGTGATTTCGCGGTAACCTTTATAATCATCTACCTTATCTTTAAGATATTCTACATTTAATCCAATAGACTTAGCTAATCTTTTACAACATAAATCATCGGTACAAAATACTAGATCATCTACTTTTGAATTTAAAGCACATAGAATAATTTTACTATCATTATTATCAGTTAAAACTGTATAATTTGCTAGTTCAATATCCCATTTCTTATCATAATCAATAACTGAATATTTATCTTCATTTTCATCCAATAGTCTAATAACTTTTCTTGCGTTATATTTTGATAACTCATCTTTTGTATTTGAAGTTTTAATATTCTCTAATTCTTTTAATGAAACATTACTAATATAGAAGTAACTATTTAATATCGCAGATTGTTTATTTAATAGAGCGCAAGTGTCATAAAAGTATGTCATTTTCTTTTCTTGGCTCCTTTTCTATCTTCTTCATATTCATATTCAGATTCAGGCTCTTCTGGAATCGCAAATCCAATGCACTGAGTATCTGATGGGGTTTCACAATCGCATGATAATTTTTCAATCTCTTTAGATATAATAGTTGCTTCTTTCTGATCCTTTAATGCTTTTATTTGTAGTTTATTTGCGGCAAGGTCTCCGCATCCATTGATCACTTGAACTAAATTTTGAATAACTGCAAGTCCAATAGAACCAATGACAAGACCTTTAAGAAAATTCTTCATATAGAATTCTCCTTTCTTATTTTATAGTTCATTATATATATAAAATATCTTATACAAATTTAAGTATTTTGTCCAATCCGCTCTTGTACCTTTTTCTTTACTTTCCACGCATCTTCAATCATTAAGTCTAATCTTTTATAATTATCTTTAATTAACTTTTGTATTTGTTTAATGCCAGCTTTTGCATCAATTATATTATGTTTCATATTTCTTGCATCTTTATTAGATTGAAAACTATTAAAATTTTGATATATCTTATCTAACCATTTAACATAACATTTTAATCTAAATAAAGTGAATTTTAAATAAGCTATATATGCTCTGCGTTCAGCTATTTGATAACCAACAAGATTGCTACAATAGTCCTTGTCCTCTTTTGATATGGTTGCAGTTCCTTTAAATATATGTCCAGTGTTAAGATCTTTTATAACAACAAAACTTTTTTGATAAAAGTTATCATCTTCTTTCCCAACTTTTGTAAAAGTTTTCTTTTTGAGGACTTCGAAATTTTTTAAATTTAATTGTGATACATATTCCATTACTTTTCCTCCATTTGTTTTATTATAGTATTTACTTTTAAAACTCTTTCTCCGTCTACGAAATTATTATGTTCAAATTCATAGTGGAACATATCAATAGTATAATCATTAGTTATTTCAACATGATTAACTTCTTCTTTACAATAGATACACCAAAGTTTCTTTAAATGTCCCTTTTCCCGCTTAGTAGTTCTTTCTCTACATACGGTAATACCTTTGTTACCACATTTTGTGCAATACATCGAGTGACTTTCTTTTTTCATTATAAACACCTTCTTTCTTTATTTTCTATAATAATTATAACAAAATTTTTTTAAAAAATAAAGAAAGATAAGAGGATCAAGAAAGCTTTCTTGTAATATAACTACCTAACCAATTCCCTGCTACACATAGGGGTATAGTATAATTAATAGAATGTGCAACTCCGCAAGTAATCATATTAGCAATAGAGTGTTGGAATCCACAAAAGATAAATGCGGGAACGCCTAATAGGATCCCAAAAGGTGATGATGTCTGTTTATATATATCAACAGCTAAATACATTATAACACCACAGAAGCATGAACGAATAAAGAAAGACAAGATATTTATATCTAACCAACTATTAACTTTAGTTATTGCAACTTCTTGTAATGCGGGATTGGCTATAGAGAGCAACCAACCAAAAATAAAACCGCTTATTAAGTTAGCTATTAAGATTATCATCCCTTCTAAAACTTTTTCTTTGTTATTTATGTAACCACATAATCCGGTAAATAAATGTCCATAATTGATGGTACAGACTGCTAATAACCCAACTGCAAATAGGAAAGGTCCAATCGGATTTCCTATAGTCAATAGTACAGCAACTCCTAAAGCTATAAATAGTGATGCGCGAATGCCCTTTAGGATCATTTTAGTATAGCTTTTCATATCTTTTCCTCCAGGGGCCTTCCGCAGATAAGGTGACTATCAAGGAACTTTATATGTGTCCCCTTGGCGCCACGGGACGTGACTTCCGCAATATTATGTTCTTTAAGTTTATTTAATAAAGAGATAAATACTGGGCGCGAGATACCTGTTTCCGCAATTAAAGTAGATAAAGATATATCTCCTTCATTTTGTACATACTTCATAATACTATTGACTGCTTTGATTTCTTTATTAGTTATTTTCTTATAGAAATCTTCAAATGGAACCTCAATATAGTCTTTTTCGTTATGATTAAAGAATTTAATAATTAAGCTTTTAACTAATAATAATTCTCTATCATCACTTATTACACCTTCTAATTCATGTAGCAACGGTTTTAAACTTTCACTCATAAAATATCCTCCTATTTTTATTTTCATATTAATTATATAAAAAATTTTTTAAATTGTCAAATTTATATCTATACTCTTGGTCAAATTATTTAAATCTATTTATTTTACTTTTTAATATTATTATGAATAAATAACTGAGAAAGGGGATAATAATATGGCTTATAGCATAACCAAACAAGGTGATGATACAACTTATGGTATCACAAATTATGTAGTTAATAGTACAGCAGATGTGGCTACTGTACCAACTACCGCAGCAACTGGAAGTACAATTTTAGTTATAGGCTCTGGAGAAGTTTATATGTTAAGTGTACCGGTTGGCGGTGTTAAAACATGGACTCTTATTGGTAGTGAAGGTAGCTGATAATTTTTAAAGGAGGTGTAATATGCTAGAAATACGTAATAAGACTATTTTTTTAACTAGAGGAGATACAGCAGATATTACATTCGTCCCAAGGATTCATAGACAAGGCACACTTCGACCATTAGAAGCAACAGATACTTGTATTTTTAGATTAGAAGTAGATGCTAAAACAGTTATAGAGATTAACTGTGTAGTAGATTATGAATTTAATGTAATTCATTTACATTTAGTACCTAATAATACTCTATCTTTAAAACCAAAAACATATAAATATGAATTGGAATTAGTTACTGCTGGAGATGATCATTATAATATTGTAGCTGATTCAGATTTTATTATAGGAAAGGAGATAGAAAGACATGGGGTATAATAGTGGAAGAATGGATGTTGATATTTTTGTACAAGGTAGAGTAGATGGAGAAATTCAAGAAGGACTTGGAGATCAAGCAAGTAGTAATTATAATCGTTTAATAAATAAACCATCTATTAATAATATAGAGTTAGTTGGTAATAAGACTCTTACGGAGTTAGGTATTGCTACTACTCTTGCAGAATTAGAAGGCGATGAAGAACATCAAACAGTAACTGATGAAGAAAAGGCTGCATGGAACGCAAAATCTGATTTTAGTGGCTCATATGATGACCTTACAGATAAACCTGATATTCCTGATGAGTTATCTGACTTAGGAGATATGGTAATTAGCAATCCTCAAGACGGGCAGGCAATTAAATATGATTCTACTTTAGGTAAGTGGAAAAACTCAGATAGTACAAGTGGAGATGCTTATAAGAGTATTAAAGTTGCTGATACTTTAATCACTGCTAATGGAGAAGATACACTTGAACTTGTCGCAGGAACAAATGTTACTCTTACACCGGATCCTGTTACTAAAAAAGTAACAATTAATTCTACCGGTGGAGGTGGAACTTCAACTGGTGATATGTTAAAAGCTATATATGATACCAATAATGATGGTATAGTTGATTCTGCTGAAACTCTTAAGGGACTCGAAGCTAGTGTAAGTGAACTTAACTATGTTAAAGGTGTTACAAATAATATTCAAACGCAGCTTAACAGTAAGGCTGAGACATCTGCCATTCCGGATGATCTTGCTGACCTAAATGATGATAGTACACATAGATTAGTAACCGATACTGAGAAGTCAGCGTGGAATGCAAAGTCAGATTTCTCAGGGTCTTACAATGATTTGACCGATAAGCCTACCATTCCTGCGGCTCAGGTTCAATCAGATTGGGGTCAGACAAATAATCAGGCGGTTGATTTTATAAAGAACAAACCTACAATACCTGATGATCTTGCTGACTTAAACGATGATTCAACACATAGACTTGTTACTGATACTGAGAAAACAACTTGGAATAATAAGTCAGATTTTTCGGGTTCATATAATGACCTTACAGATAAACCTACAATTCCTGATGCTCAGATACAAAGTGATTGGAATCAAACAGATGATACTAAAAAAGATTTTATTAAAAATAAACCTTCTATTCCATCAGGTCAAATACAATCAGATTGGAATCAAAGTGATTCTGCTGAGGTTGACTATATTAAAAATAAACCTCAAAATTTAGTACAAGATGCAAGTTATGTACATACTGATAATAACTTTACTTCAACCTTAAAAGATAAATTAGATGGTATTGCAAATGGTGCTGAAGTTAATGTACAGTCAGATTGGAATCAGACTACTGATACTGCTGATGATTATATTAAAAATAAACCTACGCTTGGAACGGCAGCCGCTAAGAATAGTACAAATGGAATAATCGAAAATAGTACTGATCTTATTGAAAGTGGTGCTGTCTATACAGGACTAAATGGAAAGCTTGATGCTTCTCTTAAAGGAGCAAATAGTGGTTTAGCTGAACTTGATGCTAACGGTAAAGTGCCAAGTAGTCAGTTACCTAGCTTTGTAGATGATGTTGTTGAAGGATATTATAATTCTGATACAGATAGATTTTATGAAGAATCCACATACGAACACGTTATTACACCTGTTTCGGGTAAATCTTGGGTAGATGTGGTAACTAATAAATCATATCGTTGGACAGGAAGTGTTTACGTAAGAGTTGATGAAGGAGTACAGCTTGGTGAAACTTCTGACACGGCTTATCGTGGTGATAGAGGTAAGGCCGCATATGACCATTCTCAGGATTCTGGGAAAGTGTCATCTGCAACTACAGTTGGTTTATATAAAGTTGGTGTTACGGCACAAGGACATATTTCAGGTTTAACTGCGGTTGAAAAATCAGATATAACGAGATTAGGCATTCCCGCACAAGATACCACTTACTCAAAGGCTACAGCATCTGCTGATGGTCTTATGTCTAAAGAAGATTTCAGTAAGTTAGATGGAATCGAAAGTGGCGCACAAGTAAATGCAATTACAGGTGTTAAAGGTGATGCCGAAACTAATTATAGAACAGGTAATGTAAATATGACACCTGCTAATATTGGACTTGGTAACGTTGATAATACTTCAGATGCAACGAAGAAGACAAACTTTACCGGATCAATAGCAAGTGACAATACAGGTTTTGTTACCGGTGGCGATGCTTATACTGCTCTTGATGGTAAGGTAGACAAAGAAGATGGCAAAGGATTATCTTCTAATGATTATACCACAGAAGAAAAAGAAGAACTGGCGGAAGCAGTAGAACAGTTATCCACAGATACAACAACTGTCACAGGCAATCCGCTAACCTTTAATCTTGCATCAGAACAAGTAGCTGAAAGTTGTCTTATAAACTTAAATCCTATTCAGGATTTGCACGGATATGATAAGCCTTGGGTTGGTGGTGCTGGATATAATATCTGGGATGAAAACCTTGAATTAGGCGAAATTAAAAGTGGTACAGGTGAAGAAAGTCCAACAAATGATTATCTAAGGTCAACTAATTATATACCGATACAGCCTAATTCAGCATATTATATTTATACACCTTCATCCATAAGAAAATGGCTATATTTTTATGATAGCAACAAGGTATATTTAGGTTCAGAAACAGTTATAAGAGGAAATACAAACATTATATTTGATTCACCACAAGATGCTTATTATATAAGATTTTGTCTTGCGGTTGCTGATTATGGTTCAAGCACATACCAAAATAATGTTTGTATCAATGTCAGTAACCCATCCGTAAATGGACATTATTACCCCTACACCAACCTCTGCCCCATCACAGGACGCACTCAGGTAGGGATTGAGGGGTGTGGGAAAAATATATTACAAACCTATGGACGAATTGAAAGCACTGAAGTAAATAGTGGAAAGTGGGTAGTAAACGCAGATGGGACTATAACAGTTTCGGGTACTCCTACGGGTAATTCATATCCAACCAATTCGGCAAGAGCAAATGTAAGCGGTTACACAGGTACTTTACATTTAAGCGGATTGACCGATGTTACAAATGTTATTTATGACTATATATATTTTGCTAACGCTGATGCTTCAGAAATATATTACAATATTACACCGAGCGGTTCATGGTCTAATGATGTAAATATCATAATGAGCAATTATGATTTACCATCAGAAGTATATTTATTTGTAAGACCTAAACGAAAGACAAATAATGTTGCTATGTCGGGAACAATTAAATTTCAACTTGAAGTTGGTGAAACCGCAACAACTTACGAACCCTACACCGAATCCAACGATATCACAATTCAGTTTGGTCAAACAGTACATGGTGGTCAGATAGATGTGGAACGTGGGAAGTTAGTGATTGATAAAGCCCATGTTGATATGGGTGACTTAACATGGAATCATGCTGATACAGACACTTCTGGTATAAGAAGAATGAGAGGTGTTGGAATTGAAAACCTGATAAAAAAGCCTACATCATCAACATCAAAGGCAAATATTATCTCATCACTTTATGCAACATTAACTGCATCGCAAGTATATCACATGAATGTGGGTGTTGCTTGTGACTCAGATGGAAGTATAAATGTTTATGATACGAATTATAATACCACATCAAGTGTAAGTGCCTTTACAACCTTTGTCACAGGACAGGATTTAGTTTATACGCTTGCAACACCAATAGAAGTAACTTTAACACCTTATCAAGTAACACTCCTGAAAAATGCAAATTATCTCTCATCAACAGGAGATACCATAACAGTAACATACAGAAATGGCGTGGTTGCGACACTTGCCGATTTAACATCAATACCTCATAAAACAAGTGAGTTGTTTAATGATGATTATACAGTTAAAGATGCTGATTATAACACATTTACAACGGCTGAAAAGACAAAGTTATCAGGTATATCAACAGACGCTACCAAGACACAATCAAGCACTACTAATGGCAATATAAAGATTGATGGTACGGAAACTAAAGTCTACGATGATAGCGAGATTAAAACTGAACTTTCAACGGATACAACAGAGATAGAGGGCAATCCCATCAGCTTTTCGACCTTGACCGCTCAGAACGCAACGGAGTGTTCTATCGACCTTGACCCTATACAAGACTTACATGGCTTCGACAGACCGTGGGTTGGGGGTGCTGGAAAGAATCTCTATTTTGAATCTCCGTCTTTTGACAATTATCAAAATATAGCTAGTTATACAGTATCAAGCGAAACATATAACGGGCATGAAGTAATACAGAAATCGACAACGTATAGTGGCGCATATTACGCTTTAAACTTGAAAGCAAATATCACCTATACATTTTCTGCTATGGTCAAAGTTTCATCAGCTTGTACAGTATTTATTTATGGTAAGATTGGAAGTGGTGCGCAACAGTTAGGCTCGTTCAATGCAACAACATCATGGCAGAAAGTAAGCGTAACATTTACACCAGAAGAAGATGTAACATATGGATTCAGAGTAGAACACGCATCGGCTGGCACTACAATATATTTGTCGGAGTATCAGCTTGAAATCAACACAACCGCCACCAGCTACGAACCCTACGAAAACCTCTGCCCCATCACAGGACGCACTCAGGTAGGGATTGAGGGGTGTGGGAAGAATTTACTAAAGAACGAAGGTACAACAGACACCATAAACGGAGTTACCTTTACTTTAAATCCAGATGGTAGTGTTTTAACAAGTGGTACAAACAATTCTGGCTCTACTGCTGTGTTTGCGATTGCAAATCAATCAAGCGATGGGTTGCGTAGTAGATTACAAGGGAAAACAATTATTGTTAATGGATGCCCGATGGGTGGTAGTACAAGCACTTATGGCATATTGGCTTATAATTTTAAGGGTAATGGAACTACACAGGAAGATAATGGTAGCGGAATATCCATTGCGTTTGATAATGAAAGCAATAATTTTTCAATAGGCATTGCAATCAGAAATGGTGTTAATGCTAATGGGCTTGTTTTTAAGCCAATGATAAGACTTGCCACAGATACAGATGCAACTTTTGAACCCTACACCGAATCCAATGACCTCAACATCCAGTTCGGAGATACCGTTTACGGAGCGAGCCTTGATGTTAAAAGGGGAGTTTTAAGGGTTGACCATGAAACGCTTTCATTAGCATCAATGGATTGGGGAACTACTTATACTGGAC
>Ga0310786_10004263_pt1 | contig 20017 bp, 15 predicted proteins | sample AusTroGonzalo_MG_FD_203881 | JGI IMG/M metagenome (GOLD analysis project Ga0310786, IMG submission 203881) | Bovine rumen microbial communities from tropical cattle in Woodstock, Queensland, Australia - Gonzalo_03 (v2) (version 2) | ecosystem: Host-associated > Mammals > Digestive system >... | reverse complement strand
ACGATATACAAATTGCGTTTAAACCTCATCCTGTACTCAAATTCAAGTTGATCAATATTTGGGGACAAGAGAAAACAGAAGCCTATTATAATCGGTGGGCTAAACTGGAAAACGGGCAAATAGAGCAGGGGGACTATATTGATTTATTTAAGACCTCTGATGCTATGATTCATGACTGCGCATCATTTACGGTGGAGTATCTTTACGCTCAGAAACCGGTATTGTTTCAAGTGAAAGATGATGCAGTTAAAGAGCAGTTTAATAGCTTTGGCGAATTGTGTTTTTCACAGCACTATCACGCTTATTCGATTGAGGAGACGGAGGAGTTTATTCGTAATGTGGTAATTGCAGGAAACGATCCAAAGAAGAAAGAAAGAGAGCAATTCTATAAGGAATATTTGTATCCGAAGGATGGAGTTATGCCATCACAGAAGATATATGAAATACTTAAATCGGCAATTGGTAAATAATAGAATCCATCAATATGAAACAGATTAACTGGAAACAACTTGGAAAACAAATCGGACAACAGTCTTGGCCTCATATAGTGGCTATCGGTGTGTTCGTATTACTATGTATTATCTATTTTGCGCCTGAGATATTTGATGACAAACAATTGGTGCAGGGTGATGTGCAAAGTTCGATCAGTATGGGGCAGGATTCACGTGATTATCATGACAAGACCGGAGAATACTCCGATTGGTCAAATTCGATGTTCTCAGGGATGCCTCATAATTTTACTTACACGCAACCATCAAAAAGTATCTTCCGGCACATAGAAGATGTAGTTCGGCTTGGTTTGCCGCCTCATACAGCAGCGGCAATGTTGCTGTATTTGTTGGGCTTTTATATATTTATGATTAGTATAGGAGCCGGTCCGTGGATGGGAATAGTCGGAGCTATAGCTTTCGCGCTTGCATCGTATAATATTATAATCATTGATGCGGGACACATCAATAAATGCTATGTCATTGCGACGATGCCTGCTATTTTAGGTGGTATAATGCTATGTTATCGCAAGAAATATGTTGCCGGAATAATTATTACACTTATTGCATTAGGATTGAATGTGTATTGGAGTCATCAGCAGATATCATATTATTTGATAATTATGATTATTGCTTTGGCTGTGGCATATCTGATTGTGGCGATTCGAGAGAAAACCGTTAAGGATTTTTGTATTGCTTCTGCTATTTTGATAGTGACAGCAATGTTAGCCGTTCTTCCTGCTGCGGACAAGCTGATTCCGACTATGGATTATTCCAAAGAGACTATGCGTGGTGGCGCAGTACTGCATAATTCTGAAGACAGTAAGGCTGGGAAATCGGGACTGAATCGTGATTATGCCTTCCAATGGAGTTATGGCAAGGCAGAGACGATGACCTTGCTTATTCCGAACTTCTACGGCGGAAGTAGTAATTATCCGGTTGGTGAGAATAATGAATTTTACCGTGTGCTGAAAAAAAATACGGGTGCTAAGACTGCTCGTCAGTTTGCCGATTCGGCACCGACCTATTGGGGAGATCAACCGTTTACTTCCGGTCCGGTCTATGCCGGCGCAATTATCTGTCTGCTATTCATATTGGGGCTGTTAGTAGTGCAGGGAAAAGATAGATGGTGGTTGTTAGTTGTGGCCATAATCGGTATTTTGATGTCGTGGGGCAGGAATTTCCCAGGACTCAATAACTGGCTATATGATTATTTGCCATTATACAACAAATTCCGTACACCCAGTATGTCATTGGTCATTACAACGACTGCAATGGCAATTATGGCCATGTTGACAATGCGCGAAGTGATAGAAAAGAAAGTGACTTTGCGTCAATTGTCCATAGCCGGTGGTGTAACAGCAGTGTTTTGTCTGTTCTTTGCGATTTTTCCGGGTGTTGCAGGTGATTTTACCGGTAGTGTAGATGCTCAATTGCCTGATTGGTTGCGTCCATCGTTAATCGAGACACGTCGTCAAATGTTGGTATCAGACGCTTGGCGCTCATTTGTATTTGTGTTATTGGCATATGGCGTATTGGCAGCATATTTGAAGTGGGAGAAATTTAAGCAAGGCTACGTAATTGCGGCATTGGGTGTATTAATGCTTGCTGACTTATGGATGGTAGATAAGCATTTCTTGAACGACAATCATTTTGTTCCAAAGAAACAAGCCGGTTGGACTATGAGTGAGGCTGATAAGCAGATTTTGCGTGATACCGATCCTGATTATAGGGTGCTTAATTTGGCAAGTAATACGTTTAATGAATCGCGTACATCACACTACCATAAGTCAATAGGCGGTTACTCTCCTGCTAAACTGCGGAGATATCAAGATATTATAGACTACTATCTTAGTCGTCAATTGAACAGGAATGTTTTAAATATGTTGAACACACGCTATGTAATCACCCAACAGGGCGTTCAACGTAATCCGGAAGCCTTCGGTAATGCGTGGTTTGTAAAAGATGTGGAGTGGGTGAATACCCCCAATGAGGAGATTGAAGCAATAGGTGATGCCGATTTGCATGCTGTGGCAATTGTGGATTCATCATGGCGAGACCGTTTACAAGGCAACCTTACGATGTCAGAAGTCGGAAGAATAGAATTGACCAATTATGCCAATCCGGGCAATATTTTCTATGAGAGTGAAAGTGAAGAAAGCGGTTTGGCAGTCTTCTCGGAGGTTTATTACAAGACTTGGCGAGCTTTCGTAGATGGCAATGAAGTTCCTATTATTCGTGCGAACTACATTCTGCGTGCCATAGAGATTCCTGCCGGGACGCATCAAATTGAGTTTCGATGCAAAGATCAGTTGCAGGCAAACACCCAAATGGTGTCTGTGATAGCGTCCATAGTGATAGTTTTGCTTATTGTGTTACTTCTTGTTTTTCGCAAAAAGATAGAGGCATAAATGAATCTGCTGACCATCAATAGTTTTGATTGCTCTGCACAGGCGAGTGGAGGCGTTAACCAGATAACTGCTACCTTAGATACGTATTTTACGCATCAGTGCGGAATCAATTGCTATTTGGGATTCTTTGAAAATATGCCGTTACATTTTGAGCCTTTGCCAGTAATTAAAGGACGCATATTGCTTTCTCGGTATTTTGATGAGCAGGCTTTCGCGGCATTTCTCCGTAACAATAAGATCGATATTGTGCAGGTGAATTTCTTGAAGAAGCACAATTTGAAGACGATACCGCAGATATATAAAGTTGCGCATCAGTGCGGCGCCAAAGTGATTTATGCATTCCACATGTGTCCCGGATTTCAAAGTCAGACTTACGGCTCTTGGGAGCGCGTCAAATATGGTTGGAGATATAGTGATAATGCGATTGCGGAAACAAAGAAGTGGATACTAACCAAGACACAATGGCTTTGGAAGGGTATTGCACGTAGGGCGTTGCAGCCTAAATATCGTACTCCTTATGAGAGTTGTGATAAGTTGGTAGTGCTGTCTCAATATTACTTCCCAACCTATTTGCACTATGCAGGTCTTTTGCGCAGTGACAAAATGGAGGCTATTGGTAACGCCCTTCGATTTTCCGATAGTGCAACTGCGCAGGATGTGATTCATAAGCAGAAGACTATTATCGTCGTTGCCCGTTTTGATGAAGATATAAAGCGGATTTCTCTACAACTACGTACGTGGCGAGAAATCGAACGTATGTCACAATTCTCGGATTGGAGGTTACAAGTGGTCGGTGATGGAAGAGACATGCAATTTTATGAATACCTTGTGAAGACTTGGCATTTGCAACGAGTGGAATTTACCGGCAGACAAAATCCGAAGGAATATTATCGTAAAGCCTCTCTTTTCCTGATGACTAGTACGGCAGAAGGCTGGCCGATGGTCTTGATGGAAGCCCAACAAATGGGGGTTCCTGTTATTGCGATGGATTCCTTTGGCTCATTGCACGACATTATTTCTGATGGCTATAATGGACGAATAGTTCCCAATAATGATTTGGAGGCATTTACAAGTGCCATTACAGGATTAATGTCAGACGAAACGATGCGTCAAACAATGGCGAGAAATGCCATAGAGAGTTGTAAACGCTTTGAATTGGAGAAGGTGGTGCAACGCTGGCTGCAATTATTTAAAGAGCTACAAAAGTAAGTACGATGAAATTATTAGAAAAGATTACGCGTGCTATTCCTATAGCCATCCGCCTTATGCGTGAACGCATGGCAGCTGAACTATCCTACCGATTGTTAGACAAGCGGATGGGTAAGAATGTGTTTAAGCGCAAGGGTTATACGAAGCGTGTATTAATGGTGACTCAACCGGCTGTGTTCAAAAAGACCTTGCCGAAGTATCATACAAGTTTGTATGAGTCCTTTGAGGTAGCGAAAATATACGATAGTATGGGCTATATGGTGGATTACACTACAGATAACCATACACGTGTAAATCTGTCTTCCTATGATGTGATTCATGGTGGTAGAAAAATAATGGCAGAAGTGTGGCGGCAGAATATTCCTGCCAAAACGATATTCTTTTCTCCCGGAGCGCATCCCTTCTATTGCTTTGAGGCAACGGTTAAGAAGAACCTGCAAGTTCGTGAACGTGAGGGACGCTGGTTGACGACCAGTAGTCGCTACCTCAATGAGTTGCTCTTGGGTTATTATGTGGATAACTTTGTTGATCATGTAATTGTATATGGCAATCAATATGTGTTAGACCAATATCTTAAATATGATACGCGTAAAGAGCGCTATTCCTTGCTTCCGGCATTTTACTTCGATTGCCATCAACCGGATATCGCTCATAAAGATTATGATAAAGTCCGTCATTCGATGTGTTGGTTTGGCAGTTTGGGATTGATTCACAAGGGGCTTGATGTGGCAATTGATATTGCCTTAGCACATCCGGAAGTAACACTTCATATTTGTGGTGCCACCAAACGCGAAAAAGAGTTCTGGAACTATTATTCTCCACTTATCAAGGGCAAAAGTAATATTATAGACCACGGATTTGTGAATATAGAGTCTCAGGAGTTTGTGGAAATTATGTCTCAATGTGCTTTTATGATAAATCCGTCTATCTCTGAAGGTGGAGCTCCTGCCACATTGAACGTTGTGGCAAACGGCGGACTAATTCCAATATGTAATAAAGCATGTGGTTTTGATTTGCCGAAAGAAGCGACTTGTATTGTGGATGAGATAAGTTATGAGGCGTTTGAGGAGATGACGCTATCTGCGATGAAACTCCCTGGTACGGAATTGCGCAAGCAAGCAGAACGGATATGTTCCTATATACGAGAACACAATACATTGGATAATTATCGCGAAAATATGTCCATAATACTTCATCAATGTCTTCAAGAATAGGTTTATGATTTCCATTATTACCATAACATATAATGCGGAGAAATGGTTAGAGCGCACGATGAGAAGTGTGCTGGCGCAGACGTGTAAGGACTATGAGTATATTATTGTAGATGGTGCATCAAAGGATGGTACAGTAGATATCATCAAGCGCTTGGAACCGCTATTCGGAGGACGTTTGTCGTGGAAGTCTGAACCAGATAAGGGGCTGTATGACGCTATGAACAAAGGTATTTCGCGAGCAAAGGGAGACTTCTTATGGTTTATGAACGCCGGAGATGAACTATATGCACCGGATACCTTGGCGCATGTTGTGGCTGCGGCTACGGATGAAACCGATATTGTTTATGGCAAAGCCTGCATCGTCAATGCCGAAGGAATCAAAGTCAGTGAGCATCATAAACCAACTCCGCCGGATTTGAAGCGCAAGCATTTCTTAAATGGTTTGGTGGTGAGTCATCAAGCGATACTTGTGCGCCGTTCGATAGCAGGAGAATATAATACCGCTTATCGCATCTCTGCGGACTACGATTGGGTGATCCGTGCGGTGACGGCTTCTCGAAAGAATGCATACTTGGATGAATATGTCTGTAAGTTCCTGACGGAAGGTGTCAGTAAGAAACAACGAAAACGCTCTTGGGGCGAGCGCTTCCGAATTATGCGTAAGCATTTTGGCTTAGTTTTAACGCTTTGGGCACATTTTCTAATAGTGCTCAAATATCCTTTTTCTATTAAATATTAGCGCGAATATCCACCAATTCTTGACGTACTCGTTCGAGGATGGCGGTGGCGCGTTGGCGGATGTCGGATTTCTGCGTGCCGCCGTTTAGTTCGCGCTTGATGGCATCTATGCGGGTGATTTTGAGGTCGTCACGGATGTATTTAATCCGTTGGATGAGTTCAATGTCCGCCAAGGTGTAATAGCGGTTTCCGTGTCCGTCCTTGCGGGGATTGAGTTGGGCGAATTGTGCTTCCCAATAGCGCAAAGTGGAAGAAGGAAGCCCTGTTTGAGCCATTGTTTCCTTAAGCGAATAATATATTTTCTCTATTTCGTTCTCCATAAAGTCTTAGTTGCGTCGGCTTAATCACCCACTAATCACCCACTAATCACCCAGTAATCACCCACTAATCACCCACTCAAGGCAGGGGAAATTATAGGGGAGGCTGTATTATTTTCCAATCTTTAATGTACTGCCTGCTCGGATGTTGTCGGTCTTTAAGCCGTTCCATGTTTTGATTTGCTTGACGGTACAGTGGAATTTCTGGGCAATACCGCCTAAAGTATCTCCGTTTTTAATCTTATAATATGTGACGCCGTTCACGGAATAACCCCCGTTGAGACTGGTTTTTTGGGCAAGGTCAATCTCTTCGCGGCGGTTGTTGATGAGTTCGTCGGCACGATATGCCAAGATAACTGCCTGCTGGTCAATGTAATCCGTTACGCGGTCTGCCGGCAAGCAGAGCGAATAGGTCTTGCCGCCCGGGATAATATCCTTGGCGTATTGCGGGTTGAGACGACGCAGTTCGTCGAGTTCAATACCGAGTATCTCGCTGACTTGGAGCAAGTGTTGGCGGACGTTGGTTTGGATAGTATCCGTTTGTTCGGTCATTTCGATTGCCTCGGGGCAGATGCCGTGTAAGTCGGCATAGTTGATGGAGTAGGCTGCGGCAATGTAAATGGGGAGATAACTGCGTGTCTCTTGCGGCAGGAAGGGATAAATCGACCAGAAGTCGCGCTTTCCGTCGGCGCGGTGGATAGCTTTGTTGACATTGCCGGGTCCGCAGTTGTAGGCTGCAATAGCAAGGTTCCAATCGTTGAACATGCTATAGAGCGATTTGAGGAACAGACAGGCCGCCTCCGTCGATTTGATGGGGTCCATTCGTTCATCCACGAGGGAGTTTACTTCGAGTCCGTACAAGCGTCCTGTAGAAGGCATAAACTGCCATAGACCTGCTGCTCCTGCGCGTGAATGGGCTTGCGGGTTAAGGGCGGATTCAATGACCGGCAAGTAGCACAACTCGTAAGGCAAGTTGTGGCGTCCGAGTGCATCGTAGAACATCGGGAAGTAATAAGCAGCCTTACGTTGAAGACGTGCCAATTGCTTCGGGCTGCGCTTCACGTACCTTAATATAAACGCGCGCACGACAGAGTTGTAGGGCATTTCGACTACGAAAGGCAGCGCTTGAAGGCGTGCTTTATAGACGGAATCGGGTAAATCCTCGACGACGGTATCTCGCGAACAGGCTTCGGTATCCACCGTTGCGAGTGTGCGGTCAAAGGTGGTGGTATCTACTACGAGTGAATCCAAAGACACCGCCGCAATATTCAGCGAATCTTCCGCCGCTACTTCCTGTGTGGCAAGTGTATCTGCCGCAAGGGTGGCATTGATGGAATCATTCTGTTGCGCCGATAGGTTAAGTGCGCAAACACTAAAAATAAGTCCTAAAAACGTTCTATATTTCATATTGTTCATTAAAATCGAATTGCTAATTTGAGTTCAGCCGAGCGGTGTTGTTCGTTATCGAGGTACAGCTGCGGCTCGAGGTTGATGGATAAATCATCGGAAATATCGAAGTCGAAGAGTTGTGCGTCCACATAGGCATCGATAATAGACAGGGCATAGACAAGAACTCCCACGACGATAGAGATATCGCGATATCGGCGATATGTATTCTGACGGTCTTGGAGGAGGGAGGTATAGCCGCTTTCGCCGCCCAAGCGCTCGATAGTGTAGCCTTCGGGCAAGATGGCGTTGTAGGATTTGGTGGGGTTGGTGGATAGATGTCCCGCATCCATGACGATGTCGCGATACGCCTCTTTGTAGGCATTGTATTTCTCGTTGTTCCACGCGATAGCAAAGCCGCACCCCATGAAACCGCCATAGACAATCGGCAGTTTCCAGTAACTCCGGTTGTAGATTTGCCCCAAGCCGGGGACAATGACGCCGAGCCAAACAGACTTCAGCGGGTCGGGTTTCCAAGTCAATTCGGCGGCTTGCAGCACCAAAGGCGGTTCCACGACGATGAGGGTATCGTTGCCCGATACCGTTGCTATGGAGTCCGTTGTTTGTGTGCTTGCGTGGGCAAGCAGGGTGGCGAACAGTAATACTATGCCGAGTGCTCTTTTCAATGCAGCCGTTCGATGAGTTGGTTCAAGTCTTTCTCGTTGAGGAAGGGAATGTAAATCTTGTTGGCACTAATCTTGACTGCCCGCTCAAAGCGTTCGCTAAGGGCTTGTTCCTGTTGCGGGTATTGGCTCTTCGATTTGGCCTTTTGTGCGGGTTTGGTCTTGGTTTGAGTGGCTAATTCTTCGACTTTGCGTACACTCAGTCCCTCTGTGAGTATGCGTTTGTAGAGCGCGAGTTGTTGCTCCGTAGAGTCAGAACCAAGGATAGCGCGCGCGTGGCCCATGTCGATTTTCTTCTCCTTGATGCCGATTTGAATCTCTGCGGGCAGTTTGAGGAGACGGAGGTAGTTTGCAATCGTAGCGCGTTTCTTGCCGACACGTTCGGACATCTTCTCCTGTGTGAGGCTGTATTCGTCCATGAGCCGCTGATATGCAAGCGCAATTTCGATGGCGTCCAAGTCTTCGCGCTGGATATTTTCGATGAGTGCCCATTCCATGACCTGTTCGTCCTTGGCGGTACGGATATAGGCGGGAATCGTCTTCAGTCCGGCGAGTTTTGACGCCCGGAAACGACGTTCACCGGCAATAATCATATAAGTGCCGTCATCGTTCTTGCGGAGCGTAATAGGCGAAATGACGCCATGTTCGCGAATCGAATCTGCCAATTCCTCGAGCGCTTCCTCGTCGAAGGAACGCCTCGGCTGGTTGGGATTGGCGACGATTTTATTGAGGTCCACCTCATTAATGCTGCTTCCGCCGCGAATCTCAAGGTGGTTGGTATCGATGAGCGCATCTAATCCGCGCCCGAGTCCTGTTGGTAACTTACTCATCTCAAAATCAATTCTTTAGCAAGGTTTGTATAGTTCTTTGCGCCCTTCGAATTCGGGTCGTAGTCGATGACGCTTAGTCCATGGCTGGGTGCTTCGCTGAGGCGTACATTGCGGTAAATAACGGTATTGAACACGAGGTTTCCGAAATGGCGTTTCACCTCTTCGTACACCTGATTGCTGAGGCGCAGACGGTTGTCGTACATGGTCAGCAGGAAGCCTTCGATTTGCAGTTCGGGGTTGAGGTTGGATTTGATGATTTTAATCGTGTTCAGCAGTTTGGCGATGCCTTCGAGGGCGAAGAACTCGCACTGAACGGGAATAATCACACTGTCGCTGGCAGTCAGGGCATTGATGGTAATCAAGCCGAGTGACGGCGAGCAGTCGATAAGGATATAATCAAAGTCCTCGCGCACTTGGTTGAGCATGCGTTTGAGTCGCTCTTCGCGATTGTCGAGGTCGCGCATTTCAATCTCTGCACCCACCAAGTCAATGTGGCTCGGGATAAGTTTGAGATTCTCGATGCCGGTAGGAACAATCGCGGTCTTCGGGTCAATCTCGTTGACGAGGCACTCATAAACGGTACGTTCCAGATTGCGAATATCGATTCCCAATCCCGACGAAGCGTTAGCTTGCGGGTCAGCGTCCACGAGCAGCACTTTCTTGCCTTCGTATGCCAGTCCCGCCGCGAGATTGATGGCGGTAGTCGTCTTTCCGACGCCGCCTTTTTGATTCGCAATAGAAATAATCTTACTCATATTTTTGCAATTATCTGATTTTCGTTAATTTGTTGGCAGGCAAAGTTCCTGTATCTGCAGGTGTTTTTGCCGTGCATAGTGCAAGGTCTGCAGGCTAAATCGGTCCGTTGGATGCAGTCTTCGGGTTTTTGTTTCCAGCCGTAGAAACCCATTTTCGGGTGTGTGCCGCACCAAACGGTTATTGCGCGCAGTCCGACAGCCGAACTGAGGTGCTGGTTGGCGGAGTCCATACAAATCATTACATCTAGTTGGCGCATGAGTTCCAGTTCTTCCTCAAGCGGCAACACGCCGGCGACGCTGTTTACATTGTCGTACAGGCTCGCCCACTGGCGCAGCAGTTCGCATTCAATCTTGCCTGCACCAAAGAGGAACAAGGTTGTTTTCGGTTGGCGGCTCAGTTCCGACAAGAGGTTTTTGATAGTCTTGTAGGGCAGGATGTTAGTCTTGGACTTCGCGAAAGGTGCGAGACCAATCCATTTGCCTTGTTTTTCGCCAAATCGCGCAAAGACTTCGTCTCCCGCTTTGTGGTTTATGGGCAAGGCTGTAAACTGCTCATCGGTCTGCAAACCTGCGCGATGGAAAGTATCGGCGTAGCGTTCAAACTCGGTGGGCAGCACTTTGTTGCGCCGAATGCCCAATTTGGTGATTGCCCATTTCTCAAGCCGTCCGTAGTGCACGACGCTGCTGCTTACACCCTGCAAACGGAATAACCCGCGGAGAATCCGTGTACGAAGCACGTTTTGGAGGTCAATGACCTTATCTATATTATACGCTTTCAGTTCGCGATACAAGCGGAAGAGGCGTTTGAGGCTGCCGTCGCCTAAATCCACTTCGTGAAAATAGACATTGTCCAAGCCGTGGAACATCGCGTGCAGGCGTTTCTTTGCCACCACCACAAACGTGTCGTCGGGGTGCAAGCGGCTGACGGATTCCAAGACGGGCAGGGTCATTGCCACGTTGCCGACCGATTGAAAGCGAAGTATCAGGTATGTCATAACGGCTTCTTTTGTATTTTCGGCTTGGGGTGCAGTTCCCACAGCCACGCAAGGTTAATACTCAACTCCATCGGGTTGGAGCGGCTGAAATAATCGGTTGTTTTGTTCCCGAAGAGCGTGCCGAAACTATAGTTGTATCGCACCTCAAACTGGTACAAGCCGGCTTTTTGTGTGCGGCAGTAGAATCCCAGTCCGCCGGTTACACCCCAATCGAAGCGGTTATCGATGGAGGCGTACTGGTGTATGGAGGTGGTAGATTGGTCTCCGCTGCCGCCGTTGTCGCTCAGGCAGAAGCCGATTTGCGGACCTACATTGAGGAATCCCCGCCATGTTTTGCTGCCGAAATAGAGGTGCATCAAAAACGGAATCTCCAGATAGTGCAGTCTGCGTGCGTAATCAACCGCCGCAGTCTTGTCGGTTGCTTTGGCCTTCTCGTGCCAACCGCGTTGCAGGTAGTTCAGTTCGACCTGTACCGCGCAGCATTTCTGCTCGCTGTAGCGGAAGACAAAACCGCCCGTTCCGCCCAATATGCAGGCATTTGTGATAGGCGTCATGTTTTCCACTACGGGCGTGAACATCGTTGTCGAGGCCATTACGCCGCCTTGAAAGCCAACGTACATCTCGGGCTTGCGCAAACGCGGTTGAGCGGTTGCGCAGGCGGCCAAAGCCAACAACACTACTATTTGAAAATACCTCTTCAAGCGGTGCTTATTTCCTTATGACGGTCACTTTGGTATTGACGAATCCGCCGGAGGGGGTTATCTGCTCAAAGCGCATATCTGACTGCAAACCGAAATACTCCTTGCCTTGCAGCCACGCAATCAGTTGGCGTGTGATATCGTAACCGAGCAAGTCAAAACGGGGCAATTCGGTACTATGTTCCTGCTTGAAATACAGGTTGTACATACTCTCGTAGTGCGTCAAATCAGCAGGCACATCCGTTGTGAAGACCGAGGTGTATATCTGCGGAAATATGATTTTCTCTTTCTGCCAAGAGTATTGACTGAAGAGTGTAACCGAAGCATTGCCTTTGCCTTTCAGGACGTGCGGCAGCAGGAACTGGATGCTGCTGTATTTTTCGGACGTGAAAATCAGGACATTCTCCATGCTGTCTTTGAGCGCTTTGCTGATGGAGTCTTTCAGAATCTCCTGCACGGAAACGCGTGTAATGGACATGTCGCGGTTACGCAAGGCTTGCCTGATTTCCCGAATAGCGTAGGGGATATCCGCTTCTTTTGCCTCCACAAAGACGAAGTTGATACTGTCTTTTTGCGGCAGGAGATAGTCGGCAAATGCCTTGGCGTCACTTTTTACATCCGGATTGAACTGCATCAGGAACGGGTTGTTGGTGATGTTCTTCACCTTGTTGGTGAACGGAATCAGCACCGGAATCGAATCGTGCAGCGCGAAGTCCGAAATGGCCTCCACTTGTGAGGGGTAAGCCGGACCGATAATCGCATTCATCCCCGCGAGTTTGTTGGTTCGAACGAGGGTGTTTATCTCTATATCGGTCTTGCCGATGTCATAGACAAAGAGTTCAAACGGTTGCTCTTGTTGCAAATCGTTGATGGCGAGCAAAACGCCTTCGTAGAACTCCACAAAACGCACTGTTCCGGCGTCCGGTCTTGCGGCATCCGCCTGTAAGGGCAATAGTACGGCAATCTTCATCGCTTGAATGGTGTCAGCGAAAACAACCGTGCTGTCCTGTACAGGCACTACTATCGGAGCCTCCGCAACCGGTATCTCTTCGGCGGGAGTCTCCGCAAGGGGAGTTTCTGCCGCGGGTATCTCCGTCGCTAAAGCGGGTTTCGCCTCAACAGCGGGCATCGTTGCCACGGGCGCCTCCATAGCGGGAGCCTGCTCCTTCAAAGCAGGCTTCGGTTCTTCGGCAACCGGAGCGATTTCCTTGGGCGCAGTCTCCTGAACTGCGGTCTCCTGAGCCGCACTTTCCTTGGACGGCTCAATATCCTTGGCAGGAATAAGAATCGTTTCTGCGTAGCGCAGGCCGCGCTCCTTGAGTTGCGGATTCCACTTGATTATTTCCTCTTGCGTGACACCAAAGTTCACGCTGATACGGTACAGACCGATACTTTTCGGCACTTCGTACCGATAGACGATCTGTCCCTTTATCGTGTCTGTCGGGTAGGGTAGCAGTTCGGCTTTTGCAGTCGAAACAACCACCAACAGGCACAGCGTGAGCAAGCGAATAAATGGTTTCATTACACTATTGTTTTGTATTGCGCGTCAGTTGCGCGTTTGCGTTACCTGCGGACGTTTAGCCAAGCCAGCGAACGTAGCTGAAGTCCATGCGGTGAGGCAGGAGTTCGTGGGTCGGATACATACGTACACAGAACTTCATTCCACCGGCATAGTTCAGTTGGTATGTGCCTTCATAGAACAGGTGTGAACCTTGTGCTTTCACCTGCTTAAGCGGCATTGTGGCATAGAGCTTGTCGTTGTTATGCAGCGAGGTGCGTACAACCACCAGTTCCAAACCGATACCCTTATCGTTGAGGTCGTGTACATCAATCTCTGCCTTAACATTGTAGGTGTCACCTACTTTCGGAGCAGGAGTGCCGGGTTCCGGTACGTTCAGATAAACCAGCTCGATCTTATCCCAGTTTGCGGCTACCTTCTCTTTCCAAGCAGCAATCTCTTTGGCTTTCTTATAGTTGTCAGCCACGAGCAGCGCGTGACGTTTAGCCAGCTTGTTGTAGAATTTCTCGAAGTAGTCGTCCATCATACGTTTCGTGGTGAAGCGCGGCGTAATCTTCGTTACGCTGTTCTTGATGGTTTGAATCCACTCGGGCGAGTAACCCTTGGAGTTCTTGGCGTAGTACATCGGGATAATCTCGCGCTCTAACATCTGATAGATTGTAGCGGCATCGAGCTGGTCTTGGTGCGCTTGGTTTTCATAGGTGCGGTGCTCGGTCAATGCCCAGCCTGCGCCCTTGATATAACCTTCGTACCACCAACCGTCCTTTACGGAGAAGTTCAGCACACCGTTCATCTGGGCTTTTTCGCCGGATGTACCGGAAGCCTCCAACGGACGGGTAGGCGTATTAAGCCAGATATCCACACCGGATACAAGGCGTTTCGCCAGACGCATATCGTAGTTCTCAAGGAAGATAATCTTACCGAGGAACTGCGGCATACGGCTGATTTCGATAATGCGCTTAATCAGATCCTGACCGGCACCATCAGCGGGGTGAGCCTTTCCGGTAAACAGGAACTGTACCGGATAATTCGGGTTGTTCACCAGTTTATCCAGACGCTCAAGGTCCGTGAACAGCAGGTGCGCACGTTTATAAGTAGCAAAACGACGACCGAAACCGATAATCAGGTTGTTGGCGTTCATCTCGGTCAGGGCGCGAACGATACGAGCGGGGTCGCCTTGGCTCTTCATCCAGTCCTCGCGGAACTGCTCTTTGATGTAATCAATCAGTTTGTTCTTCAGTTCCAGACGGGTTGCCCAGATAGTCTCATCGGGCAGGTCGTTGTAGGCTTTCCACATCTCGAGGTTCGATTGGTCGTTATACCACTCTTTCGGGAAGGTGGCGTTATACACGGCTTTCCACTCCGAGGCTGCCCAAGTCGGCATGTGCACGCCGTTTGTCACGTAATCTACGTGCAGCTCTTCAGGGAAGTAACCCGGCCATACGGGGGAGAACATCTTCTTCGATACCTCGCCGTGCAGCCAGCTTACACCGTTCGCCTCTTGGCAGGTGTTCAGCGCAAATACCGACATCGAGAACTTCTCGTTCTTGTCCTCGGGGTTTTGACGACCCAAACCGATCAGGTCATTCCATTCGATACCGAGTTTCTTTGGATACTCGTTCATGTATTTGTAGAACAAGCCTTCCTCGAAGTAATCGTGACCGGCAGGAACCGGTGTGTGGCAGGTGTAGAGCCCCGATGCACGAACAACCTCTTTGGCTTCGGTAAAGGTCAGACCGTCCTCTTGTACAAGGTCAACCAGACGCTGCAGGCCCATCAAGGCTGCGTGACCCTCGTTGCAGTGATATACATCCTTCTTGATGCCGAGTTTCTTCAGGGCGAGTACGCCGCCGATACCCAACATAATCTCCTGCTTGATACGGTTCTCCCAGTCGCCACCATACAGCTGGTGTGTAATTGGACGATCCCACTCGCTGTTCAGTTCATTGTCTGTATCCAACAGATACAGATTGATACGACCTACTGCCACACGCCAAAGGTACGCGTGTACCATGCGCTCCGGATAGGGTACGTCTATCACCATCGGCGAACCATCTGCCTCCTTCACCTGCTCAATCGGCAGATTCTGGAAGTTCTGCGCCTCATAGTTGGCAATCTGCTGACCGTCCGGAGACAGGGTCTGAGTAAAATAACCGTAACGGTACAAGAAACCGATAGCCGTCATGTCAATGTTGCAGTCGGAAGCCTCTTTCAGGTAGTCACCTGCCAAGATCCCCAGACCGCCGCTGTAAATCTTCAGCACATGGGATAAACCGTACTCCATAGAGAAATATGCGATGGACGGCTTGTCGTGATTACACGGAGCGTCCATGTATGCGCGAAATTCCGCATAGGTCGCGTCCAACTTCTTCATGAACTCGGCATCTTGACTCAACTCTAACATCCGGTCGTAACCGATAATGTTCAGCAACACTATCGGGTTCGACTGAGCGCGATGCCAATCGTCCAAATCAATGTCGCGGAATAGATTCTTCGCATCCGAATTCCATACCCACCAGAGATTATAAGCAATCTCTTGTAATTTTTTCAAATTTTCCGGCAGATTGGCATGTACTGTTACCTCATGCCAAGCCGGTTGGTTTACGTTACTTACTTTTACTTGCATTTTTGTATGTTTTTAATTGATATTTTTCAATGTATGTTCCGACACGCGCGGAAAAACCGCGCAAAGATACGGCTTTTTTCTGACATACGCAAATAAAAACGTAGTTTTTCACATTTTTGACATTCCGAATTGACAAAAAAAGTGCGAGCAATTCGCACTTTTTAATAGTTTTCAGATTTCAGCAATCAGTTTTCAGCCTGTTGCGATTCCATCTGTTTCGTCCATGAAACGTTTGTGTTTGCAGATACTAAAAACGGTGATTTTTAAGCAAGTTCAGACTATTTTTTTTCAACATTAAATCATTATAACATTAAATCAATAAAAAAATTTGCACACACCAAATTTTTTCCGTACCTTTGCAACGTGAAATGTGTATTAACCTATTCAAAATGGCGAAAACAATGAAAAAGCTGTCTTTTATCTTCTTAATCTGTTTGGCAATCCTTCCAATGAGGGCACAAGAAACCACTTCCGCTACGAAGACAGGCACATCTGTGCAAATAGAGTCGTCTGTAACGTTAGAATATACGAATACTATTTCCGATGTCACGAAACCAGACCGTACTGTTATCAAACAATCCAACGGCTATTACCTGTATCTGTATGATGTGTGCTGCAGATTAGCGCGTATTTTTGATGAGAGATATGCTTTGAAGATTTTCTTGGGCGCTAACTATGACGATGCGTTAAGATCTCTGCTTTCTATTATGGATTGGTATAAAGGCGCTAAAAATAATCAATGTATGAAAATGACTACTGCGGAAGGGCAGGAGATTCTTATTATGAAATCTGCTTCGTATGGCATGATGATGACCGCAGGAAATTTGAGTGATATGGAGTGGACTAAACATAATGCCGGGGAGTATGCTGTTGATGCCGTCTTCTTTAGTAATGTCGAAAATCCCGAACATGATTTGGCGCACAAAGTGGAGCGACGCATCGCAAATGGTGATTTTAATATCACCGGAACAGCCTCACAAGATGATATGAGGAAGGCAATTAAATTGTTTAAGAAAAAATACGGCATTTAGACAAATTAACAACGGCTTTCACCTTCCCCATGCAGTCAAACCTTAACTAATCTTTAGTGATTCTTTAGTTATTCCTTAGTTATTAAGCAAGCAGTCGTATAGTATCAACGATGCTATCGCATGCCTGTCGTATTATGCTCAAACTGCAAAAATAATATCCAATCCTGAATTTTTATTAAAAAATTTGTGTATATCAAAAAATAGTAGTAATTTTGCACCGCAAAATTGTGCGGTATGAAATTAATCACTAAAAAACGACATTGAAATCCCCCAAATAATACAATTATGAGAAAACTTGTTAAATCTTCAGTCTTAGGTATTGCATTTCAACTATTTGCAGCATTTATATTATCCTGTGCGGTTTTGGTCTCCTGCAAGGATAATACGTATCCGGATACCAATTCCGGCGGCAGTAGCGGCGGTAGCGGCGGAGGTGGTTCCAATCCTACGAAAACAGAAAGAAAACTTACAATTCGTGTTTTGGGTGAGCAGGTACAAAAATCTACTCCATACATCCGTGTTTGCGCAGAATGCGAAGATTGGGTTATTTTAGATGTTAATCAAGACGGGCTGACACATAATGAATCGCGGTCGTTCGTGTTTTTGAGTCAGAGTGAAAAAATCGGTTATTATGTGTATGCAACGCCTTCAATATCGATTATTTCGCAATTTACGGATAATATAGATGGTGCTTTGGAGAACGGAAATGTGTTATTTGTTTCTTCTGAAGGCAAGTATATCCGCTACGCGGTGGTTAATAGTTTGTTAACCAATCCGACGATATTGAGCCAAACCTTAATTGAATCGCAGGACGATAACTCAAGCAAAATGCCAGTTAAGAATGGTGATTACTTTGATGATTTAGGTGCTTCTGTGTATCGTACATTCAGCAAGCATTTCAAGCAGGGTTCGGAAGAGATTAGTAATTCTTTTGGGCTCTTATCGTGGACAAATCTGCCTTCTGTAAATGCATTGACAAGCATTTGGTCTTCGTACGTTTTTGCGGCGTCGCTACATGAGATTTATGATTATAACCCCGATTTGCAGGAAGAGTTGCAGGAGGATATTCGGGAAGACACAGGATTCTTTGTAAAAATGACACTTCTGTCGTCTAATAAATATATCGCTTATGTGGCGCAGGTGGCAGATGTTATCATGGGGCACACAATCATAGGCGAATATTGGGACCGAGCCGGTAAGGTTGAAAAAATAGAGGAGGAAGAAGGAAGTGATTATTACTACCCGATGTTCTCGTCGTCACGTATAGTGGATATCAACTATAATAATATCCGAATTATTGAGGATGAAAAGCAGGAATACGCCATTAAGTTGCGCTTGAAAAGTGTGAGTGAAACAAGTGCTACCTTTGATATAGATATTAAAGATGTGGTAGGCAATCAGGCTTATATTTCATATATGCGTCTGCGTTTGGAGCCGCCTTCGGGCCAGGCAATGTACACCGATTTCTATTCGATGTCAACAACACTTACTGTTTCGGACTTAATGCCCTTCACGGAATACTACGCTCGCGTCGAAATCGAATCAATGGGCAAACAATGTAATAGCAATATTATTTCCTTTATCACAAAGGGGCAATTGGAACTATATCCGAATAGTTTAACCTTCCCGTTAGAGGGCGGATCGCGACTTGTGGCATTACGAAATATTAGTGAAGACATGTTGAAGTCATTTAGTGTTACAGGCCCTTCTTGGTGTAAAATTGAGCAGTCTGCTACGTCATTCTTTGTGGATGTGGCAGCAAATAAAACAAAACGGTCAGGCACGCTGAATGTTACGGCTATATTGGCAGACGACTCCAAACTCACAGCTTCACTGCCTGTGACTCAGGAAGGTTCTGACACCGGATGGGACGGAACAGCTTGGAAGTTTTCCGGAAATGTCACCACGTCGGGAAGTGGTAATTCAGTAACGCAGTATGGAGAAATAGAATTAAGGGTCAATAGTATTGTCAATAATGATTTTTCAATAACTTCCGCCGGCTATGAATTAATGGAAAGCAACAGAAGAATTTCCGTGGATGAAAATAATCAACTATTTGTAGAAGGTTCAATGTCGGCAGATGGAATTTCGATACAAGTATCCTTAAAGGTCGTTCGTCATACGGAAACCACCGCCACCGGCTATTATGCGGCTTCTACCCGTTCCGGTGGTGAAGTCATTAGTCAATCCGGCACACTTAACGGAGTTAGAATAGACTAAATAGCACAGATGAAAAGAACAATAATTGCAAAATATTAACTAAAAACAATACAACAATGAAAAACGTTACACACAAACTCTTTACCCTTATCCTTGCTATGATAGCAAGTCTGGGAACTATCTTCGCTGAAGATTATGAACACGTAAAAATTGGTGACTTGTACTATGATATAGTAACCCAAAAGTCTTCTCATGTTGCTAAAGTTACGTATGAAACGAATGAGGAGGGGCATACAAACTATGCTTATTTAACTCAGGTTACTATACCGAGTTCTGTGTCTTATGAAAACGAAACTATCCCAGTTACTACCATTGGCTCTGAAGCATTCAAAGAATGTACTACTTTCGCGAAAGTTGAGATTCCGAGTAGTGTCACTGAAATTGAGTGGTCTGCTTTTGAAGGTTGTACCAGTTTAGTTTCTATTACAATTCCTCAAAGCGTAACAAAATTGGGGGGGGCCATATTCCAGAATTGTTCAGCATTAAATACTGTTATACTCCATGATGGAATTACTGGAATTGGCGGTTCTGCTTTTGAGGGCTGCACCAGTTTGACCTCTATTACAATTCCTCAAAGTGTAATAAAATTGGAGAGTTCCATATTTGCCAAATGCACATCATTAAATACTATTATATTACATAATAGTATTACTGAAATTGACAATTCTGTTTTTGAAAGTTGTACCAGTTTAACTTCCTTTACGATTCCGCAAAGTGTAACAAAATTAGGCGTTTCAATGTTTAAAAATTGTACATCATTAAAAAATATTACTTTTCATGATGGTATTACTGAAATTGGCCGTTCTGCTTTTGAGGGCTGCACCAGTTTGACCTCTATTACAATTCCTCAAAGTGTAATAAAATTGGAGAGTTCCATGTTTAAAAGTTGTACATCAT
>Ga0310786_10004261_pt1 | contig 20019 bp, 12 predicted proteins | sample AusTroGonzalo_MG_FD_203881 | JGI IMG/M metagenome (GOLD analysis project Ga0310786, IMG submission 203881) | Bovine rumen microbial communities from tropical cattle in Woodstock, Queensland, Australia - Gonzalo_03 (v2) (version 2) | ecosystem: Host-associated > Mammals > Digestive system >... | reverse complement strand
CAGCACTCCGCAGGCCAGCGCCGCGAGGAGCTGTTTCTTTACGCTGCCGGGGCGAATCCGGCGGACATCCAGGGTTTCCAGGGCGCGGCAGGCGTCCTGCCGCTGCAGCTCACGGATCTCGGAAGCTGAGGGAAGCTCGGAGCGGTCAGCCATTTCTGCCTGCTCCAGGGCGGTAATGGTCCGTTCCTTCAGGCCGCAGCGGTCCGCCGCTTCCGCCGCGGTCCGGTCGGTCACGGGGCGGAGTGCGTTCCCGGCCGCGAAGAGCAGGGTCAGCATCGCCACGGGCAGCACAGCCCAGAGCCATCGGTCCGCCAGCGGAATAAAGAGAGCGACGAGGCGCAGGAGCAGCGCCGCGCCGAGGCCTGCCGCCAGGCCCCAGGCCGCCCCCCGCAGGAGACGGTTTCGGCGGAGACGCCGCTTTACGGGATACAGGGCTTTCAACAATTCATTCTTCATCATTCATTTTCAAAAAGCCGGACAGCAGGCAGCGGGATCAGTGCGCGGTACGGGGGGCCCTGCGGATCAGGAGGGAGGCGGCGCCTGCCAGCGCGGCGGAGAGAAGGAGCAGGCCGCCGGCACAGATCACCGCGAGCACTTCACAGTTCGCCCGGTCCATCATCAGCCAGGTACAATAAATCCTGCCCCAGCCATGGCCGGTCAGATAATCGGTCAGCGCGTGAAGCTGTCCCTGGACCAGGCAGAGGAGGCCGAAGCCCGGATTCAGGCAGAGGAGCTTCGGAATCATCGCCCGGGCGCCCGCAGGGGTCAGATCGGCATAGAGGGCCGCGTCATAGACCACGTCCGTGATTCCCCGCGGATAGCCGAAGACGAAGGGCAGCGCCGTAACGATCCCGAAGAGCAGGAGGAAGATATAGCTCATAACGCCGCTGACCACCGTACTCCGGCAAAGGGAGGAGCAGAACACCCCCACCGCCGAGCAGGCCAGCGCCACCGCCAGGAGGAAAAGGGTTCCGGTCAGGATCTGCGGGAGGGTCACGCCGCCGGTCATCAGACACAGGCATTCGACCGGCACCGCGCCGACGATCAGCAGGGCCAGGAGGGCAAAGCTTTCCAGGATTTTCCCGACGACGATGCGGAAGGAACCGGTGTTTGTGACCAGAAGGAGATCCAGGGTTTGACGTTCCCGCTCCCCCGCCACGGAGCCGGAGGTCATCGCCGGGGCAATCAGCACCAGCATCACAAACTGGGCGCCGAGGAGGACCGCGTAGCACTGCGGCCCCCGCTGCATCAGGGGCAGGTACAGCTCGTCCTTCAGAAAACCGGCCAGCATCGTCATCGCGAGGATCAGGAGGGCCGCCTCGTAGGCGATGACAATCAGCATCGTCCGGAAGGTACGCATGCGGCGGATGGCCGAAAAGCTCAGGATCGGATTAAGCATCAGACTGCGTCACCTCCATAAACACTTTTTCCAGATTCATCGGCGCCCGGTGGAAATCGCAGACCGGGATGTTCCGGGTCACCAGTTCACGCATCATGGCCATGCAGACGTCCTCGCCGCCTTCCAGCCGCACCCGCAGGAGGAAGGGCTCCTCCTGCGTGATTTCCGTGACGTAAGGCAGCTCCCGCAGGCAGCGCACCGCTTCTTCGACGGTTTGGGAGGCGGTCGGGGACTGCGGGACGGAGGCCGGCACCAGGCGGATATCCAGAGGTGCGTTTCCGTTCATCCGGTCGCTCAGTTCCTCCACGCTCCCGGAGAAGACCAGTTCCCCATGATCCAGGATCGTCAGGCTGTCGCACATTTCCGACAGCTCCGGCAGAATATGGGAGGAGATCAGGACGGTCTTGCCCATTTCCCGCAGCGTCCGCAGGATCCCTTTCATCTCCGCCCGCGCCCGCGGATCCATGCCGGAGGCGGGCTCGTCCAGGATCAGCAGCTTCGGATCGTGAATCAGGCTGCGCGCCAGGCAAAGCCGCTGCTTCATGCCCCGGGACAGCGCGTCGACATATTCGTTTTCCCGGTCCTGCAGCTGCACCAGTTCCAGCAGCTGAGAAGCCATCCTTTTCCGGTCGGCCGCGCCGATCCGATAGCAGCGGGCGTAGAAATCCAGGTATTCACGGCAGGTCAGGTTGTCGTACACGCCGAAGAAGTCCGGCATGTAGCCCACCAGTCTCCGGGCCTTCTGCCCTTCCTTCGTCACGTCCGTGCCGTCGACATAGGCGGCGCCGGAGGTGGGCGACATCAGGGTGGCCAGAATGCGCATGGTGGTCGTTTTGCCCGCGCCGTTGGGGCCGACAAAGCCGTGGAGCGCGCCGGCGGGGACTTCCAGCGAAAGTCCCTTCAGGGCGGGGAACTTTCCGTAGTTCTTGGTCAGGTTGTCAATCTTCAGCATCTGAGTAATTTCCCGGAGGGCTTTCCGATCGCCCTCCGGACCTCCTTTTGACAGGATAAATGAGGGACGCTCAGCGGTCCGCCCGGCCTTCGAGCTGGATCAGGGGCGTCGGGATTTCGGCGTACAGTTCCTGCGTGTCCGGGCGGAACTGGAGATACAGGTTTCCTTTCGGGTCCAGATAGTTCTCCGGATTCGGTATGTCCTCGTTCAGCCTGATCTCGTCCCAGACGCCGGTCTCCGCGTTCAGGACATAGGGTTTTGCCTGGCTGCTGTACCATTCCTCCATGATCAGCCTCAGCTTTTCGAGCTTCACGCCCGTGAGGCCGCTCAGGTCATAACGGAAGGTCGGCGTTTCGCTCAGGGCATGATAGTAGCTCTTTACGGCGGTCTGCTTCATGTCCCTGCCGGGCAGGCCGTTATCGTCCGTCTCCACCCGGATTGGCGTGTCCATCCCGGCCGTGCGGAAGACGATCCCCGTCCGGCCGACGTCCAGGTAATTCATCTCCGCCGTCAGCTGGCCGAAGATCGTCATCCGGCTGACCGGCCGGCCGTCCACGCTCAGGTCGATGGGCGGCAGGCCCTCAGGCACGGCGCTGTATATGAAGCGCGTGGCTTCGGCGGAGATATAGCCGGTTCCGTTCTTTTCACGGTTCAGCCGGCTCGCCGCGGTGTTGATCATATTCACCCGGGCGGCGGCGGGGTTTCTGTCCGAGGATCCGTCCCAGACTTCAACATAGCCGCAGGCCGCGCAGGCGATCTGGTAGAAATCCGTCCCGGCGTTCATATAGAGGCCGCCGTCTTCATATACGGGGTTCAGCGGATCCGCCAGGGTGCGGTAAGTCAGGGCAACTTCGGATTTCTCCCCCGGATCCAGGTCCGGAACGGAGACATAGCCGTAGTTCGTGATCACATGGCCGGCGGTAAGCCGGTGCTCCGTTTCGTTCGTGATTTCCGCGTGGAAGCCGTCCTCCTCCATCCAGATGGCGGATTCGACCTGCCCCAGCACGCCGCTCTCCGCCTCGCAGGTCATATTGATGACTTCCCAGGGGGCGGCGCTTTCCGCGGTCAGGGCGTTCGCCCCGCCGGTAATATAACAGGTGCGGAGAATCGTGGGTTCCTTTTTTTCGGCTTCCGATTCTTCGTCATAGTCGACATAGTCGTAGTTCTGAATCCGCAGCTTCTCCCCCGGCGCGGCATAGGTGTGGCGCCCGTATTCCGGGGTCGCCGCGCTGATTCCCCGATAGCTCCGGAGGTTTCCGCCCGCGTCCTGCACCAGGTTCTCGGCAATCACGGCCAGGGGGCGGTTCGCCTCGCTCCCGCCGCTCAGAACGGCAAGGGCGAGCACCGCAACGGCGGACAGGAACGGCAGCACCAGCCACATCCATTTCTGCCTTCCGGTCTTCTTCAGCCCGACCCAGCACAGGGCTGCCAGCAGCGGCGTCCCGGCCGCGATCAGCAGCGCAGGCAGCATTCCGGTCCCGGCCTTTACCGGTACGCCTGAACCGGCGAAGGTGGCCATGTCACCCTGGTCCTCACTGCCGGCGTAGAGAACTGAGTTGTAGATATCCGAATCGTTGTTCACCAGGAGCTGCTGCCAGTACCAGTGCATCAGGCTCATGGCATTCAGGGCCGGATTGCCGACCTCAAAGGCGGATGTATAGATCCGGCCGGCTCCCGCGGCGGTCCGCCAGATCAGGCCCGGGGCCTCGGCAGACTGGTTTGAGGATGAAGAGGAGGAGGCCGGGGATTGGTCAGGGGATGAAGAGGAGGCGGATTGATCCGTCGGGGAGGCGGAAGAGGCCGGGGATTGGCTCGGGGAAGGGAGATCCCGCACCAGGGGATCCGCGCCGGTGAGTTCGGCGATGGAAATGTCGGCTTTCTCCCCGGTTTCCGCCCGGCCGACGGAGCGGAGCAGCGCGGCCGCCACGCTGCCGGTGGAGGTGATCCCCTCCAGGCGGAGCCCGGTATAGCCGCTGAAATAATCAATCGCCCGCGCGCCGGCCGCGCCTCCGCCGCACAGCAGGATCCGTCCGCCGCGCAGCCAGCGGTCCAGCGTTTCCCGCTGCTTCCCGTTCAGCGCCGAAGGATCGACGTCGTCGATGACGATCATCCCGAAACTGTTCATCAGCCGCGAATCTTCCGGGAAGGTTTCCGGCGTCAGGGGCACGGTCTGCCACAGTTCGAAGCGGCCCAGCGTGTCGTTCTCCCGGTCGATCGTCAGGTTGTTCAGGTTCTGCGGGCGGGTGCTGAGCACGCCGATCAGCATCGCCGACGGATTGGCCAGCCGCTCCGGCTCCGCGTTCACCGCGCAGAGAATCTCCCCGTCCTTCGTGATCTCCGCCGTAAAGACGTCCTGACGCGTGTAGACCGTCGGCGCCAGGACAAACTCCCGCTCCGCCCCCGCCGGCAGGGAGACCGGCGTCTCAAAGCGGTCATAGGTCTTGTTGCTGATCCAGGCGTTTACGCCCAGGGTTCCCTCAAAATCCTCTCCGCTGTTCCGGATCACGACCCGGATCGGGATCGCCTTGCCGTAGGTGATCATGCCGTCATAGCCGACATTCACCGACATCTCCAGCGTCGGATGATTCACTTCCGTATGCATCGTCGCCGCGGCCGCCGATGCCAGCACGCAAAGAGCCAGCATCAGGGCCAGCGCAGCTAAACGGGGTTTTCTGATCATGAGTTCCTCCAAATGCAAAAAAAGATAAGGGGTGCGGCGCGTTCGCCCGCATGAATGAATCGTTACGATCCATGAATAAATACGCAGTACAATCCCCTTCTGTTCCGCAAAAAACCGGCAAAATGTCGGCGGAATGTCCGGATGGTCGGATCCGGTCAGGAAGGGATACAGAGAGATCAGAAGAAAAAAATTTTGCGCAGGTACGCGTGCAGCGGGGGGATCAGCGTCGCGACAAAGAGAAAGAGTCCCAGGGCCCCGAAAGCGATCACGCAGTAGAGGGACCAGTCAAACATCGGGGCGCCGAAGGTGATATGCGCAAAAAACTCCACCAGCATGCAGCTCGAACCGATCACGATCAGGTACAGGCCCAGGAGGCGCAGCCGTCCCTGCCGGATATACCGGAAAAGCGCCACGCCCAGCAGCGTCAGCACCGCCGCGATCCCGGTCACCGGGAAGGCAAAGGACAGAAACCAGTTTCCCCCGTTCTTCACACAGATATACAGGAGGAACGCCGCCAGGCACGCAAAATCAATCGGCAGGAAAATCATCGGCCGGAACCGGGGGAACAGCAGCGGCAGCAGCACCCACACCCAGGCCAGTGCCAGGCCGGTCATGACATACCCGCTCCAGCCCACTTCGTGATACCTGTGCAGACACAAAAAGAGGCAGGCCAGCGAAACGCCGGTCATGACCATCGTCAGCAGCCACACCAGCAGGGTCCTTCCATGCCTTTCCTCCTCCGGAAGCCGGTCCGGATACAGGGTCCGCGGTCCGCTTTCCGGCCGGTCCGGATGCATGACCGGCGTGCGGCACAGCGGGCACTCCGCCGCGCCGTCCTGCAGCCTGACCCCACAATAAACGCAATACATTCACTTCCCCGCCTTTCATCCTCCTCAGCGCCTTCCTCCCTCCGGATTCCGCCGCTGAACGTTTCACCGCCCGCGGCAAATCCCGAAGAGGCCCGGGCATGGCCCCTCAGCGCCTGCCGCAGGGCGCGTTGCTCTCAATCTCCACCGGGATCCCCAGCTCCACCAGCCGGGAGAACACCAGCCGCTCCAGCTCCGACTCCCGGATGCTCCGGATCATGCTGACATAGGTCTTCCCCCGGAAACTCACGACGGAGCAGTTGTTCGGGTAGGTATACTGCACCCCGATAATGAATTCAAAGCGCTCGATCTCTTCAGCCATTTCATCCGGGAGGATCATCTCCCCCATGTTGGACAGGTTCAGGCACCCCTTCCGCTCCCCGCTCAGCGCGTACACCGCGCGCATCGCCAGCCGTTTGAGCGGCAGCGGAACCAGCCGGAGAAAGAGGCTCTGCTGCAGGGCGACGTTCTTCGTCACCCGTCCGGCCATGCGCTGCGGAATCGTCTCCACCGCCAGCTGATGACCGATCAGGCGGCAGATCTCCCCGTGGGTATAGCCGCCCAGACGCGGATCGTACCCGAGATTCACCGCCAGGGTAAAGTTCCTCATCGTGCCCATGCCGAAGGTCTTCCGCAGATTCACCGGGATCGTGATCTTCACCGGACGGGCCCGTTTCCCGGTCCGCCCCTTCCCGGCCTGCAGGGCGCCGACCGATCCCGCCAGCACAGCCGCCAGGAAGGCCGTCACCGTCACCCCCGCCTCATGCGCCTTTGCCAGCAGCGTTTCCGTCGGCAGAATCCCCGTCACGATATGGCGGAATCCGTCCGCCTCCGGGGTACCGGTCAGGTGATACGCCGTGTCCTCCGCCCGGCCGATCGTCCCGGGCGCTCCGCAGCGCAGGAAACAGTCCCGCGTTTCCTCCGGCTTCGGCGCCTCCCGGGGATCCACAAGCCTTCCTCCCCGGGGGATCCTTTTGCCGTATTTCAGTTCGAGGTAGACCGCCGCCAGATTCTGCAGCAGCGTCATGCCTCCCGTCCCGTCCGTTACGGAATGAAAAAACTCCGCCGCGATCCGGTTCCCGTAATACAGAAAACGGACACAGCAGGTGCGCAGCTCTTTCTTTGTCATGTGGGTCAGGGGATAAGCATAGTCCTCCCGGGCTTTCGGCGCTTCCCCGACCGTCTCCAGACAGTACCAGAAAAAACCGGCTTTCAAACGGACGAAACAGGTGGGGAACCTCGGCTTCAGTTCAGCGATTGCCAGGTTCAGCACTTCGGGGTCCACCGGTTCCCTGAGCGTCACCGACACCCGGAAAACATTGTTCCAGTTTTTTCGGATAATCGCCGGAAAGATCAGCGCAGCATTATCCAGCCGGTACCATTGCTTCTTCATCTCACCCTCCCGTCAAAAAATATTATCACCGTTATCCCCCTCCGTCAAATTGTACAGATATGCCTGATGATAGAAACTCCTCGACTTTTCCCGGCCGGAAAAATGATCTGGCCCATAAACTGCCCAAAATACACAATATGCATCGCTTTATTTTAGTGATATAATAAAGTGATATGGTTTTGGCGCCTAAGCCAAAAGGAGGCCGTGATGACCAACTGTGACGCGCTGTCTGTCAGCGCAAAGTTGAATGCCGATAAAACTTTCGCAACATTTTTCGAAATCCTGCGTGAATACGGGGATACTCCTGCTTCCGTCTGGCTCAAAGGGGAACAGGAGTTGATGCGCACCTATGCCGAGTTAACCCGCCGGGCGGATGATTATGCTGCCTGTATTTCCTCTCTTGCAGTAGAGGGCAGCTGGATCGGAATCGCTGTGGATACCTGCCGGGAATGGCCCGCCCTTTTCTGGGGGGTTCTGCGTTCCGGGCATAATGCTCTTCTCCTGGATGCTTCCGCTTCCGACAGCGTTATCCAGGGTCTCCTGGATGAGGCCGCCTGCCGTCAGATTATTTCCCTGAAGCCCCGGGGACTCACAGGCAATATCCGTCAGATCGATTTCAAGATGATCAAGGAATCTCCCCGGACTATCGGGTTTGAACCCGTCTGGGGCGAATATGTCGCTCTCTGCACCAGCGGTACCACCGGTACCAGCCGGATCTTTGCCTACAATGCCGAGGCTGTCTGCGAACAGGCGTTGAATTCCGTCCGCGTTTTTCAGGATAACCCGAGGATTATCGGCAGGGATAATCGTGGACGTAAAATCCTTGCCTTCCTGCCCTTCCATCATATTCTCGGTTTTATGGCGAACGTAATCTGGTCCGGCTTTATGGGCATGACCGCAATCTATCTTCAGGATCGGACACCCAGCACAATTATTACCACCTGCCGCCATTTCCCGCCGAACTTTCTGGTCGTGGTTCCGCTTGTGGCGAACAGCCTGGTTCGTTCCGTCAAAAAAGGTCTGAGGAAGGAAACCAGGGCAAAGCAAGCCGCTTTTGAGTCAGCCGTCGGCGTCTCTCTGGCGTTGCAGTCCGTTTCCCCTGAGGCAGGCCTCCGCTGGGCGCAGAAAAAAGCCTTCCTTTCGATCAATGAGAAACTGCTGGGGACCGATGTGGATGTCATCATTCTCGGCGGAAGTCATACGCCCAATGAGACCCTGCGCACCCTGAATGCCATGGGGTATTATACAGTTACCGGTTACGGCATGACTGAAACAGCGATCAACGGCTTTGAGCGGGGTATGGGGATCAAGCACCGCTTGAACGGTTCGGTCGGCATGTCTCTCGGCTCCGCCGAGTATCGTATCGTTAAGCAGAATGAGAGCGATAAAACCGGCGAACTGCAGGTTCGCGGTCCCGGTCTCCATTCCGGCCGCGTTGTGCAGGGGGAAGTTCTCCCACCCGAAACGCTTGAGGGCGGCTGGTTCCCCACCGGAGATATGGCGCAGTTGGACAGTGATGGTCGCCTGTATATTCGCGGTCGCCTCAAGGATGTTATTATCAACGAGTCCGGGGAAAATGTCTATCCTGATGATATGGAGGATACCTTCAACACCCTGAAAGGCGTGGAACAGTCCTGTGTCGTTGGTTTCCGCCGGAATCGCCGGGATCGGAATGAGGATATTGTCCTCGTCATGAACGTCGGTGAGAATTATACCGATACCGCTTATCTGGATGACCTCGCCTCGAAGGTGTCTGCCGCGAACAGCCGTCTTCCGCTCTATACGCAGTTAAACCGTGCCCTTGTAACATCCATGCCCCTGCCTCTGGTGAATGGCATCAAGGTCAAACGGATCGAACTGAAGCGCCTGTATGAGGAAGGTGATCTCCCCTACCGCGAGCTGGATCTCCATGCCGGCAGCGCCGGTGCCGAGGTAGCATCCGTTGCCAGTGTTTCTCCTGACACCGCCCGTCATGACGAAATTCTTCGCAAAGTCAGGGCCATGTATGCTGAAGCCCTGGAAATTTCTGAAAGCGAGATCACGGATAACGCCAGTTTTATCGAGGATCTGCAGGGTGACAGCCTCCAGGTGCTCTCCATTGCTCTGAAAGCCGAGGAAGAATGGGGGATCACGATTCCCGCCGAACAGTACGGACAGTGTGCCACCGTTGCAAACATGACCCGCGTTGTGGAAAATCTGCTGGACGGCACCTCTGATACGCCGAAATCCAAAGAACGCATCCCTGTCCGCCCGATCATCCGCTTTGAGGATTCTCCTGAATACCAGCATTTTCTGGAACGGCAAACCGCTCTGGTCGGCAATGGGGACAATCCCTATTTCGTTACCCATGAGTCTCCCCTGTTGGATACCGGCATCATTGACGGAAAGGAAGTCCTGGAGTTCGGCAGTTATAACTATGTCGGCATGTCCGGTCGCAGGGAGGTAAAGGATGCCGCCAAAGCCGCAATCGATAAATACGGCACCAGTGCCAGCGGCAGCCGGCTTCTCGCCGGTGAAAAGCAGGTCCACAAGGATCTGGAAAGGGAGATAGCAGACTGGAAGCATACGGAAGATGCCGTCGTCTGCGTCGGCGGTCATTCCACAAACGTGACTTTCGTTGGCAATTTCTGCGGCAAAAATGACCTGATCCTTTATGATGCCCTAGCTCATAATTCTATTGAGCAGGGCTGCAAGCTCAGCGATGCGACTTCCCGGCCCTTCCCCCACAGTGATGTGGCTGCTCTGGAATCCATCCTGAGAAATCAGCGTGCCTATTATGAAAAGGTGCTTATCGTCATCGAAGGAGCTTACAGCATGGACGGCGATATCGCCCCTGTCCCGGACTTTGTACGCATCAAGAAGGAATACGGCTGTTTCCTTATGGTGGACGAAGCCCACAGTGCCTGCGTGATTGGGAAAACCGGAGGCGGTGTGGATGAATACTTCGGCCTCGCTCCTGATGATATTGACATCAAGTACGGTACCCTCTCGAAAGGTCTGGGAACCTGCGGCGGCTATCTGGCCGGGAAAAAATGTCTCATTGATTATCTGCGTTACAATATGCCCGGCTTCGTCTTCAGCGTCGGCATCTCTCCCGCTCTGGCCGCGGGATCCCTGGAAGCGATTCGGACGCTTCGTTCCCATCCGGAAATTATGGAGCATCTTCGTACCGCGATTCGTACCTTTACCGAAAGTGCGAAACGTCGTCACCTGGATATCTGCCTCGCTGGCGAAACGGCCGTTCTGCCGGTTCTTGTCGGCAAGGATGAGGATGCCTGGTTCCTCTCCAATGAGTTGAAAAAGCGCGGCGTTTCTGTCCCGCCTGCCATGTATCCCGCCGTACCCAAAGGGAAGGCCCGTCTCCGCTTCTGTGTAATCAGTGAGCACAAACCCGAGCAGATTGAAAAGGCGCTGGATATTCTCGAATCCACCGCCTGTGAATACGGCATTGAGCTTCCGAGACGAAATTACGATTAAACCCAGATAAAAACTGGCGGGGTATTAAGATGCCTCGTCAGTTTTCTGCTTCCGCTTTTCTTTTTCCAGCCATACCGCCAGAACCGCCACATCCGCCGGATTGACTCCGGGAATCCTCCCGGCAGCCCCAAGGCTCACCGGCTTTTGTCTTGCCAGTTTCTGCCTTGCCTCCAGTCTCAGATGCTCAATTTTCTCATACGGAATGTCCGGTGCCAGCCTTGTCTCCTCCATTTCCCTCGCCCGCTCGATCAGATGTGCTTGTTTTTCAAGATATCCGGCATACTTTACCTGAATCTCCGCCTGCTCCGCTGCCGCCGGTGAAACTTTCTCCCATCCCGGATGTAATTCAGCCAGTTCTTTCATACTGATCTCCGGCCGCTTCAGCAGGTCTTCCGCGGTCTGGCTTCCGTTGGTTTCCGGCTGTCCTTTGCCCGTCAGCAGCGCATTCAGCGCCGGACCCGGTGCGAATCGCGTTGTACGCAGTTCCTGCAGCAGTTTCTCAGTCTCTTCCTTTTTTTTCAGCATCCTTCTCAGGCGCTCTGGTCCTGTCAGTCCGATCTGATAACCGATCTCCGTCAGCCGCAGGTCCGCATTATCCTGTCGCAGATGCAGCCGGTGCTCTGCCCTGGATGTCATCATTCGATAGGGCTCGTCCGTTCCCTTTGTGGTCAGATCATCTGTCATTACGCCGATATAAGCCATATCACGGGTCAGGATTACAGGCTCGCGTCCCTGCAGGGTCAGCGCCGCGTTTATACCCGCCAGAAGGCCCTGCCCGGCAGCTTCCTCGTATCCGCTTGTCCCGTTGATCTGCCCGGCAAAGAATAATCCGCCGATACGCAGGCTCTCCATCGTCGGTCGCAATTCCCGGCTGTCAATACAGTCGTATTCGATTGCGTAACCCAGCCTCGTAAACTCGCACCGTTTCAATCCCGGAATCGTCCGGTACATAGCCCACTGAACATCCTCCGGCATGCTCGTGCTCATGCCCTGTACATACCATTCCCGGCTTTCTTTTCCCTCCGGCTCCAGGAAAATCTGATGCCGGTTCTTGTCCGCAAAGCGCACTACCTTATCCTCGATACTCGGGCAGTATCTCGGTCCGATTCCGTGGATTTTCCCGCTGTACAGCGGTGCCCTGTGAAGGTTGTCCAGAATGATCCTGTGCGTTTCCTCCGTTGTCCAGGTCAGGTAGCAGCTGTAGGTGTTCTCAAGCTTTCGGTCCGTCAGAAAGGAGAAGGGAATCACCGGCTCGTCACCATGCTGTTCTTCCATTTCGTCGAAGTCAATCGTCCGCACGTCGACTCTCGCCGGTGTACCTGTCTTATACCGTCGCAGTTCGAAGCCCAGTTCCTGTAAACTCCCGGACAGTTCCGAAGCGTTCATCAACCCCTGCGGTCCGCCGTCATGTCGGTGCTCGCCGATAATGATGCTTCCCTTCAGATATACGCCGGTGGCGGCAATCACTGCCTTGCAGGGAATCCTTGCCCCTGTAACCGTTGTCACCGCCGTCACCCTGTCGTTCTCCGTTTCGATGGACGCAACTTCTCCCTGTCGTACCGTCAGATTTGCGGTAGTCATCAGTGCTCTGCGCATCCGGTTCTGGTATGCCTGTTTGTCTGCCTGAGCCCGAAGAGAATGTACCGCCGGTCCCTTGCCCATGTTCAGCATCCGGCTCTGCAGAAATGTATCGTCAATCGCCAGTCCCATTTCTCCGCCCAGCGCATCCAGTTCCCTTACCAGATGTCCCTTTGCGCTTCCGCCGATCACGGGATTGCAGGCCATCAGGGCAATACCGTCCATATTCAATGTCAGAAGAAGTGTATCGATTCCCATCCTCGCTGCCGCCAGCGCTGCTTCGCACCCGGCATGCCCTGCGCCGATAACTACTATGTCAGCCATACCAAAATAGTCCTTGCTTTATCCTTTTGCTTACTTATTGTATTCTGCGTCTGCTGAGGCCGAAAGATCTCCTTGTGTAATCGAAAAGGCCCTTATTAATCCATACTTACCCACTGTCTCGGTACGCGTTCGCTCTCCGGAATCGTCCAGGTCACCCCGTCAATATCCCTCCACCCGGTAACCGTCAGGATCACCATTCCCAATGGCTCGTCAATCATATAATTCTGGAACCGGAAGCATCCATGAACCGTTCTCTCTCTCGGCAGCACCTCAAAGGGATAGTAGCCGGTAAAGAATGTACTTTCCTCATCCGTATTGCAGACAATTGGGTTCCCGCTCCAGTCAAAACATTCAATCGTGTAGTAGATATTCTGCAGCGTGATATCGTCACTCATATTCCGAAGTACGATCCTGATCTGGTTGTTGTCGCTTACATCCAGTCCCTCAACCATCACAGCTTCATTGAAGTTCCCGACTCGTACATCGGCCTGAGCGGTAAAACCACCGTCTTCCGTACAGGCTGTGATCGTCGTCCTTCCTCTCCGGTTCCCCTGCACATGCCCTGTGCTTGTGCCGTTGGATCGGATCGTTGCAATATCTTCGTCTTCGCTGGACCAGTATACTCTTTGGTTGTTGGCATTTCGGGGCTGCACGATGGCGCGGACGTTCCCGCTCCAACCAAGCTGTACATAATACAGCGGGTTTTGCATCTCTACGCCCGTCACCGGCTGGATTACCGTCACCCTGACGGCGGCCTGTCTTTTGGATGCATCCTGAGCCGTCGCGTAAATGGTCGCTGTACCCCTGCTGATTGCCGTAAGCATGCCGTTACTGTCCACGGTTGCTATTTTCGGATGGGCACTTTTGAATGTCACAGCCGTATCCGTCGCATCGTCCGGCAGAACTTCCCACTGTAACTGCAGTTTCTCTCCCGTCCGGAAACTCAGCTCGTCCTTCTGATTCGTAAATTCGATTCTCGTCACCAGCTGGCTCACGATTACCGTGGCACTTGCGGTTATCTCAGGGTTCGTTTTGCTCGCGCAGGTCACCGTGCATGTGCCGGCCTTCTGGCCGGTGACCCTGCCGTTCACTACGGTCGCGATGCGCTCATCCGAACTCGTCCAGGTCACGCTCTTGTCACTGGCGTCGGCCGGCTGTACCGTCACCTTCGCCTGTGTATACCGTCCGGTTGTTACCCGGATCTCCGCAGGACTGATTCTCAGCCCTGTTACCGGCTGGATCACTGAGATCGTAATGTTTCCTTTTGCCCCGGATCCGTCAGCTGCGGTTGCTGTAATCACGGCATTTCCGCGTTTCAGTCCGGTTACGTTCCCGTTCGAGTCCACGCTGGCAATCTGTGGGTTTTTCGATGCCCAAACAATACCCTTGATGGAGGCGTCTGCCGGTTGGCATTCTCCTGTCAGTCGGATCGTTAATCCGCTCGCCACTGTTTTATTCTCCGCCTGGATCTGGATGGATTTCACCGGCTGGGTTACCAGGATTCTGAAAGTCTCCGTTGCTTCCGGGTTGTCCGCACTGGTCATGGTCATGTCGCACTCTCCTCGCTGAATAGCCTTGAGTGCTTTGTTGTTCATAACCCTCGCGACGCCTTCGTCGTCTGTCGTAAACCGAACCGTCTTGTTGCTTGCGTCCATCGGAGTACATACCGCGGAAAGATTGACTGTCGATCCCGCAGCCACCGCAATGACCTTATATTCCAGTTCTTCCTCCAGCAACGGAGTGATTGCAGGATCGTCCGGTTCATAGATCGCCAGTCCCGCTGTGCTGAGGGTGACCTTCTTAACCCCGCGAACAACTTTTACGTTTATCTGCGCCCTGCCGACCCGTTTTCCGTTCCGTTCCAGTGAGGCATAGATCACGGCATCTCCCTTGCTTCCTGCGGTGATTGTCCCATCCTCGCTCACCGTCGCGACCCCGGGCTTACTGCTGGAATAGGTAATAATTCCGTCTCCGTCATAGACGCCGCTCCGCTTCAGGATAGCCTGATAGCTTTCCCCTTCATGTAGCGTTACGCTCTTTTCCGTAAACAGAAATACACCCGCCGCCAGTGCCGGCATCACTGTCATCAGACAAACCAGCGCCGTTACCAGCCCAATACGGATTTTTCCACTCATTCTGTTCTCCTCTTCCCGGAGCCGCTACCGGCTCCCGCCTGTTTTCTCTCCCCTTGTATTTTAACGAACCAGTCTCTGGCTTTCTTCCGTTCCACCGCCGGCTATTCTACCATATTCTGTCCATCCTGCCAACAAAAAAGAAGCTTGACCTTTTTTCGTGAATGCAGATATTATGTATTGGTCTTTCAATCCCTCGGGAGACCCTTAGCTGATACATTTTCGGGTCGAAGATCAAACAGTATGATAAACCAAAGGTTTTCCATACAAAACAGACGATCAAGAGACCGGATCATGGCAAAAGCCCGGGGAACTGTCAGGGAAAAGATCGGTATACTATAAGAATGAAGTCGGGAGAGAATATGCGGAGGATTGATTCCCTTCAGGGGTTGCGCGGCTGGGCCATTTTTTTCATTATTTTGTGGCATCTGAATCCAGTCTTCCCCGGCACCCTGCCCAGATTGGGCAATTTGGGGGTAGACTTCTTTCTGCTGCTTTCTGGTTTTCTGATCGCCCGCAAGGTTGACAGTTCGGACACTTTGTCGGATTTCCGTTCTTCTGCTGCTTATATGTACCGGAAGCTGAAAAATTCCTATTTTCTTTACCTTTTCCCGGCTGTCCCAGTCTTCCTTCTGGATGTCTTTGCCGGTCCCGTTAAACCTTCTGCGCCTTTCTGGCGTCTGTTGACATACTGCACCCTGACTCAATCGTGGGTTCCGGCATCATGGATCTACTGGGGGGTAAACAGCGCCGGCTGGTTCCTTCCTGTTATTCTGTTCTGCTATCTGATGACTCCGGTTGTCCGGAGAGTTGTACGCCGCTTCAGCGCTCTGCCGGTTCTCATCGCGTGTCTCGTTCTGCAGATAGCTGCGGAACTGTCAGCGGAGCATTTTTTGTCTGAATCTCTTTCCGACTGGCTGACCTATATTTGCCCGGCATACCGCATCCTGGACTTTACCCTCGGTTTCTGTGCCTGGCATCTCTTCTGCGAAAGAGAAACAGGGTTCTCTCCATGTCGCGCGCTTCACACAAGCCGGCCTATCCGTCAAAGTACTTGCGCCATTCCTTGCTATTTCATCGACTTGCTCTACGCCATGCTCGTTCTCATCCTTGCCGGCCTTCTGTTAGTGCGTCCTGTTCTCCTGAAATATGTCCTTTTCCATCCCTTTGAGATTTTACTTCTGCTCATCGTTGCCTCAGAAAAGTCTGTTCTTTCCAATCTTCTGAACCGGAACCGCCTGATTGTTCGCCTCGGGAATCTCAGCCGGATATGCTTTTTTACTCATGTACCGTTTATCCGTCTCACCGGTATGGTCTGGCGTCGGATTTTCGGGCCGGATCTTTTGTTTCCACAGTGGGTCGCCTCTCTCCTGGTGGTTTTCCTCTCCGCCCTGATCATCGACTGGTTAATGAAAAAGTATAAAAAGGCCGTTAAAAAAGCGCCGTAACCACGGCGCTGTATTTCGTCTCATTCTCATTACACCGGATGAGTCTCCAGATAGTTTCTGACCAGTTCCTCCAGAATTTCATCCCTTTCCAGTCTGCAAATCAAACTCCGGGCGGAATTGTAACTGGTGATATAGGTCGGATCCCCGGTGATGATATATCCGACCAATTGCGTAATGGGATCGTAACCTTTGGCCTGAAGCGCTTTATAAACATACATCAGGATATCCTGCGCCTCATTGCCTGTCCCCGCAATCGGGTTCATCTTCATGGTGTTGAATTGCTCTTCCATGTCGGTCCCCCCTCTGATTCCGCTTGATTTATTATACAGCATTTTCCCTGCAAAACACAAGGTTTTTTTTGACTATTTCCCTTGCTTCGCCGCCTCCTTTCCATGTATAATATCTGAAGTTCGTCTTTCTGGACGACATCCGACTGAAAAAGGAGCCTGCCTTCAATGGAGAACATCAGTTCAGAAAAAGCCAATTCGGGAAAGCCCAATCCGGAAGAAAATACCCGCAGCAATTTTATCTGGGATGCAATTGATCATGATCTGGAGGATAAACGGTATACCGAGGTCCATACCCGTTTCCCTCCGGAGCCAAACGGATATATGCATATCGGCCATTGCAAAGCTTTGATCATGGACTTCCTGACCGCGGAGAAATACGGCGGCAAATGCAATCTGCGTTTTGACGACACCAACCCTGCCAAGGAAGACACCGAATATGTCGAGGCAATCAAGCGGGATATCCACTGGCTGGGTTTTCATTGGACCGGCGGCGAGTTCTATGCTTCCGATTATTATGACAAGTGCTATGAGATTGCCGAGGACTGGATATGCCGCGGTCTGGCCTATGTGGATGAGCTCTCAAAGGACGAGATGCGTGAGTATCGCGGTACCCTGACCGAGCCGGGGAAAAACTCTCCCTGGCGTGACCGGCCTGCAGAGGAAAGCCTGGATCTTTTCCGCCGTATGAGGGCAGGTGAGTTCCCGGAAGGAAGCAAAACCCTGCGTATGAAGATCGATATGGCCTCCCCGAATATTGTCATGCGTGATCCGGCCATGTACCGCATTCTTTATAAGGAACACTGGCGCACAGGGAATAAATGGTGCATCTATCCCATGTATGACTTTTCCCACCCCATCGGCGATGCGCTGGAAGGCATCAGTCATTCCCTTTGTTCCCTGGAGTATGAGATTCACCGGCCTCTCTATGACTGGGTCGTGGAAAAAGCGGCAAATATGCTCCCTTCAAAGCCCCGCCAGATTGAATTCTCCCGGCTGAATATGACTGGTACGGTCATGTCCAAACGTTATCTCCGCCAGCTCGTGGAAGGCAATTATGTTGCCGGCTGGGACGATCCGCGCATGCCCACCCTTTCCGCCATGCGCCGCCGCGGTTATCCCGGGCAGGCCATCCGGAACTTTGTCGATACCATTGGTATGAGCAAGGCGGATTCCATCGTGGATTATGCCGTGCTTGAGCACTGTGTCCGTGATGTCCTGGGTGATACCTCTTTCCGTGCCATGGCTGTGCTGAACCCCCTGAAGGTAGTTCTGACCAACTGGCCCGAAGATAAGACGAAGACCGTAACCCTCGAGAATCATCCGGACCATCCGGAATTTGGCACCCGTGAGCTTTCCTTCAGCCGCGAGCTGTTTATCGAACAGGATGACTTTATGGAAGTTCCCGTAAAGAAGTATCAGCGGATGTTCCCCGGCAACGAAGTCCGCCTGAAAGGCGCCTACATCGTTCGGTGCGACGATTGCGTAAAGGATGAGTCCGGTAACATCGTTGAGGTCCGCTGCACTGTGGATTTGGATTCCTTCTCCGGCAGTCCCGGAGCCGACAGGAAAATCAAAGGGAAGACGCTCCACTGGGTCCCCGCTTCGGATTGCATTCCGTTTGAAGCCCGTCTCTACGAGCCGCTCCTGACTGACAGCCTGGATGATGAGCAGGCGGAAGCCGATAAAAAGGACTTTATCTCCCGTCTCAATCCCGAGAGTCTCATTATTCGCCGCGGTTATGCTGAAAAGGTGATTTCTGAAGCTGAAACCGGCACTTGCTTCCAGTTCCTTCGCACCGGCTATTTCTGTAAAGACCCGGATTCAACCCCTGATTTCCCGGTCTATAACCGTACCGTCGGTCTCCGTGATACCTTTTCAAAACAGGTTAAGTAGTCATTACCCGAAGGCCGAAGAAACCAAAGTCTTTAATAATTCATTCACCGGAGGAAAACCATGTTAGTCAGAACAAGATTTGCACCCAGCCCCACCGGCTTTATGCACCTTGGCGGCGTCCGCACCGCCCTCTATGCCTACCTCTACGCCAGGCAGAACAACGGCGCTTTCATTCTTCGTATTGAGGATACCGATCAGGTGCGCTTCGTCGAAGGCGCCACAGAAGTGATTTATGACACTCTTCGCGCCTGCGGCCTGAACTGGGATGAGGGACCGGACATCGGCGGTCCCTGCGGTCCCTATATCCAGTCTGAGCGAAAAGATACCTATCTTCCCTACGCAAAGCAGCTTGTGGCTTCCGGCCATGCATATTACTGTTTCTGCACCAAGGAAGAGATTGAATCCCGTCGTGCAGCTGTGGAGGCCGCCGGCGGCACATGGAAGTATGACAAACACTGTCTCCGCCTGTCTCAGGAGGAGATTCAGCAGAAGCTGGATGCCGGTGTCCCCTGGACGATCCGCATGAACGCCCCGACAGAAGGTGAAACCGGTTACAGCGACGTGGTCTTTGGCGATATGACCTTCCGGAACGCGGAGTCTATGGATGATATGGTCCTCATTAAGCAGGACGGCATGCCCACCTACAACTTTGCCAACGTCATCGACGATCATCTCATGGGAATCACCCACGTCATGCGTGGCATGGAATATCTTTCTTCCACGCCCCGGTATAACTATCTCTATACAGCTCTGGGCTGGGAAATCCCGACCTATATCCATCTGCCCACCGTCATGCGTGACGCGACCCACAAGCTCTCTAAGCGGGACGGTGACGCCTATTATTCCGATTATATTGACAAAGGTTTCCTTACAGAGGCGCTGGTCAATTATCTTGCGCTGGTCGGCTGGAATCCGGGCACAGACCGGGAATTCTTCACATTGCCGGAACTGGTTGAGGCTTTCGATATCCATCGCATCAACAATTCTCCGGGCATTTTCGATGTCAATAAACTGGAGTGGATGAACAGTCAGTACGTGGCAAAGATGGATTTCGACCGTTATCTGGCTATGGCTACCCCCTGGTTTGATAAGATCCTTGCCGGAAAAGGCATGGATTACCGCCGTCTGGCTGAGCTCATGCAGAGCCGCACGGACATTTTTTCCCGTATTCCCGAGAAGATTGCCTTCCTTGCTGAAATGCCGGATTACGATACCGCCATTTTTTGCAATAAGAAGCAGAAGAGTGATGAAACTGTCGCAAAGGAAGTCCTTCCTCTTCTTCTCCCCGTTCTTGAAGGCATCTCAGACTGGACCGAGCAGAATATTCATGATGTTGTCATGGAAAAGATTCAGGAGTGGGGCCGCAAAAACGGCTCTGTGCTCTGGCCGATGCGCATCTCAATTTCTGGCCAGGAATCTACTCCCGGCGGTGCCTTCGAAATCGCTTATCTGCTAGGCAAATCCGAAACGCTCCGCCGCATGAAAGCTTCTTTAGCCAGGCTCGGGTAAAGTTTTCCGGCAGAAGCCGACTGAGGGATATCAACAGATGCGGGCGGTCGAAGGTTTCCAGAGAAGTGATGCTGAAGT
>Ga0310786_10004260_pt1 | contig 20021 bp, 20 predicted proteins | sample AusTroGonzalo_MG_FD_203881 | JGI IMG/M metagenome (GOLD analysis project Ga0310786, IMG submission 203881) | Bovine rumen microbial communities from tropical cattle in Woodstock, Queensland, Australia - Gonzalo_03 (v2) (version 2) | ecosystem: Host-associated > Mammals > Digestive system >... | reverse complement strand
TTTTCCGATAAATACGAGGGCATCCCGCTGATCGGCTACGGCAAACTGATCGGGGCGATACTGGACCATCCCCGGATCACGCTCCGGACGAACTGCCCCTGGCGCGAATACCGCTCGCGCGTGTCGCCGGACGACCTCGTGATCTACACCGGCGCCCCCGACGAGTTCTTCGACTGCGCGCTGGGCGAACTGGAGTGGCGGACCGTGGACTTCGAGCTGGAACGCCCCGCGTGCGCCGACTATCAGGGAACCACCGTGATGAACTACGCCGACGCGGAGGTCCCCTTTACCCGCATCCACGAATTCAAGCACTACCACCCCGAACGCCCGGATACCGGCAAAACGATCATCTTCAAGGAATATTCCCGCTTCGCCGGACACGGCGACGAACCGTATTATCCGGTATTCACCGCCCGGAACAACCGGCTTCACGCCGATTACCTCGCGCTGGGGCGGCAGAAGGCGCCGAACGTCCGCTTCGGCGGCCGGCTCGGCCTCTACAAGTATCTGGACATGGACGACACCGTCGCCGAAGCGCTGCGCATGTTCGCGGATCTGACGGACCAACTGCGGAAGTGACTCATGGCGGGATTCGACTTCACTCTGATCCTCTGCACCTGCGGCAGAACGGCGGAGGTCGCGGAGTTCTTCTCGGCGCTCGACCGCGACACCGACCGGGATCTGACGCTGCAGATCTTCGTCGTCGATCAGAATGAGGACGACCGCCTGTCGCCGGTGGTCGAAAGATACAAAACGCGCTGGACCGTCGAACACGTCAGGAGCAGGATCAAGGGGATATCCCTCGCCCGGAATCTGGTGCTCGACCGCATCGACGGGGAGTTCGTCGCGTTCCCGGATGACGACTGCATATACCTCGACGGCGCCTTGCGCAAGGTCGGGAGCTTCTTCGCGGCGCACCCGAAGACGGATGTCGTCATGGGCTGCTGGGGCGACATCGCCGGTCCGACGTTCCCGCCGCGCTTCGAGAAAAAGGTCGGGCGCTTCTCGCTCTTCAAGCACGGCGAAGCCTTCGTCCAGTTTTACCGCCGCCGCGTGATCGAAGCCGTCGGCGCTTTCGACACCGACTTCGGTCCCGGTCCGCAGTCGAAATACCCCTGCGGCGGCGACGACAGCGACTATCTGCTCCGGGCGGCGCTCGCCGGGTTCGAGATACGGCGCGTCTCGGAGATCCATATCGCCCACCCGATGCAGAACGTCGAGGGCTTTTCCGCCGACAAGATCGTCGGCTACGGCGTCACCCGCATGAAGCTGCTCAAAAAGCACCGCATGCCGCTCTGGTTCGAGCTGGCCAACGTGCTCTATCCCCTGCTGCAGATGCTCCGTCACCCCGGCGCGGCGAAATACTTCGCGGCGATGCTCCGGGGAAGGCTGAAGGGGATGCGCTGAACGCCGCGGACGGGGTTTCGTTCGGGATGCCCGTCAGAAGCCGAACAACGCCGCGGCGTTGCGGTAGAAGACGGCTTCCGTTTCCGTTTGCGCAAGTCCCGCCATGTCCGCCGCCTGCTTCATCGCGCGCAACTGTTCGTAGCAGACCGGCCTCGCGTTTCCCCGGCAATGCGGAACGTCCGCAACCATCCGGGCGCGGAAAGTGTCAAGACCGGCACCGCAATTTGAAGAATATCATCGAATACCGATAAAATCCGGTTCCGGGACTTGATAAATCGCGGTTGTGGCATAATTTATAGGTAATTCACAAAGCGGAGTTTCGGAAAATGGCGGAAAAACTTCCCATAATGGCGGTGCTGGATACCGACACCTACAATGAAGTCGACGACCAATTCACCCTCGCCTACGCGCTGCTGGCGCCCGAGGCGGTGGATCTGCGGGCGGTGATCGCCGCGCCTTTCAGCAACTTCCGCGCGGCGACTCCGGGCGAAGGGATGCAGAAGAGCTACGACGAGATCTGCCGCATCCTCGCCATTCTCGGCAAGGACAAAACCGACTTCGCTTGGCACGGTGCGGCCTCGTACCTGCCCGACCGCGGCACGCCGGTCGACTCGGAGGGAGCGCGCCGCATCATCGAACTGGCCCGCGAAGCGCACGCCGCGGGGCGCAAACTCCATGTGCTCGCCATCGCCGCGATCACCGACGTCGCTTCGGCGCTGCTGCTCGCTCCCGAGATCGCGCGGGATATCGTGGTCGTGTGGCTCGGCAGCCACGAGGCGGACTACCCCGAACCGAACAACGAATTCAATCTGCGGCAGGACGTGCCCGCCGCGCAGATCGTCTTCGACTCCGACGTGCCGCTCGTCTGGATCCCCTGCCGCAACGTCGCCTCGCACTTGGAGATCACCCTCGCGGAACTGCGCCCGGGGCTGGCTCCGGCGGGGAAGATCGGCGAATTTCTCTACGGCCGGTGCGAGGAACTGATAAATCTGCGCAAGATCCCCGCGAAGATCATTTGGGACATCTCGACCGTGGCATACTTCGCGGCGCCGCAGGCGTGTTCCTGCGAAACGATCCCCGCGCCGGTGATCAATGACGACAAGACGCTGAGCACGGCGCCGGGACGGCGCGACATCGTGCGAGTCAAGGCGCTCGACCGCAAGGCGGTCTTCGCCGACCTCTTCCGAAAGCTCGCCCGGTCGGTGAAAAAGTAATCAATGGCAAGGGTTAAGAATGTGTTCAACGGGTTTGCTCCGCGCGTCAATATCCTGAAAAAATAGAGAAAGTATCCGCAGCCATGTCTTTTGTTTCGAAACGTCTTGCGGCGGCCCTGCTGGCCTCGCTCGGATGCCTCGTGTCCCTGCGCGCGGAACCGCCGGAAATGCAGTTCCGCAACGGCTTCGAAGAGCCCTTCGAACTTTCCGGCTTCCCGTGGCGCGGCGCCAACGGAGAACTCCGCCGGCTGCCGCCCCACATCACCGACAAGACCGTCAAGCCGATAATGGCGAATTTCCATTCGTATCACACTTCGGGCGGCGAGGTGCGCTTCTGCACCGACAGCGATGTCATAACCGTCCGCGCCGAGGTGTACAAGATATCCGATCCGCCGCACATGACGCGGAACGCCGCCTGCGGTTTCGCCCTGTATCTGGACGCCGGAGGCAAAAACGAGCGCCTGATGCGCGCCATGTCGCCCTCCACGTCCGAAATGCGCGGCAATTCCGCCAAGCCGACCAGGCGCGTCGACGGCACCGTCAAACTCCCCGGGCGGAAGATGCGGAGTTTCTCGCTCTTTCTGCCGCTCTACGCCGGAGTGCGGAAGCTGGAGATCGGCGTCGTCGACGGCGCACGGTTCGCCCCGCCGCCGCCCCGCAAGGTGAAACTCCCCGTCTGCTTCTACGGTTCGAGCATAACTCAGGGGTGCAGCGCGGGACACTCCGGAAACAACTACACCACCATGCTCTGCCGCGCGGTCGGCGCCCCCCAGATCAATCTGGGCTTCTCCGGAGCGGCCCGCGGCGAGGTCGAAATGGCGGAGGCGATCGCCACGCTGAAAATGTCGGCGCTCGTCATCGATTACGACCACAACGCCCCCAATGCGGAGCATCTGCGCAACACGCACGAAAGATTTTTCCGGATCATCCGCAAGGCGCAGCCGGAACTGCCGATCATCCTCGTTTCGGGGCCGCGCGACAAAGGTGTGCCGCGCAACTGCGAGCGGAGGGACATCGTCAAGGCGACCTACGACCGCGCGGCGGCGGCGGGGGATAAACACGTCTACTTCGTCGACGGGCTGGAGTTTTTCGATCGGGTGCCGAGGAAATACTGCACCGTCGACAACACCCACCCCTCGGATCTCGGCTTCTACCTGATGTTCCAAAAGATCCTGCCCGTACTCCGCCGGGCGCTCGGCGAATAGCGGCGGAAATGAAAAATCGAGCGCGAAATTCGTCGGGTTGGTTCACTGAATATATTTGGATAATCAATTTCATTTCGATACCGGAGGGCGGGGAATGAAACCGGCAAAACTTCTGACATGCGGCGTGTTTCTGCTGGCGGCGAGCCTCTCGGCGGCGCCGCTCAAGATCGGCTGGTCCATGAACGACATATCCACCGACGAACCGGTGTATCTGTCGGGGACCTTCCATGCGCGCGTATCCAAAGGCGTGCGCGATCCCCTGAAGGTCACGGCGCTGGCCATCGACAACGGCGAAGACTGCGTGGTCTTCGTGTCGCTCGATCTGATCCACACGATGCCGTGGGGAGTGAAGATCGCCCGCGACACCATCAGGAAAACCGTCCCGGATCTGCCGCCGGAAAAGATCCTCTTCAACGCCACCCACACCCATACCGGCGTAAACGAATGGCGGGGCGACAAGGCGATGCTGGAGCGTTACCGCAACTTCCTGGGCGCGCAGATCGCCAAAACGGTGCGCGAGGCGTGGGAGTCGCGCAAGCCGGGCAAGATCGCCTACGGCTACGACCTCGTCGTGACGGCGTTCAACCGCCGGATCGTCTACTTCACGCGCCAGAAGGGTTCGGTGGGGATGAACCCGGGCGGCCGCGCGCGGCTGCACGGCAAGACCGACACCCCCGACTTCAGCCACGTCGAGGGCGGCGCCGATCCGTTCGTGAACTACCTTTTCACCTACGACATGGACGACAAGCTCACCGGGGCGATCATGAACGTGCCCTACACGGCGCAGTGTTCGATCTCCGACGTGCATCTGTCGAGCGACACCTGGCACGACGTCCGCCAGATGATGGCGGAAAGGCATCCGGGGATCTATATACTGCCGCAGGTCGCGGCGGCGGGCGAAGCGACCTTCGAACAGCCCTACTACAAGGCGGCGGAAAGGCGCCGCAACCGGCTGATCTTCGGGCGCACCAAGATGGCCTATCCGGGCGAGTTCCCGCGCAAAGTCATCGCCGACCGGATGATGACCAGTTTCGACCGGGCGCTGTCGTGGGCGCAGAAGGAGAAGTTCACCGACCTCCCGATCCGGCACGTCACCAAGACGCTTTACCTCACCCGCCATCGGCCGGACGACGATCTGTGCGCCGAGGCGCTGAACGGCCTCGAAGAGATCAAAAGACTGCGCGCGGATCCCAAGACGCCGGAAAAATATCGCAGCTCGCTCCTCCTCCGCGAGGGCAAATGCAAACAGCTCCTCGCCATGCGCGAGAACTGGGACAAGGAACCCAAGTATCCGATGGAGTTCCACGCGCTGCGCATCGGCGACATCGGCTTCGTTTCGGAGCAGTTCGAGCTGTACTTCGAGTACGGTCAGCGCATCGCGGCGCGCAGCCCGTTCGTGCAGACCTTCGTGATCCAGTTGTCGGCGGGCGGCGGCGGCTACCTCGCCACCGAGCGCGCCGAGAAGAACGGCGGTTACGGCACGGGGCCCCTGATCGGACCGGTCTCGCCGACAGGCGGTCAGGAGCTTGTCGAAGCGGCAGTACAAGAGCTCAAGAAACTCAAGGCCGCGGATGCGCCGGCATCCGGCAAATGATCCTCCGCCGCCCCCCGCGGCCGGCGCCATGAACCAAACCCGGCATGGCGGATGTGGTGATAGATCGCCGATTCGGAATATCGATACATCAACATCAGCAACAAAGGAAACGGAAATATGAAAGCAGGATTTGCAAAATTCGACATCACGCCGCGCGTCGGCGTCAGCATGGCGGGCTTCGGCCCGTTCCTCAACCGCAACGCGACCTTCATCCGCGACCGCATCGAAGCCCGCGCCGCCGCCATCGCCTCACCGCGCGGCAAGGCGCTGATCATCAGCTGCGACCTCTGCACCATCTACCCCGAAACCACCCGGTTGATCCGCGAGATCATCGCCGAAAAGATAACCGCGCTTTCCCCGGACGAGATACTCGTCACCGCCACCCACACCCACTCCGCCCCCGCCGTCGTGCTCAACAACTGCGGCTGGGGCTCGACCGACTTGCCCTACCTGCAGCTCTTGCCCTACAAGATCGCGCAGGCCGGCATCGACGCCTGGAACAACTTGGAAGACGTCTCGGTATCCACCGCCCGCGTTCCCTGCCGCCACATCGGACTCAACCGCGTCTACGACGTCGACAAGCCGCCATTGGAGGAGGTCCTCGACGAAAACTGGGAACCCGCAAAACCCGAACTCACCGATACCGAATGTCAGGTGATCCGCTTCGACGACGCCAAGGGGAACTTGAAGGGGTTCATGGTCAATTTCGGCTGTCACGCCGTCGTCTGCTGTCAGAAGTGCCATTACATCCACGGCGATTACCCCGGCGTCGCCATCCACGGCATCATGCGCGAATACCCCGGCTCGATCGGATTGTTCCTGCAAGGGGCCGAGGGCGACGTCAACTCCGGCTGCGTCCACAAGCCGGAACAGGAGTCGCTGCTGGCGCTCGACGTTTTCGCGGGGCGCTTCGCCCGCGCCATCCGGCATGGCCTCGCCGAGGCGAAGCCGATCGACGGCGACGAGATAGCGACCGCCCGCCTCACCGTCGAATTCTCGACGATCAGGAACTGGACCGAGGAGGCGCTGCTGGAAAAGAAGCGCGAGATCGACGCCGTGCTCAACCGCGCCGACGTCTCCGACGACGACAAGGACGTGCGCATGAACACCGTCTTCCGCATCGGATTGGAAAAACTCATGAAGCTGCTCCGCTCCGGCGCCAACACAAATATAATTGCCGACGTCTTCGCGGTCAAAATGGGACCGGTCGAGTTCCTCGGCGCGCCCTTCGAGATCATGCAGGCGATCAAGAACGACGCCGTCGCCCGGGCAAAGGCCCCGATACCGCTCGTCCTCAGCCTCTGCAACGGCGCCTACGGATACGCCCCCGACCAGCAGGCCATCGACAAGGCGGACAGTTATGAGGCCACCCGCATACCGCTGATGCAGGGACGCTTCCCGTATGCGAACATCCACCGCGAACTCGTGGAGGCGTTCCTCGAACTCGACGGAAAACTCTACCGATGACGAGGATGAAAAAATAGTCGAAGCCGCCGTCCGGAACGGATTCCGCCGTGAAAAAGTCCAAGCCGGCGTCCCCGGCCGGGCATGAGCTATGCATATCGCGCTCCGCGACGGACACGCGTCCGGCTTTTATCCGAGCGAAGTCGAAAAAAACGCCCGACGTACTGTATGTGAAGCAAAAATGGGGGGATCATGAAAGTCCTGAATTTCGGCTCGTTGAACATAGATCTTGTGTACCGGGTGCGGGATTTCGTTCGGCCGGGCGAAACGATCGCGGCGCAGAGTTTTTCCCGCTTCGCGGGCGGGAAGGGCTTGAACCAGTCCATAGCGCTGGCGCGCGCCGGGGCCAAGGTGCTCCACGCCGGCGCGGTCGGAAAGGACGGCGGCTTCCTGTTGGAGCTTTTGCGCGAAAACGGCGTCGATCATTCGCTGGTGGCGGCGGTCGAAGACACCCCGACCGGCCACGCGGCGATCCAGGTGGCCGACTCGGGGGAAAACTCCATCGTGCTCTATACGGGGGCAAACCACCGGATCACCGGAGCGCTGATCGAGCGCGCGCTTTCCGCAACGGAACCGGGCGACATACTGCTGCTCCAGAACGAGATATCTTCGATGAACGACATCATGCGCCGCGCGGCGGAGCGCGGTCTGCGCATCTTCTTCAACCCCGCGCCGATGACGAAGGCGGTGGCGGAGTATCCGCTGGAACTGGTCGATACGCTGATCGTCAACGAGACCGAATGGGAGGCGCTTTCCGCGTGCCGGTCCGATCTGCGTTGTCATATACTCAAAACGCTCGGGGCGAAAGGGGCGGTCTACGACGACGACACCTTCGTTCCCGCCCGGCGGATCGAAAAGGTGGTGGATACCACGGCGGCGGGGGATACCTTCATCGGTTTCTTCATCGCCGACTTGCTGGCCGGGAAGGACGTCGAAAGCGCGATGAAGACCGCCGCCTCGGCTTCGGCGTGGTGCATTCAGCGCGCCGGGGCGGCGCCGTCAATCCCCCGGCGCAGCGATTTGGGGATATGAGCACGGTTTGCCCGGCTTCATTTCATTTCGCCGCGACTGTCTTTCCTGGGGGGTGCGCAAATTCTCCCGCTCAAAAGCTGGGGATGCGCACCCCCTTTGAGGCGGAAGACGAGTTTTTCAAAAGGCGCGAGGCGAGATCCGCGTTCCAATCCGATGGCGCGATTTGATCCAAGCGCTCAGGGAGAAAATGAATGACGGTATCTTGGACCGTCTCAATGAGAGTGTCCCAAAATACCGTCAGCATACCACCTCCTTTTAATCCGTATTGATTTTTACAAATCATGCGGAGATATTTTGCAATTCCCTACTTCATGGCTGCTGAAATTGTTCCATGTGGTTTTTTTCTCTGTCCACAACACCCTTTTCGACATATCGTTATATTCCGGGTTGACTGTTCCTGAACGATGTCCTGCTCCACAGCAGCAAACCGTTGTTATCACTTTGGAGCCAGAAGAGGAGATATCGAAAAATTTCTTTAAGACTTTTCCACCGCGACTGCCATGATGGTCAGCCTTTATGAAATCATAATGTTTTTTGAAGTTCCTAATAAGCCGACGGAGTGAAGTGTCGTTATTGTCTCCAAGAAACAAAACGTTAATCTCTGTACTCCCCGGAAATGCAACATCGAAAACAAGACTGCGATCATCAATGCTTCCCTTTACGAAATACTGCAAAATCCTCACGTTTCTTGACTTGGCGGAGGATTCTTTTTTCAATTCATTTATCTTATGCAAAATAGATTTATAATCTTTTGGGGCAGATTCTTCAACATTTGTTTTCGTGTCATTGTCGATATATTTTTTAATAATCTCATATATTTCGCTAGCAGTATTCCGGAAACGTTCCGAAGAAGTGTCCTTGATAGAGTTCAACCTGTAGTAATCACCAAGGTTTTTTTCAATATCATATCCATTTGACAAATCATCCAATGCAAGTCCGCCAGTTGGACAATAAACCGTTCCGGGGAAAGCACAATTACGGCTATTCGAATAAAGATAATGCACTCGATCCGCCAACGTACTCATAATTAGTGGCATGGTAAGAAAAGCTTGTGCATTGCTTCTGTATTTGCGTTGCTTCGCAAAACAAAAAATATGCAGATTAGCTTCGATATAGTGCAAAAAACATTTTTGATCGATTATGTTTTTCTGCAAATATTGAATCGGCATAAATGCATTTCTAAATATTTTCGATCTACGTTCATTGAACAGTCTTTCAAAGCCGCATATATGATCGCTATGACAATGTGAAACGATTACATCACATTTGATGTTCTGACTGATTAATTTATTAAAAATACATTCTTGGCTGCAACATGAAGTTAAAATTTTATTAACGCAGCACTGCTTTTCATCGTCGCGTTTTGAGGACGATTCCCCGAAATCACGCAAATACCACTGCCCATTGATTTCGAAGGCGATGGCTTCACCATGTCCCATATTGGCAAAATATATTTCCGGTTTACCCATCATCGCCCTCACGACCTTTGCAATGTCCATAAAAAAACGTCCGCATCCTTTCCATACGGGTAGCAATGCTCATTTCTGATATCTGACGCGTGCTCAATTCACTGCCTTCGAAAATTGCTGTAAGGAGGCAACCTTGGTTCATTATATAGCCTGTTGAATTGAATAAAAAAGGCGGTACTTCCCACTGTTGAGCGGTCTTTGGGAAATACCATCTCTACATTCGGCAAGACCGATTATGCGAGGACAAGACCTTTTTTCTTGCGCGGTCTGCCTCCCTTGGAACCGTTATGACGGCTGGCCGCCGCTTTTTTCGCCGAGCGGATGTTGCCGAGCGTCTGCGCGGCGCGGCGATTTCTGGCACGCAGCCACGCATCCACAGGAATTTTTTCCGGGAAGCGTTCCGGATCCTCCAGCGATTCGATGGACAGGTCGATGTCGAGCGCGTTCCAATAAACGCCCCAACGATCCGCCGTCATGTCGCGCAGCTCCACGGCATTGCAGTATTCGAACCAAGGGAAGTCAGTGTAGCGCAGGAAATACTCCTTGCCATTGACCAAGACCGCGATCCCCTCCGGCAGCGTGCCGAGGAAACAGGTCTTATTTTCCGAGGTATTGATCCCAAGCATCGATGCAAAGCTGTTCATTTTTCTTCACCTCCTGCAGCAGTTCGTTGAGCATTGATTCGTTGATGCGCCCTTTCACAGACGCGACCGATATTTCCGGTTCCAGCCAAATTTTCACGTTGGCATCGTCGCTGACCGCGTGGACATGGCGCCGCCTTTCTTCGAAGCTGTACCAGAAGCGTATCACGAATTCCTTGTATCTGAATATAAAGGGCATTGCCTGAACATCCTTCCATTTCCACGAGTAATATAAAACCCAGCGTTGGGTTTTTCAAGTATCTAATCAGAAAAAAGCGATCCTGCATAGTGAATTTTTGGTACGGAGCATGATTTTACATGGACGAAATCTTGGCACGCACTATCGTCATGCCACCCCTCGTGGTATTTTATCGAAATCGTTCGGCGATAATATATACTGCGGATTTTTCATTTGCAACCATCCTGTGTCGGCGATAATCGTCCCAGCCGTCCTACCGGTCCCAACTATACCCACGCCGGTTTTCCGCTTTTGCGCCTTGAAATCGCCGTTGTCGCAATGTATTGTAATACGGCAACGAAAACGGGAGGATTATCATGCACAAGGCGTTATGGCTTATCCTGTTGCTTATGTCGGGCGCGGTGTACGCGGCTCCGGAACCGCCGACCGACGCAATGTTCGAGGCGCTCGGCATACCGAAGAATCAATTGCGCGAGGCGTGGATCACGCCCGAGCTGAAACGTCGTGCCGGGCAGTGGCGCGATACCAAGCTCCGCTTCGATTCCGGTAGTATCGGGATCTTGGAAGTGTGGGATCGCGAGCTTGCCGCGCTGCGTGCATTGATGAGTCAGCCGGAGGTCGCCGCGTCGCCGCTGATGCCGGAGCTGATCCGTGCGTATTCGAAGCGTCTGAAACAGCAGTTCGACATGCTGAAAGCGGAGTATGAGTCGGGATTCAGAGGACTTGAGACAGTCCGAAATAAGGAGTTGGAGATTGCCGAATTCCGCAAGCGGTACGGTCTCCCGGAAATGCCGCCGCCCGAGCAGAAGAAACCGGCGCAAGTCACGCCGCCCTCCTTTACCGACGGGGTGCGTACTTGGGATACCCTGATAAGTCGAAAGGGCTGTCTCGTCTCCGCAACGGATGTCGGATTCACGACCGAGGGGAGCATCTTCGCCGCTCCGGAGTGGCAGGCGTTTTTCGACAAGGCGAAACGGAACGGTGTCCTCTTTCGCTTTATCGTCGACAGATTTTCGAGCGAGCGACCGACCGAGATCCACATCTGCAATTTCAGGAACGCGACGGAGGGCGAACTCGCCGTGTTCGTCGTCCAGCGGATCGTGAATAGGAATTGGTACGCCTATGATGGCGGCGATGACGAACTCAAGCGGATCGCCGGACAGGACGCCGCCGCCAAAGTCCAGCTGCTGAAACCGGCCTTGAAGAACGAGCGCACGCGTGCCGCGCTGCAGAATTACTTCGTCCGGGCGTATGAAACCAAAACCTCCGCCGCCGCCCGATGATCTTTCGTACCGCATAAGAGTTTTGCAAGTAAAGTAACCGTCACCGATTTCATTATATGAAAGAACTCGTCATCGCATCGGTCCTTTTGGGGCTGGCGGCGGCATTGCCCGCGGCGGAGGCGGTCCCGGAGTATGTGACGCTGACCATCCGGGACGGTCGCGTCAACGGCGCGAACTGCGAATCCGCCCGGACTCCCGTCGTCCGCACCTCCCTGCGCGGCGAAGTGCTGGATGCGGATATCAGGGCCGAGTTTCCGCCTGACCAAGGCGGCGGCACGCTCGATTTCGCCATTCCGCCGGAGGCGAAGAAGATCAAGCTGTTCGGCTGCGTCTTCGACCTGCCGCCCGCAGGGCACACCGCCAGTTTCCGCTCCTTTCTGCTGGCGGATATCCGCAAGCCGTGGTGGCGCTTTTCGCGGGACGAGACGCAGCGCGCGATGCTGCTGATCGCCTTCGCGCCGGACCGGAAGTCCTTCGAGGCGCAAGTTTGGTACTGCGGCAGATCCGGCGCGGATACTTGGAAGCGCAAGCGGAACTTTTCCTGCATCGTCGCCGACGACGGGCGGATATACGAAAAACTGGATGACGACGCCCGCCGACGCTTCGGTCCCGGCATCCGTTTTTGGGATTCATATACCTTCCGCAACATAGACGGCAAGCTGCAGTTCCGCCCGAGCGTGACCGGCAGATATTACAAGTACCTCGCGAAAAAGGAATTCGTATTTACCGACGTGCCTCTGCCGTTGCCGGAAAACCGTCCATGCACGCTGTTTTTCCTGAATTTGCCGTTCAATGAAAAGTACCTCGCGGAAAGTCAGGCGGGCGAGTTCGTGCTCAAACGGAGCGTCGCCGAGTTCCGCCGGTTTGCGGAAAAGCTGAAATTTCTCCGGTCGGGCATGACGCCGGAGGAAACGGCGCGACTCCTCGGCAAGCCGGACCGTTACCAGACCGCCGGCACGAAAGGTCCGGGCACCAGAGCACACGCCTACGCCATATACGACTTTCTGCGTGTCGGCGCGACCTCGCAGAAAAACCTCACCGTCACGCTCCGGTTCGAAAAAGACTCCGCCGGGACTTTCCGCCTGAACACCGTATATTGACCGGAGATTATGGGGAAATCGATAGCCTGAAATCGGCGAATTTCCACTTTTCCATTCTCTGGGTGAGGTCGCCGCTCGCAAACAAGCGGAGAAATTCGGCGGGTTTTGGTGAAAAATCAGGCCGGGACAGTCCCCTTTCGGGTTCTCTCCGGAGAATTTCAGGCGCCGGAAGCGATCTGCTCCTTGTAGGCGAGACCGGTCGCGATCTCCGTCCCGGCGACCTCGACCTCGAAGGTCGTTCCGCTGAACGCCTCGGCGACGGCGGCGATGTTCCAGCCGCCCTGCGCTTGCGTGTCGTCCGCGAAGCTTACCTTGATGGTGTCGTTTCAAGCTTTTTCGGCAATATGGTGACCTTTGCTTTCTGTTCAAAAGGATTCTCCGGCGTTGCTCCGACAACGGCGGAGAAGGTTGGATTTCCGCAGGTTCGTTTTAGCGAAATCATAAAGTCCATGAAATTACTCGGCGGAGAAAAAACCGTGAAAAACGCGGTGTTTTCGATGAAACGGTGAGCGGTTTTGCGTTTTAGTCGATTCTCTCATGGGCAGAGAGAAAACGGCGAGGAGACTCGCAAACCGGCTTGTCTCAGCGGGTAGGAGCAAAAAAGAAAGAGGTCTGACGACATTTGCCGTCAAACCTCTCGCAAAATTCGATGGTGGAGCATCGACGCCAAAAACAAACTCTTCTTTGTTTTGCAACTCGTTGATCAGCAACGTGGTATTTGTCAAAGGCGGATTTGGCGGCGATCATTCGTGATGCGGTCAGAAGCCGAACAACGCCGCGGCGTTGCGGTGGAAGACCGCTTCCGTTTCCGTTTGCGTAAGTCCCGCCATGTCCGCCGCCTGTTTCATCGCGCGCAGCTGTTCGTAGCAGACCAGCGTCGCGTCTCTCCGGCAATGCGGGACGTCCATGCCCGCGAAGTACTCCCACCCCTTGCCCCAGGTGATGTATTTGCCGTGCACTCCCCCGGCGCAGATGTTGTCCGTGCCGAACATCAGCCGGGAGAGCTCTTCGTGCTTCATCAACAGATAATGGCTGCGGGCGTCGCAGACCGCGGAGAGGTCGTAATATATGTTGGGCAACTCGCGCAGGACGAATACGCTTTTTTCGAGCGTGTAGGGGTTGAACGCCCGCGCGCAATGCGCAAGTATCCAGCGGATATGCGGATAGCGCCGTGTCAAGTCGGCGAGATCGGCCAGGTTTTCCGAGTCGGCGATCCCGTCGAACTTCGCCATGTGCAAGGTGACGACCAGACGGTGGTGATCGGCGACCTCCATCTGCGCTTCCGGGAAATAGTCGACGATCCGGCAGTTCGCCGGATCTTTTGCGAACGACCGGTACGGCTTCAATCCGGCGAAGCGGTGCTTGCGGACGAGTTCGTCGAGCTCCGCCGCCGTGATCTCCGGCGTCACGATCGTGCTGCCGAGGCGATGGCGCGACTTGGCGATCTCGCGCGCCATGAAATCGTGGAATCCCGCGAGCTTCATGCCCGCCACCGGCATCCCCAACATCAGAAAGCCGATCTCGCGGTTCGGAAAGACCTCGCGCGACCAGCGGTCCAGATCGTCCCAGTGCGTCTCCGGGACGCCCGTCCCCTCCGGCGGGGCGAATGCGTTGTCCCACAAATGGGTGTGTGCGTCGAAGATCTTCGCCGGCACGAAATCTTCCAGCTCCTCCCTCCAGATCTCCCGGTCGAAGTCGGTGATCGCCTCGTAACGGTGCATTAAAGGTGCCTCCTATTTCGCGGAGTACCCGCCGTCGATCACGAGATTCGTCCCCGTGACGAACGCCGAAGCGTCGCTTGCCAGGTAGACGATCCCGCCCTTGAGGTCGGTCGAGTTGCAGAGCCGCCCCAGCATCGTCGCGGCGGCGTGGTTGACGGTGAAGCGCGACGGCGACTTTTCCCACTCCGCGCAAAACCCCACCGGAGAGACGGAGTTGACGCGGACGTTGTACTTGCCGAGCACGCTCGCCGCCCAGCGGGTGAAATTGATCATCCCGCCTTTTTCGTAGTGGTACGCGGGCGACGGCAGCACGTCGCCGTCGGTCTCCATCCCGGTGCCGACGTAGTTGGCGGGGTCGAGTCCGAGCATCCCCATGTAGCTCGCGATGTTGATGATCGAGCCGTGACGGCGCTTCATCATGTCCTCGGCGGCGAGGCGGGTGATGAGGAACAGCCCGGAGGCGTTGACGTGGAAACTACGGTCGTAGAGTTCGCCGTCGATGTCCCACTTTTCCAAAGCGCAGCGCAGCACCGCGTTGTTGACGAGGACGTCGAGACGTCCGCACTCCTTCACGATGTCGGCGACGCACTTCCCGATCGACTCGGCAGAGCCGAGGTCGAGCCGCAGACACTTCATCCCCGGGAACTTTTCCGCGTACTCGCGGAGCTTATCCAGATCGCGCGAAGCGATGAATACCGTCGCCCCCGCCTCGTAAAGCGCTTCGGAGATCTGCGCTCCGTAGCCTCCCTTGTGCCCCGCGCCGCCCGTGACCAGCGCGACCTTGCCCTTGAGCGAAAAGCTTTCCAGTACGTTCATCGTCACCGATCCAAGTCGTCTTTGAACTCTTCGAGGCACTTTTCGATCCGCGCCTTCGCCGCGTCGGTCAAGGTGGACATCTCCTGCGCGGTGGTGTACGGCGTGGCGATGAGTCCCATCTTGACGAGCGCGTACTTCTGACCGTTCCAGCAGTTTTCGATGTTCGACCCGTAGACGCCGTGGAAGACCCGGATCATCCGGTTCTGCGTTGCGACCGCCCCGGCGGTGTCGTGACTGTCCACGCAGTCGGCGAGGCGGCGCATCATCTTGGAGCAGACCGCGCCCATGCCGCAGATCATGCCGTCGCAGCCGACGGTGAGCGCCTCGTCCGCCGCCCACTCCTGACCTTCGAAGAAGAGTGTCTTGAAACCCCTGTCCTCGCGTAGCAGCAACAGTTCCCGCCGCAGATACATGTTGGAGGAGGAGTTCTTGATGCCCTTCAAGTTCGGGTGGCGCATCATCGTTTCGAAGTCTTTCAAGGAGAAATTGACGCTGTTGTTGGGCGGGCAGTGGTACAGATAGACCGGGCGGTCGGCGGCGTCTAGCACGGTCAAGACCGACTTGACGGGGTCGAGCGCCGAGGTCTTCCCGGGCGGCATGAAGACGTAAGCCGAAAAGTCGTATTTTTTGTAACGCTTCATCAAGTCGAGCGAGAGCGGCAGGCTGGTCGCGTTGATGCCGACGAGCAGCTCGAAGCGGTTTTTGACGTGACCGCTCGCCAGTTCCACGCCCTCTTCCTTGAGCGCATCGGTGAGACCGCCCCACTCGCCCATCGAGCCGAAGAGGAACATCCCGTCCAAGCCGTGCCGCGCGCCGCGGTCGATCAGATTGCACAAGCCTCTCCCGTCGAGCGAGCCGTCCTCCATGAGCGGGGTGACGGTGGCGCTGACTACTTTCTTTCTCACCTTTTCAGTCCTTCCAAAGGTCGTTGACGTTCAGTTTGCGTATCCTCAAGTCCTGCAGATTGCTGCGCCCGTCGAGCGGGCGATGGACGCCGTGACAGTACGCGAGCAGCAATTCGCCGCCGCCCAAAAACTCCATCGCGGTGTAGCAGTAGCCGCGTTCCGGGTCGCGCTCGAGAAGCACCACGCGATCGCGTTCCCACGTTTTGCCGTTGTCGCAACTCCGCATGATGGCGAGCGGAGTACGCCCGTTGCACTGGGGGTGCGGCAGCACCTGATTCCGCCGCCGGTCGGTGTCGTTCCAAATGGCGTAGAGGATACCCGTCTCGGGGTCCCGTTTCATCGACAGCGGGGAGGTGGGCGCGGGAAAGTTGATATTGGGGATGGCGGCGCTCCAGGTCAAGCCGTCGTCGTAAGAGTGGCTGGTGAACTGGTACCCGAGGTTGGTCCTTATCCACAGCAGCAGATGTCCCTCCTCCAACTCGATCATCCCCGGCTCCTGAAAGCCGTACACCCAATCCGCCTGAAAGCTCGGGCAGAGCACGGTGTCGGACTCTTTCCACGTCTTTCCGAGGTCGTCCGAGTAGAGCGTGAAGACCAGCCCGCCCCGCTGCCTGCCGTTGGTACGGAACAGATGGATGCCGCACGGCATGATGATCCGTCCGGAGGCGAGCCGGATCACCCGGTCGTTGTTTAGGATGTAGTATTCGTCGAAGGGGATGATCCGCTGCGGCTCCGACCACGTTTCGCCGTCGTCGGAACTTTTCCGCATCATCGGCACGCAGCCGCATCTGCCGTCGTCGCCGTCCGGACGGTCCGGAACGTTGTCGCCGCAATTGCCGTGCGCCACCGGGCGTTTTTCCAGATAGAACATCCGCACGTCGTTCGGAGCAAGCCGCAGCAGCGACACGCTCATGATGTTGTCCGCATCACCGCGCGGGACGATCACGCCCCGATCGTGCCATGTCTCGCCGTTGTCGTCGGAATACACCTCGGCGAGGTCGGCGGCGGCTCCGTCGTACCACTCGTCGCCGGTGTAACGGCTGTAGACGAAGCGGATGCGCCCCGAAGCGGTGCGCAGGAACGCCCCCTCCGAATTGCGGGGATTCTCCGGACTGTGGTTGAGATCGAAGGTTATGTCGCTCATTTTTCTGCCTCCTGACAGTTGATTGATCGCGATTGTCGAAATGTCGGTAAGGATCGTGTCACAGATTTATTTTCAAGCGGTGCCCGAGTATACGCCCCATTTTTCCCGAACTCGCCCAGTGCGCCGCCAGATAATCGCCGTCGGCGAGACGCAGAAGCGACGGCTGACCGAATTTCAGATTTTCGCCCATGTCGTCCAGCGACCGGATGCGCGAGGACGACCGCCCCGACCATACTTTCGCGCTTTGAAGCACCTCCCAGCGGTAGCCGACGATCCGCGCGCGGTTCAGGAACAGCCCGGCGTCATCGCCCTCGCGGACGCAGTGCACCGCGAGCAGCGTACCGTCTTCGAGCGGCAGCAGATTGGACGCCTGCCCCGCCGTCCCGGTATCGATCGCGCGCGACCAACTGTGCCCGTCGTCATCCGAAAAGACCACGTGGTTGTTCAGACTTTTCCCGGCGGCTTCGTCCAGACACCAGATCATGACGACGATGCGCCCGGAGGGCTGTTGCACGATCCGCGTCTCGTAGGGGGCGATGCTGCCGCGTTCGGAGTCGAAAAATACCCCGTCGCTTCGCCACGAACGCCCCTTGTCCGTGCTGCGGAGCACGAATCCCCGGCGACCGGAGGGCATTTTTCCGTCCCACATCGGGAACGGCGTGCCCACGGCGAGGAGATCGCCGTTCCGCAGTTCGACGCACGGACCGCTGGTCTCCAAAACCTCCGGGTGACCGGTGTCGAAGCGTTGCGGCGTGCCCCAACTGCGGCCGCCGTCCCGGGAAAAGGCGACGTAATTTCCCCCCGGAGCCAGCCCGCCGGTGGCGGAGTTGACCAAGCCGTCGTCCCCGAACGAAAAACCGTAGCCCAGGCAGATCAACGTGCCGTCGGCAAGCAGCGTCGGTTTGAGATTGCCCAGCCCGAGGTCGAAGCCGTCGAACATCGCGCCTTCGCTTCTCCACGACGCCCCGTCATCGGCGGAACGGGATGCCGCCATCGTCATCCGTCCCTCGAAGTCGTCGCCGGTCGAAAAGGTCGCATAGAGTTCGCCGGAGGGCAATCGGACCACCCCCGGAAACCACGCTCCGGCATTGGACGCCCCCGGCGTCGTATTTTCGTATATGGTCAGGTGCTTGACGATCTCGCAAAACATGATTTTCGACGTTCCTCCAATACGTTCATGACTGAAAGTCCTCCATGCGCGGCCGTTCCAGCTTGCGGCTCAGGCAATAGTGGATGTTTTGCGGACAAAGCGGCTTCGGCGCGGGTTTTTCCTCCGTGATCTCGAAGCCCAGCTTGAGGTAGAACCCCGGAGCCTGAAAGGTGTTGGTCGTGAGGTCGATCCGCAACGCGCCCCTGCTTTCGGCGTATGCGATCAGCTCCTCCATCAGCCGCCGTCCGAAGCCGCCGCCGCGCAGGGTGTCGTCGAGGTAGAAGTAATCCACGAAGACGCGGCGCGGGGCGTTTTCCCAGTGACAGGCGATGCCGCCGTGCGCCGCGCCCCGTTCGTCACAGCCGAGCAGAGCGAACTGCTCCGGGAAGCGCTCCGCATGGACGTCCACCCGGTCCATCCCGGTCTTGGTAAGGTTGTAGGTGTACAATGCGTCGTGTATCGCCGCGATGTCCTCGTAGCGTTCGGAAAGTCGTATCTTCATCCGCTTCATCCTCCGGTCATGGGTTGCTCGGGATAATGTAAACGCCCCGCTCCAAGTTGTCGAACGCCTGTCAGTCGAATTCGGCGAAGACGTACAGCCTCGCGGACGAGTAATCCCGGCCGCTTTTGCTGAAGGTCCAGTCGGGCTGACCGCCGCGGTTCATACCGATGCCCAGATCGGCGCCGTTCCCCGCCGCGAAGTTGTTGAAGCAGAAGATCGGCGACGCCATGTAGGAATGGAACTGCATGCAGCCGTATCCCGGCACGCTCTCGGAGGTGTACGCGTCGCCCGAGTCGAATTTGTCGTCGGCGGCGAAGCGGATGTTGAACTTGTTTTGCGCGGAGTAGCTCGAGAAGAAGAATTCGAGGTTGCCCCGCTTTATCTCGCTGTCCGAGACGAGCTCGGAAGAGTTGGTGCGGATCACGATGTTGCTTACCGGGACCGCGATGTTCCGCTTGACCTTCGAGCCGGGGACGGCGATGAAGTCCAAATGCCGCGTGAAGGTGTCGAAGCCGATGTCGACGAAACGTGTCTCGCCGGTTTTGGTCTTGAGCACGAAGAGGTAATGCAGCCGGTCCAGACTCCGCCCCGCGTATTTGCCCGAGTTGTCGACCGCTGCTCTCATCGTGCCGTTTCGGACGCCGGAAAAGAGGTCGTACTCGTAGACGAGGTTTTTGCGCTTCAACAAATAGGCGAGCAGTTCCTCGTCCGAGGCGGCGGAGACGCGGAACGGTCCCGTGACGAGCCCGTGTTCGTTGCGCAGATTCCCCGTGTCCACGTTGTGCGCCAAATAGCGGAGATAACGCGGTTTCGCGACTTCGGGCGAAGAGACGGTCAGGGTCGCTCCGTCGATCCCGACGTCGGCTTTGAAGTACTTGCCGTCGATACCCGCGACCTCGAAGCCTGTGACCGGTCCGCCGTCGACGGTCGAGAGCCGTTCGGCGTGCTTGAACTTCAAAATGAACCGCCCGTCTTGAAGCTTCCACCGGTCGAGGCGCGGAGAATCGCAGGCGATCTCTTTTCTGCCGTAGGTGCGGTTCAGCGCCAGCAGCGCGAGGCGGTGCCCCACCGGGCGCTTGTCGTCGGGGTGGATGTTCTTGATGTCGCCGCAGTCGTTGATGACCGCCATGCCGCAGCCGGATTCGTCGGCGAACTCTTGCTGCGCCAGCCACAAG
>Ga0310786_10004259_pt1 | contig 20022 bp, 34 predicted proteins | sample AusTroGonzalo_MG_FD_203881 | JGI IMG/M metagenome (GOLD analysis project Ga0310786, IMG submission 203881) | Bovine rumen microbial communities from tropical cattle in Woodstock, Queensland, Australia - Gonzalo_03 (v2) (version 2) | ecosystem: Host-associated > Mammals > Digestive system >... | reverse complement strand
TCTGTGCCATTTTCTTCTCCTATGATACTGTTATAGTCGAGCCATCCCAAGTGATGAGCCCGTAGTTGCTTGGAATTGGATTGACCACTACGTCGAGTGTCAGCAGTTTGCCTGACGTAGGAAGTGTCTGAATCTCGGCGGACGGTGTGACCTCGTAGGATCCGGTGTAGTCACCCGGGAGGATGCCGTCCATCCGTGCATCAAATTCCTGATCATCTTCAAAGGTGCACTCGAAGGTCTGTTCCATTTCCTCGAATGTTGCTTTGATTTCGTTTGCCATTACAAGATCTCCTCGTTGAGCGAGCTGTGGACATTGACAGGGAACTTCTTCGTGGCGACCGCATCGCCAGCGAGTGTCTTTGCTCTCAGCTGTGCGTATGTCTGCTTGCCCTCGTCGAACAGCAACGATTCCTCCTGAGTCAGCTTGACGATGACCTTCTTTCCGTCAAAAGTCATGCCTGACGGGAGTGTGCCGTTCCTGTAGTGTTTGTTGAGTGAGACGTCGTCCTGTTTGAAGGTTACGAGCACCTGTGCCAGGCTCGACGTTTCGACCTCAAGCGTGAATGTGGTTGTAGGTGTTGTTGCTCTATACATGGTGTTCCTCCTTGAGCTGGTCGATGTATCTCCACTGCGCCTTGTCTGCCTGTTCCAGGATCACGACACGTTCGACAAGGTTGTTGTGTTTCGCCACCGTCTTCTCCAGTTGCTCAATACGATAGAGGGTCTTGGAATTGTTGACCACAGCCACAATGATGTTGCTGACGATGGCGATGCCGCCTGTTATTAATGCTATGATGATTCCCTCGGTCATGTCTTCCGCCCCCTCTACTTGTAAGTTTTAGCTTTTGCGTATGTTTTCGGTCCGTAGATGCCGTCCTGTACGAGTCCGTTTGCTTTCTGGAACTTCTTGACGGCAGCCTTTGTCAGTTTGCCGAACTTGCCGTCTACTGCGAGTCCGTATCCTCCGTACCAGTTGAGGAACCGCTGTAGCTGCTCGACCTTTGCGCCCTTGCTCTTCATCTTGAGCGTTCCAGACGGAACAGTACCGCTGTACTTCTTCGCTGGCTTTGGAGTAGGTGTTGGTGTCGGTGCCGGAGCTGGAGTGTTCGGCTTTTTCGTTACGATCCAAATCTGCGGCAGCAGACCCTTCATGGTCGTTTCGTAGCAGTACCAGCCGTCATGATGGCGACCGCCGCTGTCCTTGGTGTAGAAGTAGTGCTTGCCGTTTGCGACCTTGTAGTTCAGGAACGCAACGTAGTGACCGCCGTTTGTCCAGCGCACTCCGCCCCTGACTCCGCCTCTAAACAAAAGCACACCCTGTTTAGGTGCGCCTGACTTGTTGAGGTATGACCATGCGGATGACATGGACTTGCTGATACTTGGATGCGCTACTTCAAAGCCGTAGTGCTGCAGGGTCTTGGTGATGCCGTTCCAGGTCGTTCCGTGACCCTTTGTGGCGAAGCCCTGCCCTACCATGTAGGGTCTTACATTTGCAGGTGTATAGTTCGCATACTTCGGAATCTCAATGATGTTGTGCGTACATGCGCAGCATCCACAGCCGTTAGATGCGAACCGATATGACTTGGTCGGGTACGGCAGATTTCCCCATCTGGAGTCCGCCTGTCTGTAAATCTTACTGTTCATCTTCCGGCTCCTCCTCTTCATCTACGTGGAAATACTCTCCGTTCACGTTGCCCTTGAGTTCAGCCTTTTTGGCTCTCATCTCGCCAGTGTACTCGGCTGCGATCGGCGTGTAGTCATTGTTGTAGTAGGTGACACAAGCCACGATAACGAAATTCAAAATGATGGACACGATTTTGTATGCGCCATCCACGTAGACATTATTAAAGCCCGTCAGGTCAGTGGCCATCAGGGCTGTGTTGAGTGATGTGGCGATTGCGAGAATCGTCCTCAGTTTGGTTCCAAAGTTCATATTTGTTCTCCTATGCATAAGTGCCTTTGAAGTAGTAGCGTAAAGTTCTATCCGCAGAACCATACGAAGTCGGTGCGTACAGCCTTAACTTCGGTGCTGTAAATGGTGATGTTGCACCAAATGATGTTATGTCTGCCCATCCGCCACCTGACAGTTCTGCCGTAATCATGTCAGTTCTTGCAACAAATGTTGGCATTGCGATGTCATAATCACTTGCAGTGGTGTAGATGTTGCCTGATGCCGTACCTATTGCAAGTGTAGTGATTGCATCTCCCCACATCTCAAGCACACCGCTTTTGTACTTGCGGTATCTCCATGTAACGGATCCAGCCGTTGTCGAGCCGATGTCCACAATGTAGTCATCAACATCAGTGGTTGACAGCCTGTTGGATGATTCCTGATTGATGCCAAGAGCCTCCGCCAATGATGTTGACAGCGTACCCAATTCAAGGACACTGAAACGCTCTTGGAGTACATCGTATTCAGTCCTCACGATTTTGAACTGACCTGTCATGTTGTACATCGGGAACTCAACATTGATGCTGTCGCAGAGCTTGCATGTCTGCAATGACTTGAACTGTTCGTATTCAGGTGTATCAGACAGCCGTACAAAGTCCACTGTGATGTTCTGCGATGGCATGTAGGTCTGATTGTTTGTGATGTAGGAAAGTCCGGCAGACTCCACCTGTGCCTGTGTCGGCTTGGCTTCAAACTTATCTGTGACATCAAGCGGAATGCACCTTGTTGTGCCATTGAATGACGGATAAGACACAGACTGCATTGAGCCTTTGACGATGACATCATTGCCGTTTGCATCCTGTCCTGACCAATACGGAATGACCGCATTGTAGGTGTCGCTGTAGTCAAGCTCTTCGTTGTAGTCTGTGAGGTTTACTCCGTAGCGAATCGTGAATGGTTTCAGCTCGCCTCTTGATGCCCACAGCTTTACTGTCCACTTATCCCATTCGTACTCACCACCATAGGCATCAAGGATTGACCCTTCCATGCCTCCAAGCACCTGACGGACGGAATGCGGAATGCCGTCACCTGATGCCAGGTAGCCTGTGCTTGTCTTGTCCGTCCAATAGTTGAACGGGTTTGAAGGTGATGCTGTGCCAAGCATCGTGAACGCATCCGCAAGGCTGTTCTTGTTTGTGCCGCTGACTGTCAATGCTGTCTGCCTGTATGAGATGTGCGTACAGTGGAATGACACAACCCCGTTTATCGGTCTGCTGTAACCCACGATGTCAAAAGGCTGAACATCGTTTGTTTCGTCATGCTCAACTGCGATGATTCTTCCGCATTGGATGCGGTCATAATTCACTCCGTCAATTGGATACTCAAAATCGCATTCGTAGATGCCGTTGCGCTCTTCTGTGACGATGCAGCTGATACAGTCACGCAGCCGACCAAGCCCGTTGTTGAGGAATGCCGTTTCCGTGTTTTCGTATAGAATCGGTATCATATTTTCCACCACCTCGGTGTCACCTTCAGCTCGGTCACTGTGTTGTCATAGGTGAAGGTGTTTGTTCCGCTTGCCAACTTTGGAAGGTCAGACCCAAGGTCAATGACATTGTTCAGTGTTGTTATTATTCCGCCTGATTCCATCCAACACTCGCCTATGTCGCAGTCAATGTATGTTGGATTGCCCAATGCTGACAGGGAGGAATCACCATAAATGTTCAGGAAATTTGCTTCGCCTTTGCTCACAAAAAAAACTTTAGTGCCTGATGTTTGAGCAAAGACAAAGGTCACTGTCATTGTATTATTTGCATCCAACGCAAGTGTTGTGCTTAATGTGGACTTGTATGTTGTTCCTGATATAACACCTGTTATTGTCGTAGTGTTTGTAATTGTTGATGCCGTAAACGCACTGAACCCAAGATTTGTTCCGTTTGTTTTTATGCTCTTTCTGTTAAAGGTTGGCCCGGCTGTTAGTGTAGATGAAAAGCTACTGTTTGAATCAGCCACTGTTGTTGCCCCAATATTTGACGCATTATTGGTATCAAGAACAACAATATATTCTAAAGTCAGATTTCTCATGGTGATTGTGTCACCAACTTGCATGACATTTTGTGTTGGAATGTCAAATGTAAATGTCGTTGTGAATGAATTTTGTACAGTATTTGTGGTTGTAATGATATGACTATAAGAATTGAGGAGCAATGTCTCCCCTATCGTTGCATTCGCAATTTCAATCTCATACCCATTAAAATCAATCGTTCCATATCCTTTGACCGCAAGAAGAGGCTCGGCATCAAACTTCGTTGGATTGCTCAATGTGCCATTGTTCGCAACAGCCGTTGCGGTCTCTCCGCTTGTCAGCCACCGTTGCGGCTTGCACTCAAACACGATGTCGAACTCCGCACCATTGACGAACGTCTCGTCCGTTTCCAGACCACCCTTGAAAATCGCCATGCGGTACACGTTGCTGTTGTAATCGTCCGTCAGCCTCTGATAGCCGACCTTGGATGCCAGCCAGTTCCTCACGTCCGACAGTTCCGTCTGGAAGTTTGCGTTGGTGTCCTTATGCACGACCACGTGGTACGTGACCTCGACGTTCTCGAAGCGCCCCTGATCGAGCGCAAACGCACCGTTACGACCAGGTATCTCCATCATCTCTACCGCACGTTCCGGCACGTTGTAGGTCGCCGCCTCTGTAATGAACATGCTGTAGGTGCTTGAACTTGTACCGCCGAATGTAAATGTCCTTAAGCCCATGCGTTCGTCCTCCTCTTCTGCATGTTGATGATTCGTCTCTCGACCGCTGCCGCCAGTTCTGTCACGGACATGTTGTCCGAACCATAGACATTGACCGTCATCGGTGCTCCTGATCCGCCGACTGTCTCCTCGTTCCGCTTCAGCTTGTTGACTTCTGCTGCCGTCATGACTGCTTCGCCCTTATGGAGTATTGCGGAGTAGTTGTCGTATGGCACTTCACGCAGACCGATACGCTGCATGTGACCGCCGCCGCCTCCAGTGAATGGGACTTTTCCACTTGATTTGACCGTGAATTTTTTCTCCGACTTCATGCCAAGGATGTCTTTCCACTTGCTCCAGATGGACTTCATCTTGTCAAGCACTCCCTCGAAGCCGTTCTTGATGACCGTGAAGGTCTTCTTGGCTGTTTGCCCGAGGATGTCCTTCCACTTGTTGTATACGTCGCTGATGGCCGTGATGGCCTTGGAGAACGGCGCACTGACGCTGAACTTCTTCTCCTTCTTCTGTCCCAGCAACTTCTTCCAGGCTTTCGTCACTGCATCAATGATGACCTTGACTGGTTTCAATGCTGAATCGAATATCTTGCCGATGGTCTTGACAGCCTTTTTGATTTTTGGATGGTCATTCAAGAACCCCTTGACGAATTCAGCCATGGCCTTGGCACCTGCAGCGAGGATCTCCGGCGCTGCATTGATCAGGTACCCTGCCAGTGCTGACATCAGATGGATAGCACCCGTTATCAGTTTCGGTGCATTCTTGATCAGGCCCGTTATCAGTTTCGTTATGATGTTTACGGCGACCTTGCCGAGGTTGCCCTTTTCGCCCTGTTCGATACCTTCTGCGATTTGGTGCATGAAGCGCCCGAGCATACCGACGACTTTCGGAACAGCATCCGCCATCGCCTTTACGAGCCCCTTGACTATCTTAAGAGCGACAGGTGCGATGTTCTTAATGGTCGTCCCGATGCTCTTAAAGAGATTGTTCATGGCCTTGGTGACGCCCTTACCGCTTCCAAGCGATACCAGGAAGTTGTCGAACGCTGCTTTGGTCATGGCCATAGAGCCTTGTATGGTCTTGGCTGCTTCTTTGGATGTCGTTCCAGTGATGTTGTACTCTTCTTGGATGACGTGGATGGCCTCGTATACGTCGTTGAGGTTATCCAGGTTGTACTTCTTGCCAGTCAGTTTCTCTGCATCAGAGAGGAGCCGTTCCATCTCGGTCTTGGTTCCTCCATATCCCAGCTTAAGATTATCAAGCATGGTATAATTCTGCTTAGCGAAACCCTGATACGCATCCTGGATGCTCTTCATGTTGGTGCCGAAGGTGTTGGCATTATCCGACATATCTCGGATGGCCATGTCCGCTACTTTCGCTGCAGCCTTACTGTTGCCACCCATGGAGCTGATGAGCGATGCACTGAAGTTAGTGACCGTCTCCATGTACTGGTTGGCACTCATGCCAGCGGTCTTATACGCCTCGTTGGCATTCTTCATGACCTCCTGTGCAGCTTCCTTGCCGAAGATCTTGTTGACGCCGCCCTCCAGCTGCTCGAACTGTGCGTACGCATCGAGTGCAGCCTTGCCGAGTTTGATGATTTCCTTGACGGCATAAGCAGCAATGAACGCCTTGATCATGGCCTTTGCTTTCGTTGCCAGTGTATCGGTCTTACGGCCAGTGCTCTCGACTTCGTTGCCCAGCTGGTTCAGCTGGCTCTTGGCAGCATCGCCGTTTACTTTTATTCCAAGTTGTAATGTTCCTAAATCGAGCATTTACTTTGTCTCCGTAGTTAATTCCCTTAATCTCGCAACGTCGGGCTCTGTCTGTTTCAGCACCCAACACTGCTCCAGGTAATCCCGACCCTCTTCGGACTTGCTCATCACGTCGATGAACGCATCCCGGACGAGCATCTTGTAGGTGATGCAGTCCAGCTCGATGACTTCGTTGAAGTTCAGCCCTGTATAGTCAGCGACCAGCTTCAGCGGTCCTGTCTCTGTGATCAGATACTCTTCTACGGTCTCCCCGGTCGGAAGGTTCGGGATCTCTATTCCCCCAGGCGCTTCTCAACCTCCTCCATGTAGTCCTTGATGATCATGGAGCAGATGATGCCGTCGCACTGTTCCAGTTCAGCTTTCGTGAACTTGCGACCATCTGTGTTCTGTTTGATGAGCTCCCAGGTTATTTTTTTGATTTCTTCGAGCTGGTCCATCTGCGAGAGATCCTCGTTGGCATCCAGCGCAGCGACCTTCCTCAAAAATGCTTCCGTTGGTTTCGGCAGGTGTACCATCGTCCCGTCGAACCACTTCAGCTCATAGATGTTGTAGATGTTACTTAAATCAAGCATAGCCTCCTCCTCTGCTAAACAAAACAAGAGGGAGAGCCCGAAGACCCTCCCCTACGTTGTTATGGTGTTACTACTACGTCGTCATCATCCTCGGTCAGGACAATAAGTGTTCCTGCCGTTCCAACGCCAGGTACGCACTCGAACTCTGCATTGAGCACAGTCTCTGCGTCAGGCTGGAACTGGATCTCGAAGCCGGCAGTGTTGTTGCCCACGACAGTGACCCTGATGTTGTGAGTGCTGTCGATCTTGTGAACGAAGCGCAGTACATACATCTGATCGTCGTAGTTATCGACGCCGCCGATCTTGACGGTTCTCTTGTGGTTCACTGTCTCGTCAACCGTTGCGGTCGATGACAGTTTGTCGAGCACGTTTCCGTTCCAGGTAAGGATACCGCTCTTGAATACCACCGACTCTTCCGTCAGGAATTTCTTGGACACGATGCCGAGGTCGTCCTTAACGGTGTAGAATGACGGTGTGTATTCCAGAGTAGCGCCGCCCTTGATGTAACCGAGCAGGTTGCTGGTTGTCTCAATGGTGTTGTCTGCGCCAATGGAATATACTCCGCTGCTGAGTGTTGCAGTAGTCACGTACAGCTTTCCGCTGCCTAATACGATTCTTTCTGCCATTTAATCTGTCTCCTCTGTTATGTCCGATTTGAATATCAAATCGAAGTACATGATATAGTCTATGAAACCTGTGTCGCCGTTCTTCAGCGTTCCGCCTCCGTTCTGCTCACAGGATACGAGACCATCGACAGGACTGCCGTCCCCGATGGCAATGAGAGCCTGTTTGACCGCAATGGCTGCCGATTCAGCGGTCGCCATGTCTTTGGCCTTGACTCTCACCATCAGTTGAGCCACCTGTCTGCTTCCGTCGTCGCTAAGAGGGGTCCACTCGTACACGATGCACTCTTTGAGCTCATCGGTCCAAAATGGATAAACCTTCAGCGACTCTGTCGCACTCTCAAGTGCAGATACGATGTCTGTAATCATTAGATTAATCCCTCAAAGCATTTCAATATTGCTGATAGATTGGTGTCCATGGCTGGCTTGAGGTACGGATGTGGGTGTGAGCCCATTGTGAAGTGTCCCTCACCCGAGGCATCCACATAGAACCATCCGCCCTGTCTGCCTCCGCCCATGGTTGAATAAACGCCAGTACCTATCTCCACATACGGAGCGTAGTCAACGGTTGCGCCGATCACGCCCTCCATGGAGCCCTGACTGACTCTGTGGCTGATGGAGTTCCGCAGCGTTCCTGTCTGCACAGGTGCATTGGACTTTGCCGCACGTTCCACTACGAGACAGGCATTTTCCAGTCCCTTGGAGATAGCCAGCGGCAGGTCTACCTGGGCGACCTTATTAATGTTAGCCACGATCTGGCTTGCGTTGTTATCAGCCATAAACCCTGTCAGCTCCTTCTGCGTAGTTCATGAACAGGCGGTTGAAGCGGCCCGACTTGTCGGTGTAGCCGACCACGAGCCGACCATCCACGAGCGCACCGACCGGCACGTCTTCCTTTGTGATGGCGACGAAGTCGTACTGCTCGTAAACGGACCCTTCCACCTGGTTCTTCATGGCGTTTATCCAGCCGAGGAACATCAGGACCTTGTTGGCCGTTCCGTAGGTGGCTACCGGCTCTCCATAATCACTCTGTGACCATGTAGGTATTTGAACGTCAATAGGCCGCATTCTCATATTGCCACCATCCTCGTCTTCGACCGGATCAGCGCCTTGGTCTGCTCGGAATAGTCCGACTCGTACGATTCAGTGATGCCACTGTAACCGATATTCTGCACTCCTTCGGTGCCGAGTCTGTTGAACTTCTCCACGACCATGGCATTGACGATGCTTTCGTCTGCTGTGTCCTGATGTGTTCTCCGCAGGTACTCCTCGGAGCACTGTTCAATCAATGCCCCGAGAAGAGCGTCCTGTGAATCGTCTATCTGCAATAATGTTCTTAGGGTATCAAGTTGAGCCATGATAACCCTCCTTCTTAGTTAGTTACGCCTGTACAGTGGCTTCCTTGTACTCGTTGGCCTTGCCGGCTTCTTCGACTACAACGTAGACCTTTGAAGTGCCAGCGGTCCAGCCGGATGCTACTGCGGATGCGCTAATGCTGTAAGCGTTGGATGATGCAGTCGCCTTGCCGATGTAAGTTCCGTCAGCCTGGTATGCATAAACGACAGCGCCAGTATCAGCTGCGCCAGTGATAGTCGCATCGGACTTGTCAGCTACGCAGGTAACAGTCGTGGTCTGTGCAGGACCCATCATGATGACTCTCGTAGCATCAGTCAGAGCAACGACCATGCACTTTCTCAGGTATACAGTGGTCTTACGAGTGTTGGCATCTCTCTCCTGTTCGGACTCAACGCCCTTCTTGATGAATGCCGTAACGGCTTCTCTCGTTGCGATGAAAGCGCAGTCATCTGGAACAGCCTTGCTCTCATATACAGGCATTCCCATGATGCTGCCGATGTAGCCCTTGCGAGCAAAGTCTTCGACATACTTCAGCTCGTCCTTCAGCTGCTTTCTGATGGCAGCCTTTGCTTTCAGGCCAACGAGCATGAACAGACCAGCTTCTTCCTCATACGGATACTTGGCCATTGCATCGATGATGTCTGACAGTGCGAAGTTCGTGGTAGTCTTTGACAGGATAGCGTGACCGAACTCCTTGATGGCTTTCGTGGTCAGGTCGTTCGCCATGATCTCAGCGAGACCCTTGACGCCAGCGTCAACATAAGCCGGGTCAGTCATTGCGTTTTCATCGTAGTACGGGAATCTGCCCTGCGTAACGCCGACAGTGTATTCCTTCTCGATGAAGCCAGCATCGATGGACTGAGTGTTGCCGTTGCCTACCGTGAGATCCTCAACGGATCCAGTTGGCTTGTAAACGTGGACCTTCTTGATCATGCCCGGAGCAGCCTGCAGTGAGTAGTCAGGAGTCAGGTAGTTCATCAGATCCAGCTTGGTTGCGAGTACTGATTCGAATTTGTTTTCCAGTACGAAGTTGCTATAAAGTGTTCCCATGTTTTCTCTCCTTATCCGAGTAAGTTCTTTACGAGCTCAGGGTCAGAGTTGTACATGGCTTGCTGTTCGGCAATGGACAGTTTGTTGAACTGCTCCTTTGTCATCTTGCCGCTCATGGCATCCGCTATCTGCGGTACCGCCGAGGTTTCAGCGAGCCGTGCCTTTACTTCCCGAGCTACTGCATTTTTGAAGAGCTTGTCGAAGGAGTCTATCATCTGCTGTGCTTCCTCTACGTCCGTGCCGATGTCCAGCATGTCAGCGAGTTCTGCTGGCAAGCCTCTGGCACTGAGCACCTTCATGACCTCGTTCTTGGTCTGTGCCGTCTGGAAGTCTTTCAGCTGACCTTCAAGTTCAGCGATGCGCATGTCTTTTTCCGCCGTTGCCCTTGATTCTTCGTCCAGCTGGGAGAGTGTCTTCTCGTTCTCTATCTGCTTCTTGAGTGCGGCGATCTCACGCTCTTTCTTCTTCATGGCGGACGTTACTCGTCTGTCAGCCTCACTCTGCAGCAGAGCGTCGACCTCTTCAGCTGTGTAGGTCTTGACCTCTTCTGTGGTCTCTTCGGTTGGTGTTGTTAAGTTTTCGTTTTCCATGTTCTACCTCCTTGAGTAACCCATGATTCGTAGTTGTGCTTTTAACGCCTGCACCCCTTTAAGGCGTGATGCCCGGTACGACTGGCAGATACGTACATCTGCAGTTCGGATGCACCGGGATGACAGGAGCCTCGTTCACCGGGTAACGATGCCCGGAGTACGGCTCACACAGTTCGCAACAATCAGACTCCGCCAGGAAGTCGACCTCTATGCACCCTGCGTCCATGTAGGACTGCAGTGCTGCACTGTTGTAGGCGTGTGATGCTTCTGTCCTTATCAGCCTGTCGGCCTCATGAAACTTAATTGAGTAATCCTCAATCAGTTTCTTCTTAAGTTGGTCTGGAGACTTGCCCCCGAGTATCATTTCCTCGATGTCATTCATGACCCGGGCATTGAAAGCGTTGGCATTTCCCCAAATACGAGAAGAGAACCGCACTCCAGTCCAGTTTTCCGATGCAATGGCCCTTGCCTGTTGCTCGGACAGGATATTGAAGTCGATTCCCATCTCCTTGTAGTTAGACTCGTAAGTCTTCACTGCTATATCGTCGAGAAGTTTCGTCAGCCTCTCATCGTCTTCGATGGCGAGGCTTTCTACTTCGTCTGCGATCTTCTTACGTAACGCCACGTACTTTTGAAGGTTGTACAGATCCGTCCTCGTCATGTTATCGATGCCCTTGTCGAGGATCTCCGCATAGAGTGCGTTGATGTCCTTGTCCAGGCGCTTGAAGGAGCGGATGTATGACTGCCTGGTGCGCTCTGCCAGTGTCTCGGCAGCTGCCTCCTTCTCCTCTTCCATACGGATGGCTCTGTCCTTCCAGTACTTAGCGTTTTTCTTCTCTTGTTGTCTTCTCTTCTTCTTCGCCATCGTCTACCTCATTGAAGTTAGCCCCGAACAGCGAGAAGTTCGACAGCTTCTGTTCCTGTACCTTCTCCAGCTCCACCTGAGCGTCAATATCAAGCGGCAGCAAAGCCAGCCTGGTCTCGTCGCTTACGATGCCGTCCAGTTTGATGACGGTATCGACTGAAGCGGACAGGTCCTGCGGAAGGTTCCTTGTGAATACGATGTTGATGTCCAGATAATTGAAGTCGCCGTTGACCTTCTTCATCACTCCGTAGATAAGTTCAATCCTACGGCGCAGCCCCTTCTCGAACTCGTTCTCCTTGACGCCGACCTTGTTCTCAAGCCCCATCAGCTTGTACTTCATGGCCACGCCACTGGCATTGGCTGCGAAGTTCTCATCTGTCATCGGTGGGCAGAAACTGAACTTATGGATGTCCTGGTCGAGGCGCTTCTTCTCGTTCTCGATCCATGTGTCATTGACCTGCTTGGTCAGCCATGAGCCTTCGCCACCTTCCGGGAAGACAAGCACCCTGTTCTCCTTCATGCCGGCGACGTCCTCTGACGTGGTGCCCTCCATGCCGGACAGTACCAGGTAGGAGTCAGCGAAGTAGTCCGCTTCATTGACGCTGTCACTCTCGAAACTGTCGTAGGCATCTATCTCACTGATTACCAGCTCGAAGTCGCCCTGTGTCTCCTGGTTGTTGTAGTAAGGTGTGACCGGAACCTGTCCGAACACGTGATACTTTTGGTCGAGGATCTGCAGGTTGCCGGCCACGTCCTTCTGATACTTGGTGATTTCGATTGGCGAGTATACTTCCACGTAGTCGATGCGCATATCGTGCTCGATGTCGTAGGTCTGCCAGTATCTGATCACGTAGATCAGGTTCTCTTCCAGGTCATCGTTGTAGATCGGGATCATACCGATAGCCGGCAGAGCCTTGAAGCGGATGTTGCCCTGTTCGTCGATGTAGGTGATCTCGTAGCCCTCGCCGCATACTGACTGCCACTTGGCGATCTCTTTGTTCACGCTTGGCTCGTCGTTGTAGTCCAGGATCTCCTGGTACTGTTCCAGTGTGGCATCGTCCTCTGACGTGTACTGCACCGGCTCACCGATGAAGTAGCCTGTCATCAGCGTGGTGATGTAGTTGGCATACGGATTGACTACCCGGTTGTTCGGCTTGCTTGGGTCCTCGTACTGTCTGTGCAGGATGTTGTGCTGTCCCTTGTAGTATTCATGCAGCTTGATCTTGCGAGCGTTCTCCACTCTGTCCAGCGCAATGAACTTGTTGATGATGTCCGTTGTCAGGACTTTTTCTTTGTCAAAGTAATATTTCATTGATTGCTCCTTATAGCCCCAATGTTGACTTGCTGAACGATGTCAGCTTCTTGTATTTATCTTGGCACTGCAGCGAATACCTGAGTGCATCGATGCAGTGGTTGAACTCGTCGATAGGTTCGTTGACGTACTCGTTCGACTGGCGGTCCTTCTTCCAGGCGTAGTTCTGCAGCTCGGTGATGGTGTGTTCACACGATGGATCCACCACGATGTCGTACTGCTGCAGCTTTTGGATGCCCTGGAGGACAGAGCCTTGACCCTTGACCGCCGGATAGATGCGGTACAGTCCGTCACGACGCAGCTCCTCGATGGACTTGACCTCTGCCGAGTCTGCGATGATGGTGGACTTACTGAAACCGAGGTCCGTGATGACCGTTGCGATCTGGTTGTTCAGGAGGCCTGTCTTGACGAACTCCTTGAACACATAGAGCTCGTTACCACTGACAACTGATACCACGAACGCCGTCGGGTCGTTGGTATAGCCGAAGTCCAGACCGCACAGCAGATTCCAGTCGTGAGTATCTTCGATGGTGCCGATGCGCCAGTTGTTGAAGACCAGCTTGTCCAGCGAAGCGAACTCACCCAGCGCATAGATGCGGTAGTAGGTGGGGTTGGTCTTGGCCATCTTCTCGATGGTCGCCACGTACTCCTCGGGTAGGAACTCGTTGTCCTTGTAGGTGCTCTGATGGATGACTGTGTCGTCGGTTATCACTGCACCTTTGGCGAACCACCTACGGTACACCCAGTTCGCCTTGGATACTGGGTTGAACGAGAACAGCATCTGCAGTCCGTCCTTCTGTGCACGAAGCCTGAGGTTCAGCTGCTCGATGTCCTCTTCCGTGAACTCGGTCGCCTCCTCCACCCAAATGTCCGTTATGCCAGTGATGGACTTAATCTTCTCGCTGTCATCCATGCCCTTGAACAGGAACAGTGAATTGTTCGGCAGCTCGATCGTGAAGACTGACTTGTTGATGGTGCATTCCTCGTAGAGCTGCCATTCAATGAGTGTGTCCAGTATCAGCTGCCACACGGAGTCCTTGAGTGTGCTGCCGACCTTACGCATGACCAGCACCTTGCGCTTCTCTTTCAGTGCCTTGAGCAGCAGCTTCTGCGCAATGAAGAACGACTTGCCCGAACCGGCACCGCCGTAGTAGACCTCGAACCGATGGTCGTAATCTTCCAGGTACTTGATGAAGCTGCGGTTGAAGATGTCGTCATCTATCTCCAGCTCATAGATCATCGCCGTTCTTCCTTGTGATCACGAACTTCGTCGGGGTATCCACGGAGATCTGTTCCTTTGGCTTCTCTCCAATGGTGTCTCTGAGGACCTCGAAGGACTTGGTATCCTCCACGGCCCGTATGATCAGGGCATCTATCATATTGTCCCAGTCATCCTCTCCCATGCGCTCAAGGATACGGTCTTTTATTAACTTGCGTTCACGTTTGACCTCTCCCGAACGAATGCCACCTTTTCTGCCGTTTTCTGCGGCTTTCGTGCGGCTTTGATCACTCGTGAATTGATACTTCACGATGTCTTCTTTTGCCATAATCCCAAAAACGCAAAAACCCCGGGATGACCGAGGTCTTGCGTGCTATAGTATTGCTGTTGGAGGTACAATAACTAAGATGAACTGATCGTTTTTCCTATCTTTGACCACTATCACAATACCACATATTTTTTTCCCCAGGGGCTCAACATGTTCCGCAAATGCAGTTTTTTGTAGGTTTTTATTAATTAAGGAGATTTGAGATGAACAGTATGTTAGATCCAGAACATGTTGTGAGCCACCTGGTGAATAAACTTTTGTTTGTAGCGCTTGTAGGTGGAAGGAGCTGCATCGTCCGGGTATCGTTTGAACTGGACGATGTTTTCCCAAACGCCCTTTTGGTATTCCGGCGGAATGGATCCGAGGGCATCTTCCACAGCGCTTATTGCGAGCCACAGCTCGAACCTGCGCATCCCTGACCGCTCCGTTGGATTGCCTTTGGCGGATCCCCGAGGCTGCCCGTCCGGAGGCGGCGGAGATGCGGTTGCCAGTTCCTCGTAGGCTGAGCGCTTGCGCTCATGATCACGTATGAACGCCAGTGTCATCCGATACAGAGGCTGTGGCAGTAGATACGGATTATTCTTTTGTGGCTGGTAATCACGTGGCATTACTTGATCAGCCCCTCTTTTTTCAGCCGATAACGGACGGTGGCCTGATTGCAGCCTATTTCGTCTGCTATGGCTTTGATGGACCAGCCGGCTTTGTAACAGGCGCAGATTTTTCCGTGGTCGACTGTTTTCTTTGGTTTGGTTTCCTTCGGTTCAGATGGCGCTTCCTTCTTGCCTGTCATTACTTCGTCCAGTAAGACGATGCATGCTGCAGCGAGCGCCTTGTCTGCTTCAACACTTTTGCCCATATTGTCCAGGAGTGTCTTTACGATACCGATGTTCGTCATGCTCTCACCCCCAACTTCTCAAGAGGCTCCATTGCCTCCTTGAACATGTCATCGAACACGTCCAGCGACAGTTCTTCGTCTACTTCCTCGATGTCGATGGCACCTGCCTCTGCATAAACGTCCTCTATTGCGTTCTGTCTAACAACGTCATACACAAACGCAAATCGTCTGATGGTGTCCTCTGCACCCTGCTTATATGCATCCTCAATGATAGGCTGCATGTACTTTTTCAGTAATTCCTCGAACATATTGACCTCCTACTCTGTGATTTTCATCTCTACCCTGATAGGCACGACCCATGCCAGTCTGCCTATCTCAAAATACTGACCGCTTGCCAGGAGCATGCACGGGATGTGCTCTTCCTTGAACGGCTTGTGGTCCAACTTGCCGAAGTCAAGCCTTACACAAGGGTATTCGTTCCAAATGAACGTGTCCCCTGGCTCTAACTTGCACAGGTTGACCTCTGGACCGAGTCTCTCATCTGTTACTTTTATCATCTTCGTTTGCCTCCAATATACGTAAGTGAATCTTCAGGTTTGTGTTCTCTGCCTTGAGTGCCTTTATCTGCTCTCTAAGGTCTTCTATCTCAACTGCCATATCGTTGCACTTGTCTCTCAAAGTGTCGTATTCACGGTAGTTGAATACCAATGGTTTGTCAGTCATCGTCATCACCACCATTCAATGTCAGTTTGTCTAACTTCTCCAACGCATCACCGAATTGTTCGTTGAAGGCATCGGTGTAGTCGGTTCTCATGTCTGCACCACAGTTTGGGCAGAAGTCAAACGCTTTGCCGTAGTGACTAAAATCTGCATCGCAACCGCATATAGAACAATTGCCGTATATGCCGTCATCGTCCTCGCACATTTGCCACTCCCCATGCGGTCTGCCAATCTCTTCCCATGCTTGTTCGTGGGTTAATAATTCTTCTTGCGGTCTGCCGTCATCGTGACGGCTTTGTTGCATATATGGTGATTTAGTTTCGTTCACTTCGGCATCACCACCTTCGGCAAGTTCGCCATGAGAACAATACCCATCGTCCTCATATTGTGCGTCCATGAAATCGCAGACATAATATTGCGTTGTCGTACCAGTAACATATCTGTGTCGGCAATCCTTACACCGCACCAATTCGCCTTGACACTCTGCCACAACTCGCACTTCATCTCCAGCAAGTTCTGTATCTATATGTAGTATCCTATCTTGTGGTAATCTCATTCTGAATCACCGCCTATCCATTTCAATTCGTCCGTTGCCCAATGTCTGCACCAATTAGTGAAGCATTGAACATATCCAATGTAGTGTCCGTCTATCATACACTTGCTTACTATTTCGCTTGTTTTGCGGTTGCGACAGTTGCAACACACTCTTTGCTTTTCTATTGGTGTTTTCTCAAAATAATCATCTTCGTGGCAAACAACAATCATTCATCATCACCGCCTTTGTACATTCTCGCTCCGCACGATGGACAATAGTTGTACTCCCCTTTTGGCTCGTCTTTCGGCTCAATGAATCTTGCTCCACATACTGAACACACAATGGTGTCTATGACTTCGCTCTCATCGCTGAACGGACTTCCCCAATGTTCCCACTCACCATGTACGGCATCGGCTGATGGTAGACCTTTTATCAAATCGGCAACAATGGCAAATGGTATTTCTGCTTCTATTGCAGAATGTACTATGCTTATAGCATCGGCTCTGCTTATGTAGTCTGTCATATGTCTGCCTCCAATACGCTCAAGTCATCTGTGATTTCTTCAATGTCTATTGCACCGGCTTCTGTCCAGGCATCTTCCTTGGCCTTCTGTGCGATGGTGTCATAGACAAAGGCAAACCTTCTGATGGTATCTTCTGCGCCTTTCTTATAGGCTTCTTCCTGTGCATCCTTGATTATTGGCTGCATGTACTTTCTTAATAATTCTTCAAACATTCTCTTCCTCCTTACCATTTTCCTTCATAATATCTTTGGAATGACCTCTCCAATTTCTTGTACTCTGCTTTATGCCGTTTTTCGTTCTCTTTGATTTCCTTTACATATTCATTTTCTGCTTTTCTCTCTGCCCTTCTTTCCAATCTTTCTCTTTTTCTTGCCTCTGCATTTTTCTCAATAAATGCATTGTGCCGTTCTAATTCGGGCTTGATTTCTTCCATGTGTTTTGCAATCTCTTCCTGATGTTCCGCATTCCATTCTCTTGCCATTTGTGCCAATTCGTCATATTCTCCATCAAATGCATCAAGATCGCCAATAACATTGTTGAAAAATGGCTCAAACTCCGTAAGGTGTAAATCCTCTTTTGTGATTCTCTCAATGGTGTCAAGCCTTCTATACAGCATTTTCACATCTCTCTCAAAGATTGCATAATGTTCTTTGCAAACCTTGTTTCGTTTCAACGCTGCACATACCGCACCGCAATAGGCAGATTGTTTCTTTGCAGAATACATCATTTTAGTCAAGTAGTGATTTTTTAGCTCAACCCCAAGAACATAGAGAATTGCGGAATAATGCTTTAATTCTTGTCTGAAATATGCATAATCACGAATGTATTTTGCATTTGCAATGGTATATCCTTCTTCAAGGTCTTGCCTACTTGCCCACTCATTCACACTCTTGCAATGTGTATCAACTCCATTCATCTGCTGCACTCCCATTCTCTGTATAAACGAATCCAATCACCAAACTCCATTGTGACTAAATCTGCGCTGTTGTTCTTCCTGTGGATAACAACAGGAATCTCGCCTTCTCTTGCATCGGCTTTTGCCTGTGACATCCAATCGTAGAGCTGCATCCGTTCTTGATGTTTGCATTCAATGTGGATACCAGGCACACCGATGACATCTGCATCACCATTTGCACCGCAGAACTGTTGGCCTCTTCTTGCATCATAGCCTTCTGCCTTGAATAGTGATGCGACATGTCTTTCATATCGTTTGCCTTTTTCTCTTGAATTAACCATGTGCCACCTCTAAAAAGGAATATCATCATTGGTGATGGCTGTGAACTCATTCTCTGCCGGAACAGGAACTTCACCTTCAACTGTGAACTCTGTTATCTGCCAAATGACCATGTTGTGTTCTTTGCCTTTGACTACTGTTGGGAAGGCTTTGAAGTTTATGAATGATCCGTTTGGGATGCTCTCGCCCTTTCTCAATCTGATTGGCTGGTAGCCATTCACATACTTGCCTTCCTTGTCTTTTGAAGAAACACCGATTGAATACGATGTCCATCCGTCATGTTCTTTGGCAAATACTCTGCCCTTTCCTTCAATTTCCATTTTTACACCTCCCACTTTCTGTACTTGCCACGATCCCAATCAGAATCCATGTATATCCTGTTTGCTTTTGCTAATCTTCTGTTGTATATCTCTGACAATGCTCTCAACAATTCAGAAACCTTTGATGTAGAAGGAACTCTGTATTCGTTCTCCCACATGACTTTTATAAGCCTCTTCATGTCAACATCAGGATGCCTCCATGCATATGTAACCGCTGCCCAATACACTTTTGAATTGCCTCTGTTTTCTTTTATCCAATTGTTAAAACCAAGTGCATATAATTCAGACAGGCATCCTCTTATTGTGTTATACAATTCACCTGAAAGTTTGAGTTTGCCGGCCTCAATCTCTGTTCTTACTCTTGTTCCGTCTGTTCCGGCATGAACTAATACTGTTAAAGCCGTATCGTTTAGATGAAATTCAGAACGAAGAGCCTCCAAATATTTGTAACTGATTGCCCTTGCATCTGTTTGGCTTGAGTAAAAATTGATATATTCTCTCAAACCCCACTTTGTTGACCTGTTTGCCTCTCCAATAATCTCGCCTGTTGCATTGAATTCACCAAATGTGTACTTGAACGGAACACCAAGCTCTTTACAGCAAATCAACCTGTGCTGACCATTAATCACTTCAAACCTTTCATTAACAAGAGCCGGCTCAAGCTGACCATGCTCTTTGATAGATTCAAGAAGTGTTGTCCACTTTACACCTTTTGTTTTTACAGCTCTGTTTCCTACAACAAATGTGAATTTGTCATAATCTGTTGTCTCATAGACCTTTCCAATAATTTTTGCCATCTCATTTCTCCTTTACATATACTTATCTTTAAATACATATATAACTATTATTCTTATTATTATTATTGTTATTATTATGATATGGTGTTCCATATCGTGAGCCATATGGATGCTCATATGAATGACCATATGGATTCCCATATGGAGTGCCATATCATTTCACATATGCCATGCGTTCTTCCAATGAAAGTGCCTCCCATTGTTCCTGTGTCATGCCATGATACTGAAGATTGTTCTCTCTTGATTGCTTGTATTTCTTCTTCCTGTTCTGCTCAAATTCCATCCTCTCATTGACATAAACATCACCACGCTTGACAAACTTCTTCTTCACTTTAGGTGGGAATGTCCTGTATTCATCAGCCTCAATTCCACCCTCAATAAATTGATTGTTTAAGGCCCTTATATAGATGCCGACTTCTTCATCTGACATCTTGCGTGTACCGGCCATGAAAGATTCAGGATACCAATTCACACAAGGGCATTTTAATCTCTCCACGATCCATCACTCTCCTTTGTAGTATTCTCTTTTGATGTCTGCCTCTATGCTCTCAAACAGCTTCTTCTGTGCCATGATATTCTCATTGGATGCCCTGTAAAGGGTCTCTGCTACCATCATTTCATATTCGGCATTTGCTACAGCTTCATCACCCTTTGCGATGTCCTTCAATGTTGTTGCCTTTGCACCATCTGCCTCAAGCTGAAGCATCGTCTGACGCAACA
>Ga0310786_10004257_pt1 | contig 20030 bp, 9 predicted proteins | sample AusTroGonzalo_MG_FD_203881 | JGI IMG/M metagenome (GOLD analysis project Ga0310786, IMG submission 203881) | Bovine rumen microbial communities from tropical cattle in Woodstock, Queensland, Australia - Gonzalo_03 (v2) (version 2) | ecosystem: Host-associated > Mammals > Digestive system >... | reverse complement strand
CAATCTGGGCCAACAGCTCCTGATGGGTAGGTGCCACCTTGTGCTGGATGTCGAATCCGAGGAAGGCGAAATCGCTCACCTGCACGTAGTCTATCTGAACGCGATAGTGCTCACCGGCCTTCACGTCCATCTCGCGCTGTGCGCCCTGAATACGGTTGCGCACCTGCCAGATGTTGACTAGTGTGTCGCCATTCACGATGAGGCGTACCTTGTCGTCGGCATTGATGTTGAAGATCACAGTCTCGTCGTTCGTGGGGATGAAGGTAGCATCGAGGCGGGCTGAGAAATTCTCGAGGTTCACGCCAGGGGCGAAGACGGTGTTACCGCCGTTGCTCAGCATGATGGGGGCCGTGATGTTGACAGTTGTGGTGGGCGCGCCGCTCATGTCGGTATTATTATAATAGATAGCTTGCATACCTTTGTTGCCGAGGGGGTTCCTGAGGTTGCCGAAACGGCTCTCGAAGACCTCGTTGCGGGTGAGTCCGCAGCCGTTGATAAACTTTGCCTGTGGAGCCAGCTGCTGGATACCCTGCAGGGCGGTGACGGTACGCGTGGCAAAGCCGCTGTAGTTACCCCACTGCATCACGGAGTCGATGGCGTTGGCGCCCAGAACGGCAATCTTTCCGCCTTTAGCGAGAGGCAGTACATTCTGTTTGTTCTGCAACAATACCATACTCTTGCGGGCCATGTCGAGGGCCAGCTGTTTGTGGGCGTCGCAGGCCACCACGTTCTCGGGAATCTTCGTCCAGGGGTTCAGGTCGTCGCTGTCGAAATCGCCCAGTTCGAAGCGGGCGATGAGCAGACGGCGCAGGCTCTTGTCGAGATCAGCTTCCTTCACATCGCCACGACGTACGGCCTCGGGCAGGTTCTTATATTCCGAACCGCACTCCACATCCGTACCTGCCAAGACCGCCTGGGCTGAGGCCTGGGCAGCATCTTTGGCGGTGTTGTGCCAACGGGGCAGGAAGTCGCGGATGGCTCCGCAGTCGCTGGTGATCAGGCCGTCGAAACCCCACTCGTCGCGCAGGATCTGCTGCTCGTAACGCGTCTGCGAACAACAGGGCTGTCCGTCGATACGCTGATAGGCACACATGATCTCGGCCACCTTACCCTCCTGTACCAGAGCCTTGAAGGCGGGGAGGTAGGTCTCCCAGAGGTCGCGCTCGGGCAGGTTCTCCACGTTAAACTCATGGCGGTTCCACTCGGGACCGCTATGTACGGCGAAGTGCTTGGCACAGGCGAGCAGCTTACGATACTTGCTCACGCCCAGATCCTCTCCGTTATAACCCACACCCTGCAGGCCACGCACCACGGCCAGTCCCATCTTCGCTGTCAGATAGGGATCCTCGCCGTAGGTCTCCTGTCCGCGTCCCCATCGGGGGTCACGGAAGATGTTGATATTCGGTGTCCAGAACGACAGACTCTGATAGCGCTTGATGTCGCCTGAGCGCTTGGCCTGCTGCGCTTTTACGCGGGCCTCATCGCTCACGGCCGTAAACACGCGGTGGAGTAGGGCGTCGTCCCATGAGGCAGCCATACCCATCGTGATGGGGAACACAGTCGAAAAGCCGTTGCGCCCGATGCCGTGCAGGGCCTCGTTCCACCACTGGAATTGGGGGATGCCGAGACGCTCGATGGCGGGCGAGGTGTCCATCATCAAACTCACTTTTTCTTCGAGTGTCAGGCGTGAGAGCAGGTCGTCGGCACGCTGTTGGGCACTGAGGCTCGCATCCTGATAGGGCAGGGGCTGGGCGCTGAGACCTATGGTCATCACAACGCCACACAAAGTAAAAAACAGATTCTTTTTCATGTCTTGTTAGTTTTTTATGTAAGGGTTTTTACTTTCTTTATTGGGGCTCGTTCACGAGACGGCCTTGGCAGTAGCGGGCAGCTATCTGGCGGTCGTCGCCAATATAGACAAAGCGCTCCAGTCGTTGCAGCAGCGTGTAGTCCGCATCTATCAGCAGGTCGCTGTCGTCGATTACCAGGGCGTCGAAGTCGTAGCCTGGCTCGAAGCTGCCCACCTTTCCGAAGAAGCTCCCGCCCGACTTGGTGGCCATCCAGAATGCCTCCGACAACGTGAGGAACTTACAGTTATTATTGCGCTCGTAGTGCATCTTGCTCACCTGGATGGCATACACCATCATGCGGAAGATGCTGAAATCATGTCCACCGCTTATGTCAGTGCCCAGACCTACGGGGATGCCTGCCTCGAGGAAACGGCGTATCGGTGCCATGCCAGAGCCGATGTTCAGGTTCGAGGTGGGACAGTGGGCCACCATCACCCCGCGCTGTCGCAACAGCTCCAGCTCGTCACCATCAGTCCATACGCAGTGGGCCATCACGGTGGGCGTCTGTCCGAACAGTCCGTAGCGATTGTAGGCGTCGCCATAGTTTCGGCTCTCGGGCTCCAGTTCCTTCACCCAGGCTATCTCACCGTGGTTCTCTGAGAGGTGCGATTGTACGGGCAGGTTGTATTTTCGGGCCATCTCCCCGCAGGCTTTCAACATCTCGGGCGTACACGAGGGGATGAAGCGCGGTGTGACGATGGGGCGCACCAGCCTCTCTTCGCCCTCAAACGCCTCCACCAGCTTCTTGCAAGCCTTCATGGCGTCGTCGACGCTCTCCTGCAGGCCCTCGGGACAGTTGCGGTTCATGTTCACCTTTCCCACGCGTCCGCCCATGCCTGCCTTTTCGAGCAGCTGCATCAGCAGTCGGGTACTCTCGTAGTGTACTGAGGCGAAGGCCACCACACGCATTGTTCCGTAGCGCCACAGGTCGTGTACAAAGCGGCGGTACATCCGTTCTGCGTAGGCTGTGTCGGCATACTTCATCTCCTCGGGGAAGGTGTAGTTCTGTAGCCACGGCAGGAGTTCCAGATCCATGGCGATGCCCTGGTTGCGGTACTGTGGTGCATGCACGTGCATATCGTTCATGGCGGGGATGAGCAGGCGGTCGCCATAGTCAGTCACAGGATAGCCTGAGAGGTGCTGTGGCAATTCGCTATAGACACCTTCCACCTTGCCGTTGCTGACGGCTACATAACCATGGGGCACCACCTCGAAGCTATTGCTCTGGGGGGTAAAGATGATGTTCGCGCGATAAATCTTCATATGGTCTTTACTATTTTATTTCCTTGTTTTGTCAGCCATGCCTTGGTCCTCACGGCGATATTCTTCTGCAGGCACTCGCTGTAGAGCCATGGTTCACAACTGTGTATGTCGCCCACGTTGATGAATCCCTTATAGGCTGGATATTCCGCTCCGCTGTATCCGCTCACCACAAGCACGTGGTACTCAGGCGAGAGGCTCACGGTGATGGTGTCGTGGAGGGTGGCAGGTGTGGCGTCCGTGCGCCAGTTCACGGGGTTGATACCCATACACGTGGCTGAAATCACGGGCTGGATATACTTCACGTCCTTCGTCGTGTTATAGCAGATGGTCACGCCCGTATCGCTCTCGCCTTGTGCAGCCTTGATATGGTTTGTCTGCAACGTGTCCTCTGGTGTCACCTTATAGCCCAGCACGTAGGCTGCCGCCAACTGTTTGTAGGTCTCGTCGTCGATATGCTTTAGCAGCTCCACCACGGCCAGCCCGCCTTGGCTGAATCCTGCGATGACGAGTGGGCGGCTCTTGTCGCGATGTGCCTGGAAATGGTCAAACGCCTTACACACGTCGTCCATCGCCAATCGGGTGCGACTGCGCACTGTATCCTCGTTCTGCGACAGAAATGCCTCGATGGTCGTATGGCGGTAGTAGGGGGCATAGAATCTGTTGCCTGGCGACATATAGGCAGCCACCTTGTTAATCTCCAGTTCCGCCATGTTCTTGCGGTGTGTGGGGTTATACACGTCGGCATAGTGGCAGATGCGGCCATCGTCGGTCGTCCAGTCCTCCTCCCATGTCGACACCACGTAGAAGATGTCGGCGCCCGTTCCCTGTTGGTCTCCGTCGGCTGTAATCCACATCGCCTGGTCCGTATAGTCAGGTGCCTGTGGGATATACGGTGCCTTTGTAACAGGTTCCGTCGTATGGGGTGTTATCTGCTTCGATGAACCGCACGCCGTGAGGATCGCGGCCATCATCCAAAGAATTATTCTGCTCATGCTGTTTAGTTATTCCTCCGCCACAAAGATAAGAGTTTTATTTGAAAGATGCAAGAAAACAATCAAAAATAGTTCATTTTTCTGCGAAATAGTAAAAAAGAGGGTTAAAAGTGTAATTATTTGTTAAAAACTTGGAGTTCTCGGATAGTTTTGTTATCTTTGTCCCCGAATTTCAATCTTTTAACGAGCAAATCTATTTGCCAATAAACGCATTTGTACAATGGAAACATTACTTTGGATTGTAATTTTTTTACTGCTGATTGGTTTCGGCGTGGCTTTCTTTTATACCCATCGTTATTATGATCGGCGACTGAGGCGGGAGGTGAACCTTGCCCAGAAGAGTGAGCGGCTGAAGTCGGTATTCCTCGACAATGCCAGCCATACACTGCGCACACCACTGAATGCCATTCTGGGGTACAGCAACATGATTCTTGAGGAGAAGAATGAGACGATGGATCCCGTTCAGGTGAAGCAGATGGCTGGTCACATCCAACAGAGTTCACAGGAACTGCTGGGCTTTATCAAACAGTTGATGGAACTGTCGAGTTTCGAGGGAGGTATGCCTGCGTTTACGTTTATCGAGGTGAATCTGGCCGAGCTGATGGCGTCGTATCGTCGTGAGGCGTTGAATCTGACGAGATCTAATGTGTCGGTACGTGTGAGGACCGACCTCTCACCACACTGTAAGGCTACGCTTGATACGAATTTCATGCACCAGCTGATGATGCATCTGCTGAACAATGCGGCTAAATATGCTACACAGGGCGAGATTACCGTGACCTACACCTACGAGCGTAAGGGTCTGAAGGTGACGATTAACTATACGGGTAACGGACAGGCCGACGTGATCAGCGAGGATATCTTCTCGTATCTCCAGAAGGATGCCCTGAAGATGACCAGCGACGCAGGGTCTCTCGGACTGCCCATCTGCAAGGCCATCATCGATGCCGTGGGTGGTGAGCTGGATATCGATACCCAGGACGGCAGAAAGACCGTAGCCCAGTTCTGGTTCCCCTGTAAGATGAGAGACAAGCACAAGAGAAATTGAGTATAAAAAAGAAATCCCGCCAACTGCTTGGCGGGATTCTTTTTGGTATATCGGGTATTGGATTAATATCCGGGGTTCTGCCACATACCATCCTGAGTAGTGGTGTACTGCAGTACGCCGTTGGCATCCTGGCTGACGCTGATGTCGGCACGGTTTGTTACAGCTTCCAACTCGTTGAGAGGAATCGGACGATAATAGTGCTTCACAGCGATGTTGCCGCTGGCCTGTGCGTTGTAAGCCTTCACGTGGCTCAGCAGCGTGTGGGTACGCTTCAGGTCGAACCAGCGCTGGTACTCACCGCAGAGCTCGAGGGCACGCTCACGAAGGATGGTCTCGATGTCGACAGTGCCGCTGATGCTGTTATCCTTACCGCTGATGGCACGAGCCTTGCGCAGTTCGTTGATGGTAGAGAGGGCGTTGCCGCCAGTGGCGAGCTCAGCCTCTGCCTTAATCAGGTACATCTCAGCCAAACGGAGCACCATGATATCGCGATAGCTCAGGTCGTGAGTGGGATAGCTGGGGTTGTACTGGTCATCGAGGAACTTCTTGATGCAAGGATATGAACGACGGCCTTCGATCTTCTCACTCTTGTAACGGTCGTCACCATAGACATCCGACTTTGCCTTACCACCCTCGGTGGGCAGAGCTGTTGCGGGATCACCAGAGGTGTAGACGGGGATGTCACCACCGAAAGCGAACTGCAGACGATACTTGTTCTTAGCCTCGGCCTGGAGAGCCTGGCCCTCAGCAGAATTACCATCGAGGATGCTGTAGAGGATGGCGATACCACCACCATTGAAGTAGTTGCCATCTTCCTTGTAGGCCTCGTCGTAGTCCTTGAACTCCTGCTCGCTCATCTGCGGATACTTGGCAGGGTTCTTTGACAACTCGTAGGGGATACGATAGGCGGTCAGCAGGGTACCGTTATAGCGCTGGTCGGTCTCCTTCACGCTCTCCAGCAGCTGCCAGAAGTAGAGTGAGGGGAGATAACGGGTGAAACCACGTCCGTAAGGAGAGTAGTACTTACCGCACTCGATGTTCTCGCCAGTCATCTTACTCTTGATAGTGGTCTTACCGGCAGCCATACGGAAGAAAACAGACTTATCTGTTTGTCCGTTAGGACCGATATCGTCACAACCATTGTTCCACAGAGAGGGGAACATCAGCAGGGAGGCGCTACCACCGTTACGGCTATAGCCTGTACGGGTGATCAGCGAGTTGTAGTTTCCGGTACCACCGCTTGAGAAGCGATAAGGCACACAGTTGTCGCGGCCTGCAGAGAGGTCATTGGTGTAGTGAACGGCAAAGAGGTTCTCGGTATTAACGGTGGCCTCCTCGTTGTTCATGTTCCATGTATCGCTGAAGCGGCTGTAGAACTTGGCACCAGAGTTGCTGATGACATCGTTGGCAGCGGCAAGGGCCTCGTTGTAGAGGTTACCATAGCTGTCGACGCTGTTGGCACCCAGCCAAGAGGCTGCATAGAGGGCTACGCGGGCATAGAGGGCCTCGGCAGAGTAGTAGTAGGCACGACCTGTGGCTGTAGCAGCCTTGGCGGTCATGATGTTAGCCTTCTTGTAGTTCTCCATCGACAGTTTCAAATCGTCGAGAATATGTGCATAAATCTCGTCCTCAGGTACACGTACCGGGTTGTTGTTAATTGCACTTACAGGATCTGCGTTGTAGGGAATCGGTCCCCACATGGCAACCATCTGTGAATAGTACAAAGCGCGGAGGAAGTAGGCATCGCCCAGGTAGGCAGCTTTCTTGTTGTCGTCGATGACGGAACATGTAGGCACGTACTTCAGGGCGTTGTTACATACGTCGACACCAGCATAGAACATCTCCCAGTACTCGTCGAGACAGGGGTTGTCGGCCACATTGTTGCCAAGTGCCTCGGCAGAGATGTCGTACTTCAGCATTGACTTCTGCTTGTTGTCGTATCCGAAATAGAACAGGTCGCTGCCCATTTCGGCCAGTCCGAGTGACGGTTCCTTACCCCACCAGCCGTGTGTGTAGGTGTAAGCTGACTGAATCAGTCCGTCGATACCCGATATGGTGTTGTATGCCAGGTCGGCAGTCTCACCAGTCTTGTTGTCCTCCTCCAGGAAGTCTGAACAGGAGGTTGCGCCGAAGCCAATGGCTGTGGCTGCAAATAACATACTTAATATCTTTTTCATATCGATTCTCATTATTGGATTAGAAAGTAACGTTAAGACCAATTACAGCCTGCTTCATCAGCGGGAAGTTCACAGAACCGCCACGCTCTGGGTCATAGTTGTCGAAGTGACTGAAGGTGAAGTAGTTCTTCAGAGAGCAGTAGATGCGAGCGTTGCTGATGAGGACCTTCTTCAGGAGGTTCTTCGGAAGATTGTAAGACAGGGTGATGTCCTTAATTTTGAAGTAATCGGCCTTCTGGATCTGGATAGAGCTCTTGTAGAAGGTAGGTGTTGCACCTGCACAACCTGGTGAAGGAATATCGGCACCCTGATTGTTGGGAGTCCAGTAACCCAGGTCGCTCAGCTCACCCCAGTTGGCATTGTCGTAGAGATACAGGCCATAACCAGCGTAGTCGAGGTAACCACCGAGACGAGCCATTGTCTGTACGCTCAGAGAGAAGTCCTTATAGGAGAGGGTTGTACCCAGACCGAGGATGGCCTTTGGAGAGCGGTTGTAGATAATCTTATCGCTGTCGTCGATCTTACCGTCATTGTTGGTGTCGATCACCTTTGGTGTACCGGGATCGCCGTAGTCGGCCTGTGGCTTCTCGAAGTTGGGGTGTGCGGCCATATACTGGTCGAACTCACCGATGCCCCAGCAGCCGTCCATATCGTAAGCATAGTATGCAGATACAGGCTCACCGACCTTCAGGATAGATGTTCCGCTTACGAACTGCTCGATACCGTCTGCCAATTCCTCTACCTCGTCCTTGGCGAAGGTACCTGATACGTTCAGATCCCAAGTGAAGTCCTTGGTCTTAACGGGTGTGGCACCGAGAGATACCTCCAGACCGTGACCCTTGGTCTTACCAACATTAGAGATGGTGCTGGTGAAGACAGATGAAGGAGGAGCTGTCTTGTAGTACAGCAGATCATAAGTCTTGCTCATATAGTACTCAATGCTACCGAAGATACGACCATTGATGAATGAGAAGTCGAGACCGAAGTTCAGGGCAGAGGTCTTTTCCCAAGTCAGTTCAGGATTAGCCATGGTCATCGGAGCTTTCTCTGTAGAGTTAGGAACGATAGAAGAAATCGTAGCCAGTGTCTGGTAGGCATCAATGGCAGCATTACCAGAGAGACCCCAAGATACTCGGAACTTCAAGTTGTCAAGCCAAGACTTGGCACCCTGCATGAAGCTTTCCTCCGAGATACGCCAACCGGCGCTGACAGAGGGGAAGTAGCCCCACTTGTGACCCTCTGCGAGCACAGAAGAACCATCAGCACGGATAGAACCCTGCAACAGGTACTTGCCATCGAACGAGTAGTTCACACGGGCGAAGAATGAGAGCATAGAGCTCTTAACGTATGAAGAGGTAACGAGCGGAGAACCGATTTTGCTGACATCGTAGAACGAGCTCTTCTTGTAGCTCTCCGAGCCTGCATCACCAGAGATGCTGCTTGCTTCCTTCACGCTCTGCGACATTTCGTGACCGAGCAGGAAGGTCATATCGTGCTTGCCAATCTCCTTGTTGTAGTTGGCGGTATTCTGCCATACATACTTGGTGCTGACGCTCTTGTCATTGGCGATGTATGTAGTAGTAGGCGACTGATAACGGCCCTGGCTGTGGTAATCCTGATAGGTACCTGTGCGAGAGTCACTGCGGTCGGCTGTGAACTGAGACTTCACGGTGAGACCCTTGATGGGGTTCAGCTGCAGATAACCACTACCGAAGAAGCGGGTGCTCTCAATGTTACGCTGGTAAGCGCCGTCCTCGTCGAGCAGCGGAGAGCAGTGTGCAGGATACCAGGGGTTAGGAGTAGCATAGATGCTACCGTCCTTCTGATAAGCGTGGGTAATAGAGGTCATCTTCTGGGCTTGGTTGAACACACCACCGTTACGCTTGTCGTTGCTCTTATAAGCATAAGAGATGCTGGCACCCACTTTCACGATCTTATTGATCTGGTGGTCGATATTGATACGGCCGGTGTAACGGTTGTACTCATCGCCCTTCAGTAGACCTTTGTCGTCCATGGCTGCCATCGATACGTTGAAGTTGGTCTTCTCGTTACCACCCTGCACAGCCACCTCGTAGTTCTGCGAAACGCTGTTGCTCAGGATCATGTCGAGCCAGTCGGTATAGCTCTTGTCATTGTAGATGTCGAGAGTGGGAGTGCCATCTTCGAGATTGAAGGTCAGCACGTCGGCAGCTGTAGCAGAGTTGGTGAAGTTCCAACCGTTGGCAGCGGCATCCTCATAGTTCTTCTTGTCGATCAGACGCTGTACTTCCTTGTCGCCGTACATTGGCTTCACAATACCAGTAGCACTGTTGAACGACAGGTAGCCGTTGAAGGTAACAGAGGTTCTACCTGCCTTACCGCGCTTGGTGGTAATGAGGATAACACCATTAGCACCCTTCGTACCGTAAATAGCAGTAGAGGCAGCATCCTTCAGGATGTCCATCGACTCGATGTCGCTGGCGGGAATGTCGAGGGTGGAGCCATATTCTACACCGTCAACAATCACCAGAGGACCATTACCGGCCAACAGAGAGCGGTTACCACGGAGGGTCATGCTCACACCTTCACCGGCCTGACCACCATTAGACTGCTGGAGGTCGACACCAGGAACCTTTGCCTGCATGGCTGACAGGGCGTTGGCACCTGCCACCTTAGCGAGGTCGTCGGTCTTCACACTGGCAACAGCCCCGGTCAAGTCCTTCTTCTTCATCGTGCCGTAACCTACGACTACGATTTCATCAAGGCTGGCTGCGTCCTCTTCAAGAGTGACGTTGATACTGCTCTTACCAGCCACCGAGATCTTCTGGTCCTTGTAGCCGATGTAAGAGATCTTCAGGACACCATTCTCAGGAACATCCTTGATGGAGAAGTTACCGTCGAAGTCGGTTACGCCACCGATGGTGGTACCGTCAACGAGAATACTTACACCAATCATGGGCTCACCTGTAGCGTCCACCACAGTTCCTGTGACTGTCTTCTGAGCATAAGCCACGAAGCAGAACACAGACAAAAGCATAGCCATAAAGGCTCTTTTGATTTGATGATTCATACACGTTAGTTTTAGTTATTAAACAAAAATTAATATTGAATTTGATTTGAATTATATTTTCGAGAGTTGTTTATTCGGATGCAAAGATACGAATAATTTGCGATATGTAACACATTTTTTTGTTTTTTTCATTGCAAACGTTTACGTATGGGAGTTCCCATTTTACTGCATTCTCTGGAGACCTTCCCAGCGTACGCGCCATGTGCCGTCATTGGGGAAACCTGGGTTCAGGGGCTCCGTACAACCATCCCATCCGGCACACATCATGGCGATGGCCGTAAGCAGGGCTCCGTTGCCAGGGAGGTAGATGCGCAGACGGTCGGCGGTCTGGAAGTTATGGCCGTTGGGCAGCCAGGTGTTCTTCTGCGTGTCGATGAGCAGGGCCTTGAGGGCGGTCTCGGGGTCACCGAGGCGGGCAGCAGTCATGGCGATCATACCATAGTCCCAGCCCCACGTGGTCTGCCAGTTCCAGTTCTGCATTACCCAGTCGAGGGTGGCCTTCATCTTGTCTTTATTATATAATAAGGTGAAGGGAGTGTTCTGACTGGGCAGCATGCCACAGGCACCAAGCACGGCGGGGTGGTCATTGCGACATTTGTCAGTGAAGGTCTCAATCTTCTTGGCAGGAGCATCAAAGGGGTCAAAGGCTTCTGAGGCCTTGACATCGCCGATGGGAAGACCAGCGGTGTAGATGCCTTCAGTCTCGGGTAAGAGAGAGAGGTTGTTGATGATGTCGTCCCAAAGGGCGATGCGCGCCTTACCCTGGCGCACGCGCCACTGCTGGGCCACACTGAGACCATACTGCCAATAGGCGAGCTCGAAGGGCTGGTTGTAGGATATATCCTTGGTAATGGACTCCTGCATGGCGGTGGCACCTTTCAGGAGATAGCGTTCGGGCTTGGCATCGTAGGTGACGAAGTCGGCCATGAATTCAGCGGTGGCCTCTACTTGTTCGCCGTATGCCTTGAGTGTCTCTGCAGTCGGGTTGGCGCGGTACATCTCTTCAGCAAGATAGATGTAGTGTGGCTGTTGCCAGATGAGGAATGATCCTGTGTTAGATGGTGCCTCACCAGCCCAGGGGTCGGTCATCTTCATCCAACGCACCCCCTTGAATCCTTGTCGTTCTGCAATCTGGCGGGCCACAGGGTAGGCCGTCTGGTTATACCACTTGAGCATCTGCTCGATGACCTCCGGACGGTTCCAGAGGGCGAAGTCCACGACATGCCACCACGTCATTTCCAAATGCGGACGACCGAACCAGGAATTGTAGGTAAGGCCCGTCTCCTGGGGCGGCATGTTGTTGGCGCAGTTGATTTGGGTAAGATACTGCGAGAGCACTACGCGACGCTCCAGTTCCTTGGCACGAGGATCGGTACAGCCCGAGAAATCCACGATGGCACCCTGTTTCCACCAATGGCCCCAATGGCGGAGGGTAGCTTTGTGGTACTGGTCGTATTCATACGCCACTCTCGCATCTACAGGATTGGCAGCATATTCTGCGGAGAAGGTAAGTATATCGTCGGTGGTTGACAACTCGAAATAATGCTTATCACATTCCTGTAGCGTTGCCTGACCTTCCCATTGCAGTAGCACGTAGTATTTTGTAGTGTCGAGGGTACGCTCAATGAGGGCAGAATGATGATCCTGGGCAATGAGTTTCGACTGATGGCGTTCGGGCTTGGTCCAGTCGTTGGCATCGTCGGCATGCTTACCAGTGGGGTAGGAGAAACGGATGGCTACCGTGGCCCGCTGGTCTTTCAGCAGGTTGGATTTGATGCGGGCATAAAGGGCATCCTTCGCAGGGTGGACACCAGTGGTTACTTCCACGGGTTCACCATCGGCCTCGAAGGTAGATTCTATCTCTCCGTCCCAGAGTTTCTGTTCCTGATGGATGGCGGTGAGCGACTTTAGGGGGATGGGCTTGCCATCGGCATCCTTGAGTTCGAGACCGATAGTGCCGAGGTTCAGACGGTGGGGGTTCACGCGGAAATAGTCGGTGGCCTCCTTATGGCGACCGTCCTCGGCTTTCTTGAACTCCACGGCATAGACCTCCTGATGACCGTGTCCGAAGTCGAACGATTTTTCACTCTCCGACGGTTTCAGGTTGTTGGTGTTTTCGAACAGGTGCCATCCCCAATCGGACATGGCGTTCAGGGGCACACCTGCCCCATATTCAAAAGGGTAGGACTGCAGACCCGTCACGTCGACGGTCGTAGCGAAGTGGCCATTGCCTACGGTCAGAGAGGCCAGGAAGTCGGCCTCTGTGATGATGGGGTTATTGCGATTAACGACAGCGTGACGGTCTATAGAGGCCGTCACGTTGCTGGTGTTATATCCTAACTTTTCCATTTCGAGCGAGGCCCAGATAAAGGGGCCGACACCCTTCGCGTCGTTGTCTCGGATAGGTTCGCTGATGTAATATTCAAACGAACCGTCGCGTCGTTTATTCTCCTTGACATTGGGAGCCGCCTTCAGCACTTTGGCGCTGACACCCGGGCCGAGACCTGCCACCTCACAACACTTGGTCAGAGAGATGGTTTGGTCGGCATTCACACGGATGAAGTTCTTGATGATACCCTGATAGGCCTTCACACCTGCATCGCGGTATTTGGTGCCGAGGTATCCCTTGTTATAAGCTTTCAGCATAACATAAGCGAACATCGATGAACAAGTGGCTTCCAAGTAGTTACCTTCACGATTAGGCTCGTCCATTACCTGATACCAAACACCACTCTTCTGGTCCTGCCACTTGATGATGGCATCGAGGTCTTTCTGCAGCAGGTCGATGACTTCCTGACGACGGGCATAGTCCTCGGGCAGGGCATCGAGCAGTTCGATGAGTGCCATCGAATACCAACCTTGGGCACGGCCCCAGCAATGCTGTGTCTGTCCGGTCTGCTGATCGGCCCAGAACATCTCTTTCGTCTCGTCCCAAGCATGACGGTTCAGACCTGTCTTGGGGTCGAAAGTACGCTGATAAGTGACGCTGATTTGGTCAACGGCATCATCGTATATTTTCTTGGCATCCTTGGCCTTGAGCAGGTCGCGGGCGGTCATTGTGTAGAAGGGCAGGCCCATGAAGATACCGTCAAGCCATACCTGATAGCTGTAGATGGCCTTATGCCAGAATACCTTGTCTTGAACGGTACGCGGCTGGTCCTTCAACTGCTTCATTAGGGTCTGGATGGCGAGTAAGTTTTTCTTCTCAGGATAGAGCTGGTACATACGGGCCACGAAATGACCGGTGCGGATCTGGTCGAGGTTGTAGTCCTTGATGTCGTAAGTACGGATTTCGCCCTTCTGATTGATCATCGTGTCGGTATATTCCTGACAGTATTTGCGGATATCCTCACCGCCATATTTCAGATAGGTGTCGAGCATCGACTCCAGTTCGATACCCATCACATAACTCCATTTGGGACGGGTGGAGAAATCGAGCAGATAGCTCTTCGGCACACGCTTCATCTCGGAGTAGGTGAGCCACTCAGAGTAGTGCTCGTAGGGGGCTTTCAGCAGCGACAGGCTACCATTGATGAAGAGATTGTCGAACTGTACGTTGCGGGTCTTGCCGCTCATGAAGTTACCGTCTTTCACACCATTGAAATGGCAGTTCTTCACGAGAATATCATAGACATAGGTGTCCTCTTCGAGGCCGATAATCTGTACACCATACTGCGACTTCTCACTGGTGACGTTCTCCATATAGACATTGCGTACGGTGGGGTAGTTGCCTCGACAGCAGATTTCATTGTGCTCGTAGTCGAGGTTGATCTTCAGCACACTCTCCTTGCAGACGCCTACCTTGATATTACGCATGTTGATGTTCTCAATGATACCACCACGGCAACTGTTGGTCTTAATGCGCAGCACACGCTCCAATTCAGGTGAGTCCATCACACAGTCGTGGGCATAGACATTCTGACAACCGCCAGAGATCTCAGAGCCTACCACCACACCACCGTGACCATTCTTCATTTCACAGTTGCGGATGATAATATTCTTCGATGGCATATTGCGCTCACGGCCATCGCGGTTACGTCCGCTCTTGATGGCGATACAGTCGTCGCCGGTATTGAAGAAACAGTCCTCGATGAGCACACGGTCACAGCACTCGGGGTCGCAACCGTCGCCGTTAGGACCATCGTTAATCATCTTCACACGACGGACGGTGATATCGGTAGAGTGGAGGGGATGGATCACCCAGAACGGTGAACGCAACAGTGTCACATCCTCCAGCAGGATCCCTTCGCACTTATTGAAACTGACGAGCTGGGGGCGCAGGCCGTCCTCAGGACCGAATATGCGCTCGGGAGAACGCTCACCTTTTTCATTATACATAGGAATACCGTCCTCGCCGTTCTTCAACAGACGGGCACGAGAACCGCCACGCTGACTAATCATACCTTGCTTCCATCCGAAACGGGGATTACCGTTCCAAGGCCACCAAGTCTCATTAGAACCGCCGCCGTCGATGGTACCCTTGCCCGTGATGGCGATGTCCTTGGCCTTGAAGGCATAGACACAGGGTGAAAGATTGAAGCACTCCAGTCCTTCCCAAGAGGTCTCTACGATGGGGTAGAGCTCAGGCTGGAAGGCGAACTCCAACACGGCACCCTCCTCGACATGAAGGTTCACGCCGTCCTTCAGGGTGATGGCACCCGTGAGGAATTTCTGTCCGGCAGGGATGACCACACGACCGCCACCCTTCTTCGAGCAGAGGTCGATTGCCTTCTGGATCGCCTTCTGGTTTTGGGCTGCTGTATTGGTCTCTTTAGCCCCGTACTTGGTGATTACATACACTTTATCCGCAAACTGAGGTGCGCGGATGCTCTGTTCAATCTGTTTGTATTCAGCCTCATTCCAGCTTTGGGCAGCTGCAGTGAGGGGGAAGAGCAGACAGAGCGTCATCAATTGGAAAAACTTCTTCATATAATATATAATGTTTAGTTCGTAGTTTGCTCGTGCAAAGATACACAAAAAAAGCAAAACTACGAACTATAACGTGAAAAAAAACAACGTAAACGTTATCTTTTTGCAGAATAACCGAATGATTATAACTGAGCGATAAACTGCGCCAGTTCGGCACCGGGATCAGCGGTTCTCATGAAATGTTCTCCCATGAGGAATCCCCTGTAACCAATGCTTCTCAACATTCTGACGGTATCAGGGTCTGAGATGCCGCTCTCGCTGACCTTCACGGCATCTTCTGGCAAACGTGAAGCCAGATTGACGGAGTTGTTTACATCGGTTACAAAAGTGCCGAGGTTGCGGTTGTTGATGCCACACATGTCGGGCTCCAGCTCCGCATACTCCGTCTCTTCCTCAGTGTGCATCTCCAGCAAGACCTCCATTCCCAGATCGTGGGCCTTTGCCATCAGCTGTCGGCATTCGTCTTTTGAAAGACAGGCGGCAATAAGCAATACGGCATTGGCCTTGTTCAGACGGGCCTGGTACAGCTGGTATTCATCGATGATGAAGTTCTTATAGAGCATCGGCAACTTAACTTTTGCCAGATGCGCATCCCGCATGTCGAGGTTGTTGCCACCGAAGAAGTTGATGTCCGTCAGGATGCTCAGGGCTGTGGCCCCGTTCTCCTGATAGCTTCGGCAGATGCTCCTGACAGAAGCCTCCTTATTAAACCAACCTTTTGAGGGAGATTTGCGTTTGAACTCTGCGATGATACCTGTCTCGGAGATACGCAGACTCTCGGACATCGACACGGGACGGGCACCCATAATAATGTTCACTCTGTTTACAAGCGTCTCCAATGGGAGCTCTTTTTTGAAGAGCTCCACCTCTTTTCTCTTATGTGCAACGATTGTTTCTAAAATATCTGCCATGGTGAGATTCCTTTACTGAATTTCCCAACCAATGGCAGAAGCACCCAGAACGGCAGCGCTGGCACCGTCAAGACCACTCACGAGGAACTGGGCCTTATTCTTGAAAATCTTCAATACATGCTCGTTGTAGGCCTCGCGGATGGGCTTCATGATGAGTTCGCCAGCTTTCACCATACCTCCGAAGAAGATGAATGCCTCGGGAGAAGAGAAGGCAGCGAAGTCGGCACAGGCCTCACCCAACATCTTTCCTGTGAACTCGTAGATCTCCTTGGCCAGTTCGTCACCCTTGCCAGCAGCGATGGATACATCAAGAGAAGTAATCTTCTCGGGATCCAACTCACGCAGCAACGACGGACGGTCTGTCTTTGCCAACAGCTCACGTGCTGTGCGAGCTACACCAGTGGCAGAGCAATAGCACTCCAGACAACCAGTACGACCACAGCCGCAGAGACGGCCTTCCTCACCGCGTACCATCGTCACATGACCTAACTCACCGGCAAAACCGTCGTGACCATAGAGTAACTGTCCGTTGACTACGATACCAGAGCCTACGCCAGTACCCAAAGTGATGACGATGAAATTCTTCATGCCGCGTGCCACACCATAGACCATCTCACCGATAGCAGCTGCATTGGCGTCATTGGTCAGGGCTACGGGAATGCCGTTCAGACGCTCGCTGAACAACTTGGCGAGGGGTACTACGCCGTCGTGGGCCCAAGGCAGGTTGGGGGCAAACTCGATAGTGCCGTTATAATAGTTGCCGTTAGGGGCACCTATACCCATGGCCTTGATTTTCTCGATACCGCCCACCTGGTCGATGATGACCTGCAGAGCCTCGACACAAGCGTCGACATAATCTTCCACCTTCTCGTAGCCGCCAGTCTTGATGGCAGTCGTGGCCTTGATATCGCCACGGGCATCCACAATACCGAACACAGAATTCGTTCCTCCTAAATCCAAGCCGATGACGTAAGGCTTGATTGCTGCATTTTGCTCGTTCATATTTGTTATAGTTTTATTAATTAAGACTTATTCTTGTTTCCAAGCTACAAAGTTACTAATAATCTTTATTTCTTTCCCTATTTTTACGGAAATTAACCATTTCTTTGCGGAAAAATAGTCGATTTTCCTTGTGTTTCAGATTTATTTTGTAACTTTGCACCATTAAATACGAAAAGTTTCTGATGATGTACAGAATGTCGAGTCGGGTTTTTATCGTGGCGAGCATGGTGCTGGCCCTCCTCATTCTGTCGTGTAATATTCAGCGTAAACAGCCTCTTTCCCCTCGTGCCAACAGTGTCGATAGCCTGCTCTTTGACTTGGGTGTCCAGAAGCAATATGAGCGGATGCTGGCCCTGACCGACAGTTTTGAGTTGGAAGGAGCGCTCTCGATGCTGGATGCCAACCGTTGGCGAGGCGTAGCCTACTACCATCAGGGACAGTACCGTATGGCGGAAATCTGCTATAAGAAAGCCCTGGACTGTGAGGTGAAGAATGATGAAGACCAGCTTAGTTATAATAAGTCGGCCCGTCGTCTGTCGGAACTTCTGTTAGTCAAGGGTGATTTCGAAGGAGCTTTACGTGTGGCCGTTCCAGCCGTGAAGAAGATGGATGAATCTGGCATCGGCTCAGATATCGACTATGCCATCTTGTTGAATAATATTGGCTGTTGTCAGTTGAACCTCGGACAAGACGAAGAGGCCAACGAGAGTTTCCTCAAGGCCCGTGGCCACTATGCTAACCGCTGGAATCAGGACTCCACGAGTCGAGGCTATCAGGAGGCAGTGCTTGGCACGGTCTATACCAGTAAGGCTTATATCAATACCCGTCGCTATGCGGAGTCCATCTATTGGATAGACCGCACGGAGATGTTGTTGGAGAAATACCGTCAGTGGCCTGATGCCCGGACAGAGTACTTCGACGAGTATCAGGGACGTATAGAGATTATGCGCGCCGTAGCCTTGCAGGGACTGGGTAAGACTGGCGAGGCTGCCCAGGCTTATGAGGCCTTCTTGAAGACAGATTATTCCAAGACCAGTCACGGTAAGATTAATGCCAACGACTATCTGGTGGCTGCCCACCGTTATAAGGAAGCTGCGGTAAATTATGCCAATCTGGACAAAGACTTGAGTGACATGGGTACAGAGATGTCGCTCGACAATATCCAGTTATACCTTTTGCCGAAATATCATGCCAATGCAAAGGCGGGTCTCAGGGATTCTGCCCGAGCCACTGCTGAGAAGATTTTTTCTGTGTTGGACGATGCTATCGTCGCTCAGAAGAATAGTGAGACGGCAGAGTTGGCTACCATCTACGATACGCAAGGCAAGGAGATGGAGATTGCTAAACAACAGGCAGAGATGTCGAGACAACGCCTGTTGGCCACGGGTTTATCGATGCTCATGCTTCTGACCTTCTTTATTGTCTATACCCTTTACAAGCGTAAGGCTGCCCATCGTCTGACGGCTGCGCATAATGAACTGAAAAAGGCTTATGACCAGTTGGAGGAGGCAACTGCCCATCGGGAGCGTATTGAGAGTGAACTCCGTATTGCACGGGATATCCAGATGTCGATGGTGCCCAACGTGTCACCCGACCGTGAGGGACTCGACCTCTATGCTTCGATGACACCAGCCAAGGAGGTGGGCGGTGATCTTTATGGTTATCTGCTCATGGGTGATTCCCTCTATTTCTGTGTGGGTGATGTCTCGGGTAAGGGTGTACCTGCTTCGTTGTTCATGGCCCAGGCCACGCGTCTTTTCCGTACGTTGGCTGCTCAGAAGATGATGCCAGCAGAGATTGCCGCCCGTATGAATGATGCTTTGTCGGAGGGCAACGAACGGGGGATGTTTGTAACGATGTTCCTCGGACTGGTCGACTTGAAGTCGGGCCGTCTTGACTTCTGTAATGCGGGACATAATCCTCCAGTCATCTACGACGAGAAGAATCTGGGCTCATTCCTTGATATGGAGCCGAATGCGCCTATCGGACTATGGCCCGAGTTGCAGTATGTGGGTGAGTCCATTGAGAATATCAAGCGCCGGCCGCTGTTCGTCTATTCCGACGGACTGAACGAGGCAGAGAACTCTCATCAGGAGCAGTTTGGTGAAGAGCGGATGCTGGCATTCCTCCATGCTGCCCGCTTCCATAATGCCCAGGAATTGGTGGAAGCCCTTAAGACTCAGGTAGAAAACTTCCGTGATGGGGCCGAGCCCAACGATGATATGACAATGCTCTGTCTCAGGATAGAATAAAATAGCGCTCTTTATATTTGGTAGTGTAGTGAAAATTTAGTAATTTTGCACCCGTTATGCCTTTTCATGTGCCAATAAACATATTGGACTTTATATTCAAGGGGATATTGATTGGCGTGATTGCCTCTGCCCCGATGGGTCCTGTCGGCATCCTTTGCGTACAGCGAACGCTGAACAAAGGGCGCTGGTACGGCCTTGCTACAGGTATAGGCGCTGCAGGAAGTGATATCATCTATGCGGCCTTTGCCGGTTTTGGCATGTCGTTCGTCATGGACTTCATCACCAATACGCAGAACCGTTTCTACCTGCAGATTGTGGGTAGTATCATGCTACTCTGCTTCGGCATCTATACCTATCGCTCTGATCCTACCAGGAAAATGCACCAATCAGGTCAGCAGAAGGGTACTCTTTGGTACAACACGTGGACTGCTTTCCTCGTGACCTTCTCTAATCCCTTGATTATCTTCCTGTTCCTGGCCATGTATGCCCAGTTTGCCTTCGTGCTGCCCGATCATCCTTTTGAAATGTTGGTGGGCTTTGCCAGTATCGTGGGTGGT
>Ga0310786_10004256_pt1 | contig 20035 bp, 18 predicted proteins | sample AusTroGonzalo_MG_FD_203881 | JGI IMG/M metagenome (GOLD analysis project Ga0310786, IMG submission 203881) | Bovine rumen microbial communities from tropical cattle in Woodstock, Queensland, Australia - Gonzalo_03 (v2) (version 2) | ecosystem: Host-associated > Mammals > Digestive system >... | reverse complement strand
TCCGACGAGAGCATCAAGGTACCTGCATCACTCAAGCACGACATAGCCGTAACGGCCCGTGCACTTGAGATGTCATCCAAAGAAGAACAGGATATCCGGGAGACACATACACCTCACAGAAGATACCGAAAGATCCTGAGGCTTATCTCCTATCCCGCAGCAGCTGTGGCCATTGTCACCATCGGCATGCACCTTTCATTCCAGGATTCGATACCTACCCCAAAGGATACTTTCGACGATCCGCTGATGGCTTACCAGCAGATGGAGCAGGTTTTCGGATTCATTTCAGAGAAAATGACAACCGGTATGGACATTGCAGATGCAGCCGAGCCGGTAATTGATAAAACGATAAACGCACTAAGATGAAAAGAATAGCAGCATTTGTGGCAGCAATGTTTCTGCTCACCGCCGGAGCCTGGGCACAGGACGGCAAGGGAATCTACAACAAGTATTCCGATAACGAAGAGGTAAGTGCCGTATACATTTCCTCATCGATGTTCAAACTCATGGGTAGGGTACCCAACATGGATCTGGGCGAAGGCTCCATGAACCTTGGATCCATAATCAAGAACCTTAACTCCATGTATCTCCTGGATTGCGAGGACCCCGATCTTTGCGCTGAGATCAAGTCCGATGTAAACAAGTTCATCAAGAAGTATGACTTTGAGATGCTGATGGAAATCAAGGACAAGGGTGAAGTGGTGAGAATCTACACCACCGGTAACGAAAAGACCGTAACCCAGTTCATCATGACCGCATCAGAATACGAAGCCTTCACATTCATCTGCCTGGACGGCACAATGAGCCGCGCAGACCTTGAAAAGGCCATAGCTAAAGCCACACAAAACATGGAATAATCAACGAAGAAGGAGGGTCATACCCACAGACAGGGGGTTCTCATCGGACAGATGATTACGATTGGCCAAAGGCTTCATCTTAACCCCGAACTGCTGCGAGATTGACCAAAGGCTGTCACCCTTCTTTACCACATAAGTCCTGTGCTCACGATCGGCACGGGACTTTTTTCTTTCCAGATAGACAAGTGTTCCCGTTGGTGGTATGAACTTGCGGTCCACCTCGTTGAAACGGCGAAGAAGGCTGAGCTGCATGCCGTATTCGCGCGCGATATCCTTAAGGGTCTCGCCTTCACGCAGACGCACGCAGCGCTGACCGTTCACGAGCATGGGCTGATGCGGGATCTGTCCGGGTTTGAGACGTACGCTGCCACTCTTGTCATAACGGTCCAGACCGTAACGCTCTATGAGTTCTATAAGCTTGTCGGCATAAGTGGGACTGGTGGCATAACCCGCAGCCTTGAGCCCTTTGGCCCATCCCTTATAATCAGTGGTACCCAGTTTAAAGAGCGACTGGTAACGGGCCCCGTTCACAAGGAACAGCGAGTGGTCACGGAACGAATCATCGGCATCGGAATAACAGCGGAAACACTCCTGGCGCTCGTCATCGTCATGATACATCTTACGGCCTTTCCAGTCACTGTGACATTTTATTCCGAAATGGTTGTTGCACTTTGTGGCCAAGGTGCTGCGACCCGCATCGGACTCCAACAATCCCTGCGCAAGGGTTATGCTGGCAGGTATCCCGTACTTTTTCATCTGCTCCACGGCCATGCCCGAGTACTGGGCGATGTAGTTTGAGAATGCATCCTTTGACTGTGAGCCGGCGGGAGCCAAAACTACAGGCTTGGCAAGGGAACAGGAGGCCAGCATAAGCGGCATCACGAGAGTGGCTATACGGAGTATCTTCATTGCTGAACGGATGGTTACGCGAAGTTAATGAAATATGACGGAAAATGAGTAATTTAGCGGTCGGATAATTAACCAGGGCATATGAAGAAGCTAAGCCGTACCATAGAGTGGAGAGTTTTGGATCAGGATGAGCTGGACAGCCAGGACCTGATGCTGGTGAATGCAGCCAAGGAGGCCACCTCAGGAAGTTGGTCCCCCTACTCCGGATTCAAGGTAGGTGCAGCGCTGCTGTTGGATGACGGGACAGTCGTAACCGGCAGCAACCAGGAGAACGCAGCTTATCCTTCAGGTCTCTGCGCCGAGAGGACCGCTCTCTTTGCAGCAGGTCACGCCCACCCCGGAAAGGCTGTCACGGCACTGGCCATAGCAGCCCGGAACGACAAAGGTTTCACTGCCCAGCCCATCACGCCCTGCGGTGCCTGCCGTCAGGTGCTGGCCGAGACCGAACAGCGAGGCGGACGCCCCATCCGGTATATCCTTTACGGAACTGAAGGTACCATGCTCATAGAAGGCGGCACGGATTCCATACTGCCCTTCTGTTTTGGCGCCGACTCAATGAAGTGAGTTTTCAGTTTTTTTAATGTGCCACTGTGTCACCGCGCATCGCTGTGGCACAATGTTTGTTGCATGTAAGGTGTTATTGCAAGATTAATAGCAGATGAGTAAGAAGAACAAACATAAAATGTCAGAAAATTTCCAATCTGAGAACGAACAGGAGAAGGAGGTTCTGAACGGTGCGGAGCAGGAGGCTGCAGCCGCACAGGAAAACCAGGAGAACAACACCCAGGAGCCCAAGGAGGAGACCGTTGAGGACAAACTGGCCAAGAGTGAGGCTGAGGTAGCCGACCTCAAGGACCGTCTGCTCCGTCAGATGGCTGAGTTTGACAACTACCGCAAGCGCACCATGAAGGAGAAAGCCGAAATCATTCTGAACGGCAGCGCAGGCGTAGTGACCGATATCCTTCCCGTGATTGACGACCTGGAGAGGGCCATTGCCAACTCCGCAAAGTCTGAAGACTACAATGCCCTGAAGGAGGGTGTGGAACTTATCTACAACAAGCTCATGCACACCCTGGAGCAGAAGGGCCTTCAGAAGATATCACCCAAGAACGAGCCTTTTGACACTGATTTCCATGAGGCCATTGCCATGATCCCCGCTCCCAGTGAGGACCTGAAGGGCAAGGTTCTGGATTGTGCAATTGACGGATACAAACTTAACGACAAGGTTCTGCGCCACGCCAAGGTGGCCGTAGGAGAATAACAATATGGCAAAAAGAGACTACTACGAGGTGCTTGAGGTCCCCAAGACCGCAACTGCCGATGAGATAAAGAAGGCTTACCGCAAGAAAGCCATCCAGTACCACCCTGACAAGAACCCCGGCAACAAGGAGGCCGAGGAGAAGTTCAAGGAGGCGGCTGAGGCTTACAGCGTACTCAGCGATCCTGACAAGCGCGCCAAATACGACCAGTTCGGATTTGACGGCCTGAACGGCGCATCCGGATTCGGAGGCGGCGGAGGATTCAGCGGCGGAATGTCAATGGATGACATATTCTCCATGTTCGGCGACATATTCGGAGGCGGAGGATTCGGCGGTTTCGGCGGATTCGGAGGCAGCCGTACACGTCAGCGCGCGGGAGAACGCAAGCAGCGCGGATCAGACCTGAGGGTAAAGGTAGCCCTGACCCTTGAGGAGATCAACAACGGCGTAACCAAGAAGTTCAAACTCAAGAAACTGGTTCCCTGCCAGCACTGCAAGGGTACCGGAGCAAAGGACGGCTCAGCAGCCGAGACCTGCCCTGACTGCCACGGTTCAGGTGTGGTAATGCGCACCCAACAGAGTTTCTTCGGCATGGTTCAGACTCAGACCGTCTGTCCCCGTTGCGGCGGTGAAGGCAAGATCATCAAGGACCGTTGCCCGCACTGCAGCGGTGACGGCGTTGTATACGGTGAGGAGATTGTTGAGATCAACATCCCTGCAGGCGTAGCCGAGGGCATGCAGCTCTCAGTTGAGGGCAAGGGTAATGCCGGCAAGCACAACGGTTACAACGGCAACCTGCTGGTTCTGATTGAGGAGGTTCCGCACAACGATCTGGTACGCGATGAGAACGACCTGGTCTACAACCTGCTGCTTACCGTACCGCAGGCCGCACTGGGCGGAGCAATCGAGATCCCCACGCTGGACGGTGCCGTGAAACTCAAGATAGAACCCGGCACACAGCCCGGCAAGATGCTGCGTCTGCGCGGCAAGGGTCTGCCCGAGCTCAATACCAGCCGCCGCGGCGACATGATAGTAAACGTAAGCGTATATATACCGGAAACACTCTCCAAGGATGAGAAGGCTGCCATGGAAAAGTTCCAGACATCGGACCACTTCCAGCCCACCCCCTCAATCAAGGAGAAACTTTTCCGCAAGTTCAGAAGTTACTTTGATTAATATAGACTGATGACTTATCAGGAAGCTGTAGAGTATCTCTACACACAGACACCCCTTTTCCAAAACGTAGGCCAGGAGGCATATAAGGAAGGCCTTTACAACACGGTGACGATTGACCGCCACCTGGGATGCCCCCACAAACTTTTCAAGACCATACACATAGCCGGCACCAACGGCAAGGGCAGCGTTTCACACACCCTGGCCGCCATTCTGCAGGCATCGGGCCTTAAGACAGGTCTTTACACATCACCCCATCTGACCGATTTCCGCGAACGCATCAGAGTGAACGGAAAGCCGGTGAGCCCCGAGTTCGTGGTGAACTTTATTGAGAAGAACCGCGAATTCCTGGAGCCCCTGCACCCGTCGTTCTTTGAGGTGACCACAGCCATGGCTTTCAGCTGGTTCGCCGAGCAGGAGGTCGATGTGGCCGTGATCGAGACCGGACTGGGAGGCCGCATGGACTGCACAAACATCATCAAACCCACCCTTTCGGTCATCACAAACATAGGTTATGACCACATGAAGTTCCTGGGTGAGACGCTGCAGCAGATAGCCTTTGAGAAGGCAGGAATCATGAAAAAGAATATCCCGGTGGTTATAGGCGAGCATAACGACATTACCCGCGACGTGTTTACCCGCAAGGCCGAGGAGGTCGGGACCAAGGTTATCTTTGCACAGGACAATTGTAAGATTATTTCGCATAAATACGTAAATCCGTCAAAGGTCGTTTACGAGACAGCCGCCCTACCCGCGCTTGAGAGCGGACTGGCAGGATTGTGCCAGGAGAATAACGCCAATACCATTCTGACAGCCGTCGACGAGCTGAAGCGACATAAATTCAGCATCAATGAGGCCGCCATCAGGAAAGGCTTCAAGGATGTGTGCCGCATGACAGGACTGCGCGGACGCTGGCAGAGGGTGGGCAAAAAACCTGACATTATCTGTGACACCGGACACAACAGCCACGGACTGAAATACATTGCAAAGCATCTGGAGGAACTCTCTTCAAAGCCGGGATTCGGCCAGTTGCGCATTGTGATGGGCATGGTCAACGACAAGGATGTATCGGACGTATTGGCAATCATGCCCAAGAACGCCCGCTATTACTTTACCCAGGCATCGGTCCAGAGAGCGCTTGACGCAAGCAAGCTCAGAGACCTGGCACGTGAGGCCGGTCTGACCGGCAGAGTGTTCCGTACAGTGGCTCAGGCAGTGACCACAGCCCAGCGTGAAGCATCGGCCGAAGACCTGATTTTTGTAGGCGGAAGCACCTTCGTGGTGGCCGACCTGCTTACCATGCCGGATTTCTACATCCAGGGCTGATTTTTTTCACTCAATCGCTTGCATCGGTATCTGAAATTGGCTTAATTTGCGTTGTTTTATTTTTAATAACCAAAATAAGCCAATTATACTATATGAGCGATTTCTTTGTAAAAGAGAATCTGGCCGGCCTCAAGAGGGAGGATTTCCAGGCAACAGTTGAGGGAAAGAAAACAGATCTTTACATACTCCGCAACAAGAAGGGTGCTGAGATAGCAGTAACAAATTTTGCAGGTGCGCTTTGCGCCGTAATGATGCCTGACCGCAACGGCAAGATGGAAAGCGTAGTATGGGGTCATGACAGCATCAAGCACGTCATGGAGAGCCAGGAGACCTACCTGAGCGTACTCATCGGCCGTTACGGCAACCGTATTGCAAACGGCAAGTTCACACTGGACGGAAAGCAGTACACACTGGCCATCAACAACGATCCCAACAGCCTTCACGGAGGTCCCACCGGTTTCCACAAGCGTATCTTTGACGCCGAGCAGACCGATGCCCAGACAATCAAGCTGCACTACCTGTGCAAGGACGGTGAGGAGGGTTTCCCCGGCAATCTGGACGTAAACGTAACCTATCGCCTGACCGATGAAAACGAACTGGTCATAGAGTATGAGGCTACAACTGACAAGAAGACCGTGGTATGTCTCACCAACCATGCCTACTTCACTCTGAACGGCATGAAGAAGAACCCCCTGACGGTTCTGGACTACCAGATGACCATCAACGCCGATCATTATATTCCAATTGACAATACCGCAATTCCTCTGGGTACCATTGACGAGGTTGAGGGAACTCCGTTTGATTTCCGCACCCCGCACAGAGTAGGTGACCGCATAGAGGAAGGCATTCAGACCAAGAACGGCAACGGTTATGACCACTGCTGGGTACTCAACAAGCGCGAGCCGGGTGAACTGAGTTTTGCCGTAAAGTGCGTTGACCCCGCAAGCGGCCGTTCACTTGAGTGCTACACCACCGAGCCCGGTGTTCAGTGCTACTCAGGCAACTGGTGCAGCGGCAGCACATGCGCCCACGGTTCAACACTGCCCAAGCGCTGCGCCATCTGCTTTGAGGCAGAGCACTTCCCCGACAGCCCCAACCGTCCCTACTTCCCCAGCACGGTTCTGAATCCGGGTGAGGTCTACACACAGACAACAATCTATCGTTTCGGAGTGGAATAATCCCATAAGATGGATACGACCATTCTGAGAAACAGGTTCCGCCAGCAGTTCGGCACGAGCGGTGACCTATACTTTTCGCCGGGTCGCATAAACCTGATTGGCGAGCACACCGACTATAACGGCGGGTTCGTCTTTCCGGGTGCCGTTGACAAAGGCGTTGCCATTGAAATTTACCGTAACGGATCCCGCAAGGTCTGCCTTCTGGCGCTTGACCAGAAAGAACACCCTTACGTAGAATTCACGCTCGATGACACCTCAAAGCCTGAGGAACATTGGGCGTGTTATATTTTCGGCGTGTGCAAGGAACTTGAAAAGCACGGCGTAACCCTGGGCGGATTCAACGCTGCCATCACGGGTGACGTTCCGGCAGGTGCCGGCATGTCTTCATCGGCCGCACTTGAAAGCGTATTCGCGTTCGCGCTGAACACGATGTTTGCCGATGGCCGCGTCGACAAGTTCGAACTGGCCAAGATAGGTCAGGCCACCGAGCACAACTACTGCGGAGTGAAATGCGGAATCATGGACCAGTTCGCGTCGGTATTCGGAAGGCAGGGATGCCTGATCCGTCTGGACTGCCGTTCACTGGAGTATGAGTATTTCCCCTTCGACCCCGAGGGTTACAAACTGGTGCTGATAAACTCCATGGTAAAGCATTCGCTGGGCAACGAGTACAATGAGCGCCGCGAGAGTTGCGAGAAGGCTGTCGCACTGATGAACCGGGAGTTCGGAGGCGTGGAAACCCTGCGTGACGCCAACTACCAGATGCTCGATACCGTCAAGGCACAGCTTTCCAAGGATGACTACCTGCGTGCCAAGTACATACTTGACGAGAAGGAGCGTGTCATGGCCGTCTGCGAGGCTCTTGAGGAAGGTGACTATGAGACCGTTGGTAAGAAGATGTACGAAACCCATTGGGGCCTGAGCCGCGAATATACGGTAAGCTGCCCCGAGCTGGATTTCCTGGTTGAGACCGCAAAACAGTGCGGAGTGACCGGAAGCCGTGTCATGGGCGGAGGATTCGGCGGATGCACCATCAATCTGGTACGCGACACCGTTTACGACAAGTTCATTTCAAAAGCCAAACGCGAATATGCACGCAAGTTCGGAAGGGTACCGGATATATACAGCGTCACCATCGGCGACGGCTCAAGAAAGTTGCAATAATTTATTAATCAACTAAATAACAAAGAGATGAGAAAATCAAGTTTTATCGCTCTCATGGCAGGTATGTTAGCACTGACAGCCTGTTCGGAGAAGGAAGCTCCGGTTCTCAATAAGGCCGACTTCCAGATGGAGTTTACAGGCAAGCAGACTGACCTGTACAAACTGAGCAACAAAAACGGATGCGAGGTATGGGTAACCAATTTCGGTGCACGTATCGTAGCCATCATGGTTCCTGACAAGAACGGTGTCATGCAGGATGCCGTCATCGGTTTCGGTAACATCAAGGACTACACTACTCTTTCAAGTGACTTTGGATCAACCGTAGGTCGTTATGCAAACCGTATCAACCAGGGTCAGATCACTCTGGACGGCAAGACATATCAGCTGCCGCAGAACAACTTCGGCCACTGCCTGCACGGAGGTTGCGACATCACCATTCCTCTGGGTTGGCAGAACCTGGTATGGGACGTCAAGGAGGTTAAGAAGAACAGCATCACCCTGGTTATGAACTCAGCTGACGGCGAGGCAGGTTTCCCGGGTAACGTTGTAGCAACTGCAACATACACTCTCAATAACAATAACGCCATTGACATTGTATGGAAGGCTACTACCGACAAGAAGACCGTGGTCAACATGACCAACCACAGCTACTTCAACCTGAACGGTGACCACTCAATTCCTATCACCAACCATATCCTGACCCTGAATGCCGACTACTTCACTCCCTGCGACAGCACATACATGACCACAGGCGAGATTCTGCCGGTAGCAGGCACACCCATGGATTTCACTAAGGGTAAGGCCATCGGCAAGGAGATAAACAACTATGACTATGAGCAGCTCAAGAACGGTAACGGTTATGACCACAACTGGGTTCTGAACACCAAGTGTGACGATACCAAGTGCGCCGCCAAGCTGTACAGCCCCATCACCGGTATCTACGTTGAGGTTTACACCAATGAGCCGGGTGTTCAGTTCTATGCAGGTAACTTCCTGGATGGTTCAGGTATTGACAAGCAGGGCAACACTATGGAGCAGCGTACCGGCTGCTGTCTGGAGACACAGAAGTTCCCCGACAGCCCCAACAAGTCAAATCTGCCCGGTTGGTACAGCGCAGAGCTTGTTCCCGGTCAGGAGTACTACAGCCACTGCATCTACCAGTTCGGTGTAGAATAATCACGGAAAATCAACTAAACTAACTTATTAAATAACTAATGAACAATACAGACATTATCGGTGCATTGTCAAACAACGGTTTCAAGCCGATTGACTATGTAGTATTCGTTGCCTATCTGGCAATCCTTATCTTCCTGGGATTCTTCCTGTCCCGCAGTAAAGACGGTAAAGAAAAAGACTCAAAAGACTACTTCCTTGCAGGTAACACCCTGACTTGGTGGGCAGTGGGTGCTTCTCTGATTGCCGCTAACATCAGTGCCGAGCAGTTCATCGGCATGTCAGGTTCAGCATTCGCATCTGGTATCGCCATCGCAGCTTACGAGCTTATGGCCGCAGCCACTCTTCTGGTTGTAGGTAAGTTCCTGCTTCCTGTCATGATTGAGAAGAAGATATTCACCATCCCGCAGTTCCTGCGTGACCGTTACAACCCGGGCACAGGTCTTGCATTCTCTATCTTCTGGCTTTTCCTGTATGTATTCATCAACCTGACATCAGTAGCATGGCTGGGCGCTCTGGCCATTGAGCAGATCCTGGGTCTTCGCGGATGCTTTATCCTGATCGGCTCAGCCCAGATTCCTGTTCGTCTCATCATCATCCTGGTTCTGTATCTGATTGCCGGTGTTTATTCAATCTACGGTGGTCTGTCATCAGTAGCATGGACCGATGTAATGCAGGTTACCTTCCTGGTAGGTGGCGGTCTTATCACAGCTTATGCCGCTCTGGATGTAATCGCTGACAAGCTGAACCTTGAAGGTGGCGCTATGGCTGCCCTTGGCGAGGTATTCTCAAAACTGAAAGGTATAAACGGTGACACTCACTTCAACCTGGTAGTACAGCGCAATGCTGAACTGTATCCTGTAGTGAACGGTATTGCCGAGACCACTGTTACCGCTATTCAGGGCGGCAGTGTTACAGTTGCCGAAGGCATCAATGTAAGTTCATCTATCGTTACTCCCCTGAAGGAGGGTGCTGAGATTGCAGTAGGCACCGGCGTCAAGGTTGCTGAGGATCCGTACTTCACTATCCCCGGCATCGCCGTTATAGTAGGTGCCCTGTGGCTGACCAACCTGGGTTACTGGGGCTTCAACCAGTACATCATCCAGAAGGGTCTTGCAGCCAAGAGCCTGGACGAGGCCAAGAAGGGTATGGTATTCGCCGCATTCCTCAAGATTCTGATTCCGTTCATCGTATGTATCCCCGGTGTATGCGCATTCTACATCAAGACTCAGCAGCCTGAGTTGTTCGCTCAGTTGGCAGGTGGTATTTCAGTACCTGATGACGCTTATCCTTTCCTTATCCGCAACTTCACTCCGGTATTCGTAAAGGGTCTGTCATTCGCAGCTCTGTCAGCAGCCGTTATCTCATCACTGGCTTCGATGTTCAACTCAACATCAACCATCTTCACGATGGATATCTACAAGCAGTACTTCAAGAAGGATGCAAGTGAGAAGCGTCTTGTGAACGTTGGCCGTATCACATCAGTTTCTGCTCTGATCATTGCCCTGATCGCCGTTTATCCTATCATGGGTGGTGCTGACCAGGCATTCCAGATCATTCAGGAGTATTCAGGATTCGTATATCCGGGCGTTGTAGTAATCTTCGGTCTGGGTCTGCTCTGGAAGCGTGCTTCCGGTCCCGCTGCCGTTGTTGCCGCCATCGGTACATTCGTATTCTCAATCGCATTCAAGTTCATCATGCCTGCCACTCCGTTCATGCTCCGCATGGGCTACGTATTCCTCTGCCTGGTTGCCATCTTTATCCCGATGTCACTCTATGGCAAGAAGAACAACGTTGAGGCCGATAAGCTTGACCAGCACACCATCGACGCTCAGATGAAGTGGTCACAGATTCTCTTTATCTGCGCTGCAATCTGCCTGGTAGCCGCCATCTACGGCGTTATCGACCCGGTTCTGCGCTCATGGGGCTTTGAGGCTATGTTCTTCCTGGCTGCTATCCTGGGCGTTCTGGGACTCTACCTGCGCTCAAATGCAAAGGATAAGATTCAGGATGCCAAGGCTGTCGGAATCGACCTGGTTCTGTTCCGTACAGACAAGACATTCAACCTTGGTGCACTGGGTGTTATCGTGATCCTGCTTATCCTCTATATTTTCCTCTGGTAATATGCTTGAAGAACTTAAAGAGAAGGTATTCCGTGCCAATCTGGACCTTGTTAAGCAGGGTCTGGTCATATTCACGTGGGGTAACGTATCGGGCATAGACCGTGAGAAAGGTCTGGTCGTGATCAAGCCCAGCGGCGTGAGCTATGACGAGATGAAGGCAAGTGATATGGTTGTTGTCTCCCTCGAGACCGGTAAGGTGGTCGAGGGGGATCTCAACCCTTCATCGGACACTCCTACACATCTGGTACTTTACAGGTCTTTCCCCAACATCAAGGGCGTGGTCCACACCCACTCCACCTATGCTACCGCCTTTGCACAGGCCGGCCGTGACATCCCGAACATCGGCACCACACATGCCGATTATTTCTACAAGGACATACCTTGCACACGTGACATGACCGAGGCTGAGGTTAAGGGACAGTATGAGCTGGAGACAGGAAACGTGATAGTGGATGAAATACTGAACATCCGCAAGATCAACCCCGACCACACCCCGGCCGTTCTGGTTAAGAACCACGGCCCGTTCTCATGGGGAACATCACCTGACAACGCGGTTTACAACGCAAAGGTGATGGAACAGTGCGCCAAGATGGCGTTCGTGGCTCTGTCGGTTAATCCGGACCTCACGATGAACCCGCTTCTGATTGAGAAGCACTATATGCGTAAACATGGCCCTAACGCTTATTACGGCCAGAAAAAGAAATAAATTAAAACAGTAAACACTATGTTTGAGAACAATGAGATATGGTGGGTAACTGGAGCTCAGTTACTTTACGGAGGTGACGCTGTCGTTAAGGTGGACGGTCACTCAAAGGAGATGGTTGAAGGTCTGAACAAGAGCGGCAACATTCCCGTCAAGATTGTCTACAAAGGTACTGCCAACAGCAGTAAGGAAGTTGAGGCTGTAATGAAGGCCGCCAACAATGACGAGAAGTGTATAGGTATCATCACATGGATGCACACCTTCAGCCCCGCCAAGATGTGGATCAAGGGCCTGCAGGCTCTTGAGAAGCCCCTGCTCCACTTCCACACTCAGTACAACACCGATATTCCATGGGATTCAATCGACATGGACTTCATGAACCTGAACCAGAGTGCCCATGGCGATATCGAGTTCGGTCATATCTGCACCCGTATGCGTGTTCCGCGTAAGGTTGTCGTAGGTCACTGGAAGAGTGAGGCTGCTCAGAAGCAGATTGCTGTATGGGCCCGCGCCGCTGCCGGCCGTGCCGATGCACACAACGTACGCTGCCTTATGTTCGGTATGAACATGAACAACGTGGCCGTTACCGACGGTGACCGCGTAGAGTTCGAGCAGCGCATGGGTTATCATGTAGATTACTACCCCGTATCATCACTGATGGAGTACTTCAAGAAGGTTACCGATGCCGAGGCCGATGCCCTTGTTGAGGAGTACAAGAAGCTCTACACCATCAAGATTGATGAGAGTGGTGAGAAGGTATACTGGGAGAAGGTTAAGAATGCCGCAAAGGCTGAGATCGCTCTGCGCCGCGTACTGAAGGATGAGAACGCAACCGCTTTCACGACCAACTTCGATGACCTGGGTGATGCCGATATCGATGCTCCCGATTTCTGCGGTTTCGATCAGATTCCGGGTCTTGCATCACAGCGTCTGATGCAGGAGGGTTACGGTTTCGGTGCCGAGGGTGACTGGAAGACAGCCTGCTTGCAGCGTACTCTTTGGGTTATGAACCAGGGTATGCCCAAGGGTTGCTCATTCCTTGAGGACTACACCCTGAACTTTGCCGCTGACTGCACATCAAGCCTGCAGAGCCATATGCTGGAGATCTGCCCGCTGATTGCTACCGGCAAGCCCAAGCTGGAGGTTCACTTCCTTGGTATAGGTATCCGCAAGCAGCAGACCGCCCGTCTGGTATTCACATCAAAGACCGGCCGTGGTATCAAGGCTACTGTTGTTGACCTTGGCAACCGCTTCCGTCTTATCACCAGCGAGGTTGAGTGCATCGAGCCAAAACCAATGCCCAAGTTGCCGGTTGCATCGGCACTGTGGGTTCCGCAGCCTACATTTGAGATTGGTGCAGGTGCATGGATACTGGCAGGTGGTACACACCACAGTGCATTCTCATATGATATTACCGCTGAGTACTGGGAAGACTTTGCCGAGATGTGCGACATCGAGTATATCGGCATTGACAAGAATACCACTATAAGCGGCTTCAAGCAGCAGCTTCGCAACAACGAGGTTTATTACATGCTCAACAAAGCTCTGAAGTAATATGGCATACGATCCCAAATCAGTTATTGAAAAAGGACAGGCCATTCTCGGTATCGAGTTTGGCTCGACCCGTATCAAGGCTGTGCTCATAGACCCTGAATACAAGCCGATTGCCCAAGGTAGTCATACCTGGGAGAATCAGCTTGTAAACGGGCTGTGGACATACAGCGTCGAGAGCATCTGGTTCGGACTGCAGGACTGCTACGCAGATCTGCGCAAGAACGTGCTCAAGCAGTACGAGGTTGAAATCGAGAACCTTGCCGCAATAGGTATAAGTGCTATGATGCACGGTTACATGCCTTTTGACAAACATGGTGACATTCTGGTTCCGTTCCGCACATGGCGTAACACCAACACAGCCAAGGCAGCCGCCGAGTTGTCTGACCTGTTCGTGTTCAACGTTCCTCTGCGTTGGAGCATCTCACACCTTTATCAGGCTATTCTTGACAACGAGCCGCACGTAAAGGATATTGATTTCCTGACCACTCTGGCAGGTTTCATCCACTGGCAGCTCACCGGCAAGAGAGTGCTTGGCGTCGGTGATGCATCGGGTATGATTCCCGTTGATCCCGCAACCAAGAGCTACAACGCCACTATGGTCGAGAAGTTTGACAAACTGATAGCCACCAAGGGTTATCCCTGGAAGCTGCTTGACATCCTGCCCAAGTCACTTGACGCAGGTGCCGATGCAGGCGTGCTGACCGAGCAGGGTGCCCGCAAGCTGGATATCACCGGTCATCTTAAACCGGGTGCTCCCATCTGTCCTCCCGAGGGCGATGCAGGCACAGGTATGGTTGCTACAAACGCCGTACGTCCGCGCACCGGTAACGTATCGGCCGGAACATCATCATTCTCTATGATCGTGCTTGAGAAGGATCTCAAGAAGCCTCATGAGGTGATTGATATCGTTACTACCCCTGACGGCAGTCCCGTAGCTATGGTTCACTGCAACAACTGCACCAGTGACCTGAACGCATGGGTAAACCTGTTCAAGGAGTTCGAGGAGGTGATGGGTATTCCCGTTGATATGGGCAAGCTCTTTACCAACCTGTTCAATGTCGCTCTGAAGGGTAATCCCGACTGCGGCGGCATAATGAGTTACAACTATGTATCGGGCGAGCCTGTCACCGGTTTTGCCGACGGACGTCCTCTGTTTGTCCGCTCTGCCAATGACAAGTTCAACCTGGCTAACTTTATGCGCGCCATCATCAGCGGTGCCATAGGTGTGCTCAAGGTCGGTAACGACATCCTGTTCAACGAGGAGAAGATCAAGGTGGACCGCATCACCGGTCACGGCGGTCTGTTCACCACTCCGGGCGTAGGTCAGCGCATTCTGGGTGCTGCCCTGAACTCGCCTATCTCCTGCATGAAGACTGCAGGTGAGGGCGGTCCCTGGGGTATGGCAATTCTGGCATCATACCTTATCAACAACAAGAAGAACCAGTCATTGGCTGAGTTCCTTGACGAGCAGGTATTTGCCGGCGATACCGGAACATCGGTCGCTCCCACTCCCGAGGACGTTGCAGGTTTCAACGCCTATATTGAGAACTACAAGAAGTGCCTGCCCATTGAAGCAGCAGCTGTAGAATACAAAAAGTAACCTTTTTCACTATGAAGAATTTATCCAAAGTTTTATTGGCTGTTGCAGCAGTAGCCTGCTGCGTATCGGCCGGTGCTGCCAAGCCTAAGTTTCCGTTTGTAGACAGCGCACCCTTTGACACCGTTATTGATGGTCAGAAGGTGGCTCTGTATACCATTCAGAAGGGTAAGGTAGCCGCACAGATCACCAACTACGGTGGATTCGTAGTAGGTCTGTTCTCACCTGACAAGAACGGTGAGTACGCCAATCTGGTAACTCACAACAACAACATCAAACAGTACCTTTCTTACAACATGGGTATGGTAGGTCCGGCCCTGGGTCGTTATGCCAACCGTATCGCCAACGGTAAGTTCACACTGGATGGTGTTGAGTATAACATTACCAAGAACAGCGGTCAGCACACACTGCACGGAGGTGCCAAGGGTTTTGACCACACTGCCTGGAAGGTTGTAAAGGCTAAGAAGAACAAGCTGGTTCTTTCATGTGTATTGCCCGATGGTCTGGACGGTTTCCCCGGCACACTGACCACTACTCTGACCTATTCAATCACCAAGGACGGTGGTCTTCAGATAAGCTATGAGGCTACAACCGATAAGGCTACTGTCGTCAATCTGTCCAACCACACCTATTTCAATCTGGATGGTGCAGGTAACGGTGACATCATGGATCATGAGCTTATGATCAATGCCGCTTTCATTACCGAAACAGACCGCAGCAACATACCTACCGGCGACCTTGGTATGGTCGAGGGATCTCCTTATGATTTCCAGAAGCCCGTACGTATCGGTGACCGTCAGTATGCTCCCCAGCCTGGTCAGGGTGGTCGTGGCGGATTCGGCGGTTTTGGCGGACAGGTTCCCGAGGGTATGGTACGTAACTATGACAACAACTTCTGCCTGATCCACAACGAGCAGGGCAAGGTTGAGAAGGTTGCTACCCTTTACTCTCCCAAATCCGGTCGTTTCATGGAGGTTTGGAACAACCATCCCGGACTTCAGGTCTATACCGGTGCACGCACCGCTATCGCCCTTGAGTCACAGATGTATCCCGACTCTCCCAACCACGAGTTCTTCCCCAGCACAACACTGCGCCCGGGTGAGAAGTATCAGCACACTATCATTTACAAGCTTTCAGTAAAATGATACCATTGGGGTCAGGCCCCTTTGGCACAAAAAGCGTCCAGAATTCATCTGGGCGCTTTTTTGTTTAAAAACAGTACCAAAGGGGCCTGACCCCAATGGTATCATTTGTGCTCGGTGTAATATTCGTAGGCGACTTTCAGGTTTTCACGGATGCATTTGCTGCTGATAGTTGCGCCCGATACGCAATCGACAGTAGCGTAATCCTTGAACTTGACATCCCTGAACTTGGGAAGCATGTATTTCTTGACGTTGTCAAAGAAGCGTGGAGTCTCGCGATTGGGCAGAGCCTCTACATTCACTATCTTTTCCTTTTTGATTGTTACCTTAACAGGAGTGGTTCCATGGTAACCTCTTGCATTGCAGATTGTTTCAGTATTAATGGTATAAATCTTTCCATTTTTCTGCATTACTCCATCATCATAATCCTTTCCTCCGCATGCTGCAAATAGGGCCAGCGCAGCAACAATAACTATTTTCCTCATTTATTCCGATTTTTGATATTAGACTCACAGCAAGTAAAAAGGTTTGACAGCAGTCTCTACTTTTTGGACGGCAGACAGAACAATATAAGGAAAACGAATCCCGTTGCCGCAGACAAAGCGGAAAGCGTGAATGCGAATGCATCGGAATAATTAGCGGGACTACCGTCCATATTGGATAAACTGAGGTCAAACAGCACCAGAAAAGTAACAACAAACAGAACTGCGGGAATCAGAAGAAACCAGGGTGATACGTTGGCATCACGCAGACGACGTACGGCAACCGTCAGCGACGGAAAGAACACCACAAGCCAAAACAGGAACAAAGGAACAATGGTGCAGTTGACATGAAGGATAAAGATAAACCCTGTTAGCAGGCCCAACAATACTACCGACACTGTCAACACCATGAATGCCCAGATCCAGAACTCCTTGCGTCCGGCCAAGCCGCCAAAACGAAAGTATTTAACGAATGTCCCTTTTATAGATTCCCACATATCATTAAGTATTTGTTTTACAAAGTAGATGCATTATTTCTTAATCACCAAACTAATTGCTTAAATTTGTCATAACAGTACAATTGGGGCCTGCCCCCTTTTGTTCTATTGACTCTAAACACTAACCCTAACAAAATGACTAGACGTAATAACGGACTATCGTGGTTTCTTATGGCACTTTCAGGCTGCTTTGCCATGATATCCTGTTCAGGACAGGCCCAGAGCCAGGAGAAAGAACTTATGACAGTAGGAAACCCTTACCTGCCTTTGTGGGAGCATATCCCTGACGGCGAACCTTATGTTTTTGAGGATCCGGACAATCCGGGCCAGCAGCGAGTTTACATATACGGTTCACATGACAGCATGATTTCAGGCTATTGCGGACGCGAGCTGGTTGTATGGTCGGCCGATATAAACGACCTGAACCATTGGCGTTATGACGGCGAGATATTCAAAGTGAGCAAGAACGCAAACGGAGAGCCTCTGAGCCGTCTCGGTGTGGCCGATGTCCTGTACGCTCCTGATGTGACGGTTGTCACAGCACCTGACGGCACCAAGACCTACTATCTCTACCCCAACAACCAGTCAGGCGGCCGCAACGGAATGGTATGCAAGAGCAGTCGCCCGGACGGCCCGTTCGAGGTCTGTAACTGGAGCAAGCAGAACCCCAACGTGACTGACGGCGTGCTGGCATTTGACCCGGCAGTGTTCGTGGATGATGACGGAAAGATATACGGTTACTGGGGATTTGAGCGCTCATATGCAGCCGAACTTGACCCCGCCACAATGGCTACCGTAAAGCCCGGTACAAAGATAGTTGAGGATATGGTTCCCGGCCGATACATGGACGGTGAGTTCAAGTTCTTTGAGGCTTCATCAATACGCAAGATCCAGGACAAGTACATATTTATATATAGCCGATTCACGCTCGATGGCGAGTTTGGTCTGCCCTCATCCAACTACACTCTGGCATATGCTTACGGAGATAATCCTCTTGGTCCCTGGACCTACGGCGGCACCGTTATCGATGGCCGCGGCCGCGAGATCAACGAGAAGGGTGAGCCAATAGCATCGGCTACAATCGATGGCAACACCCATGGCGGTATCTGCCAGATAAACGGACAGTGGTACGTATTCTATCACCGCCAGACCGGAACCGACGAGTATGCACGTCAGGCAATGGTTGCACCCATCACCGTAAAGGTTACCCCCGGCCCGGGCGGCAAGGTTGAGATATCTGAAGGTGAGTACAACTCTGAAGGTTTCTCACTGAACGGACTTGACCCGCTGGAGTGTCACTCGGCAGGACTTGCCTGCTGGTACACCGGCCCCACTCTGGCCGTTCACGACTGGCCCAACAACATTTTCTCAGGGTCTTATGTGGCATCGGCCTACGGAACCGACAGCAAGTTTGACAAGCCGTATGATCTGGAAAACAACACCAACCCCGTGGTCAACAATACCGACGGATCAATAGTAGGTTACAAGTATTTCAACTTTGACGCCACAAGCGGCCGCAACGATGTAAACCTCTTGCTCAACCTCATTCCGGAGGGCATTGACGGCACCATCACCATCATGGCCGACCGTCCGTGGCCATCACAGGGCGGCAAACAGATTGGCAAGATTGAGCTGAAGTCCGATATGGCTCAGCAGCCAACCGTAATGAAAGTCAGCCTTCCGGCACTGGCCGATTTCAAGGGCAAGCACGCAATCTACTTCACCTTTGCATCAGACACAAAAGAGAAGTCCATCTGTACACTGTTGGACTTAAAGTTCCAATAAAAAAGAAAGGGCGGCCGAACGGCTGCCCTTTCTTTTATTAATGAAGTTGATCACTTTACCGGGATGCTGTCAACGCGAGCCTGATGACGACCGCCCTCAAAGGGAGTGTTCAGGTACTCGTCCATGATCTTGCGGGCCATATCAGTATCGATGAAACGGCCGGGCATTACCAGTACGTTGGCATCATTGTGCTGACGGATAAGGTGAGCAATCTCGGGGATCCAGCAAAGTCCGGCGCGGATACCCTGATGTTTGTTCAGAGTCATGGAGATACCCTCTCCGCTGCCGCACATGGCTATACCTTTCTCTACCTCACCGTTCTCTATGCCGCGGGCCAATGCATGACCGTAATCGGCATAGTTGCAACTATCGGGAGTATAGGTGCCGTAGTCCTTGAACTCCAGCCCCTTCTCCTTCAAGTATTCTATTACAAACTGCTTCAACGGGAAAGCAGCGTGGTCACTTGCAATTCCTATCATTACTTGAGCAATGACTTAACCTGGTTGTATACGTTCTCGGCGGTGAAGCCCAACTTCTCATCGAGCACCTTGTAAGGAGCTGAGAAACCGAATGAGCTGAGACCCCAAACCTTACCGCTGGCACCTACCAGACCCTCCAGTGTTACAGGCAGACCTGCAGTGAGACCGAACTTCTTCTTGTTACCGGGCAGGATGCTGCGCTGGTAAGCCTTAGACTGGCTGCGGAAGAGGCCCTCTGAAGGAACGCTTACGATACGGCACTTGATACCGTCCTGACGCAGGAGCTCGGCACCGGCAACCAGAGTTGAAACCTCTGAACCTGAAGCGAGCAGGATTACGTCAAAGTCAGCGTCTGAACCTGCAACGATGTAAGCACCCTTGGCAGCCTGGCTGTAGTCATTACCGGCGGGCAGAGTCTTGATGTTCTGACGGCTCAGGATAAGACCTGTGGGTGAAGTGGTATTCTCCATAGCGAGCTTCCAAGCCTGTGTGGTCTCGTCGCTGTCGGCGGGACGCAGAACAAGCATTGAGTTCTTGCCCTTGTGAGTCTTGAGCTTCTCCATGAGACGGATCTGTGCCTCCTGCTCAACGGGCTCATGTGTAGGACCGTCCTCACCTACGCGGAATGCATCGT
>Ga0310786_10004255_pt1 | contig 20037 bp, 20 predicted proteins | sample AusTroGonzalo_MG_FD_203881 | JGI IMG/M metagenome (GOLD analysis project Ga0310786, IMG submission 203881) | Bovine rumen microbial communities from tropical cattle in Woodstock, Queensland, Australia - Gonzalo_03 (v2) (version 2) | ecosystem: Host-associated > Mammals > Digestive system >... | reverse complement strand
AGAAATCCGTTTTCTGTTTTCTTGCTTTTCCCCATCGCCCCGCACAGGAGTCCGGTGATGTAGTCAATCGACATCACCGCGATCAGGACCCACACGAGCGGAGGCATCGTTACAAAAAACGACGCGATTGCACCCCCGGCCGCCGCCAACAGTTCCGTTACCTTTTTCATGTTTCCTTTCCTCCATTTTCTTTTGTTTATAACGGACCCAGCACGGGCACCAACAGCAAGTTCTCCTCAGCTTGCGTCCGCTGGCGCCCATGCAAATCCGTCCTTTTCCTGGTTCATAGGTAAAACAGTAGCTGATCTCCTCCGCGATCCGGTCCATCGTCTCACCTCTGCCGTTTCGCTGGTTGTTTGTTGTTATTGTTCTGTCAGTCTGCATCCGTAGATAATTACTCTTGATCCGGCAATGATCGGCGTTGTTGTCTGACTATATCTCTTGAATTGAACGCCAGTCAATGCCGTTATATTATAAACGCACGCACCATCTTGCGAATCTGCATAGTTGAATGTTGCCAATTGTGGTGCCTGTGTATTGCCGCTTGATGATGCTTTCCCCAAACAAATCCCAATGCCACCGAATGTCATAAAATTATGAACCATCCAGTTTTTTGAGCCATTGATAAGGCGTAATGTGGCAAATCCTCTTTTCATTCCATCTTGATCGAACATTGATGCGCTAATATAGTCATTTATTGATGCCGCTTCTGTGCCGAAAATAAGAATAACCTGTGCAATGGCAAGTTTGAACGGATTGCCATTTATGTCGGTTGTCACGTTTACCTCATCGGAATCTTGTGCAACGGCAAAATCCGCAACCCGTTCCATGTTTCCGTATTGCGGTTCCGGGTTGCTCCCGTCCATCACATCAAACTCATGATCCCCTTCGGCGTCGGTGATCACCACCCGGTGACCGCCCGTTATGTCCGTAACGGTGACTGTCGGTGAAACTCCATCAGCACCAGGCGCACCAGGTGCACCGTCTTGCCCGTCTTCGCCATCCTGGCCCGGTGCTCCCTGTTCTCCCGGATCGCCCTTTTCACCCGGATCGCCTTTTTCGCCTGGATCTCCCTTTTCACCCGGATCGCCTTTGTCTCCCTTTGGCCCGTCAAACTCGCCGGATTCTTTCGCGGCTTCCAGCGCGGCATCGATTGCCTCCGGAATGTCTTCCAGTGCTTGCTCGACCTCCGCCAGCTTCGCGTTTGCTTCCGTTTCCCATTCTTCAATCGGATCAGGCGTTTCTCCGGTGGATGGTAAGGACCGGATTACTTCGATCTGGCCCGTGTAGCTCTTCGCTACCACTGCGTTATATACAAACGAAAGTTGGATTTCTCCGGTTCCGGCTGCCGTCAGGTCGCTGTCGCGGATCTCCCACAGCACAATATCTCCGTGCTTCTGCACGAGTGCCGGATAACTGACGCCTTTCGGACTGATCACCGTCAGTGCCGGCAGCGCGTCCGGATATTCCGCGAAAATGTCCGCGCACTCGAAACCGATGCCGGTCCGCAGATTCTCCGCCACCTTGCCGATCGTGATTTTTTTCTTTCCGATCTCTTCCAGGCGGATATTTCTCAGATCCATGTCCGTTCCCCCTTATCCTTCCTGCAGGAATTCCCGCATCATCCAGCCGACTTTTCCGTTGTAGCTCACATAGTCCCAGGCCTTTTCCGGTTCCGGCTCCAGCTTCACCTCTTCGCCGGTGTTGATCCGCATGATGATCGCTGCTGACTTGCTCTGCTCTTTCCGCAGTGCCACCCGCTTCCCGGTCACTTCCGCATATCCCGGCCGCGCCATATCGTCATCCTCCTCCGCTTCCGCGTACGTGACGCCCTTGATCTCGCCCCAGTGCGTCCACTTGTACTTCCCTTTGCTGTTCTTGTCCGTGATCCGGCTCATCACCACGCCTTTCTGCGTGCTGGCGGCTTCGATCACATACCCGTCCCCGATGTAGCAACCGATATGCGGCTTTTTGCCGGTCTCCGGGTTGCTGGTGAACACCGCGCTGCCGGGGCGGAGCGTCCTCCCGTCGCTCCGCTTTCCGGCGGTCATGGTGCCCTTTGTGCTGCAATAGCGGTCGTATATAGAGTTACTCCCGTGGGCGACCGATCCGCCCAGCTCGCTCATGGCCCAGCGCCACAGGCCGCTGCAGTCCCAAACCCGGTGCCCGATCCATTTCGCGCCGTACTTCGCGCCCATGTAGTAATCGTCATCTTTTGCCGCTTTGTCCGTCTGCCAGTCGTTGCCGAACAGTTTCACCATCCTGGCGATCAGCCCGTCCTGGTCCTTCCGCGTCCAGCTCTGGCCGTATTTTCCCCAGATATACCCGCCCTGGATGTCCAGCGCGTACCGGAATTTATCAATAACGGCCTCCGCCTTAATCACGCGGATCACTCCTCCCGTTTGCAGTCATCAGCGCAGAAATAATAAAGCCGATAACCGCACCTGCGGCCATCAGCATCAGTCCAACCCACCACGGTATCATAATCTTTCTCCTCCTTATTGCGGTGTGTAGCTTCTGTCTGTTCCGCATCCGAACCGGAAAAGGTTTACTTTTCCCGTATCCGTGTGGAAGTTGATGATGTCGATGCAGTATTCCGTGATCGTTCCGATTGCCCGGTCGTATGATGTCGGCGTCCCTTCCTCGCAGCCCTCTTCCTCGGTATTGATCCTCACCGGCAGCGAGCAGCATGTGGAGATAAACGGGAAGCTCAGGTCGCTGCATTTCACAATGTTGTCCCAGTGTGTGTGCCCGTGCACATATGCGATTACGTTTCCGTATCCCTTGATGATGGTTTCCATCGCGCTTCCGTTCGTCACGTTCTGGCCGTTCCAGTTCACGCTGGCCCGTGTCGGCGTATGCGCGAAGAATACCACCGGCAGCGTGCAATTCGTCAGCGCTTCCGTTACAAGCTCCGTTTCCGTGCTTGTGAACCCGACGGTTGATGTTGTCGCGCAGCTGTTGATCACGATCACGCGCACGCCGTTCACGTCGAAGTAATAGCTCGACTTGTCGCTGGAGTAATGGACGTCCCCGATCCAGCGGGTGTCCTTTCCCCACATTCCGATTGCATCCGCCACGTTCATCGCTGTCGGATCGTTCAGGTACTGCGCTGCCCGGCCCACACCGTAAAGCTCATGGTGTCCCAGCGCGTACATCACCGGCCGGGTCGTTTTTTTCATGTTTTCCATCATCGGCGCGAAGTATTCCTTGTTTGCCAGCCTGCTCTCCGCGTATCCGTTGATGACGTCCCCTCCGTGGATCAGGAAGTCCGCTCCCATCAGTGTGGCCATTTCCGCCGCGATGTCCATATGCTCCCGTGTGTCATAGCTTCCGCTGTAATGGGAGTCCGTTACGAAGACAACGCTCAACGTATCCGGATCTCGGTCGGCCATCGCTTCCGTTACCGTCTCCCGGATCTGGTCCGCGTACTTTTTCAGCGCTCCTCCTTCCGTATCCTCCGCCGTTTCGGCAAGCTGGAAGTGATACGTGTCCAGGACGTCCATCTCCGTGTTGTCCGTTTTTGCGAATACGATCTTGTACGCGTAGTCCGGATTCAAGTGCTTCCGCCCCGTAATCCATCCTTCCGTTCCGACAAACGTGTGCGCCGTCTTCGCGTATTTGTATACGTAATACCGGTAACCGGCGTCCACGGATGCCTCGAATCCGATTTCACTCTCGTAGTAAACATCTGCCGGCGTGGAGATGCGGGCGGTGTTCCTGTTTTCTGCCGGTTCTCCCGTTGCGCTTACGTAGGCCAGATCTGCCTGCCATTCCAGCGCGACGATCCCATCCGCGCTCTTCAGCTCGTTCTGCCCGGCCCTGATCTCCGTGATGTAGTCCATGATGGTCGGAACCGTGAATGCGTAGTTTTCGCTGTATCCCTCCGTCAGTGTTTCGCCCAGTGAGTCGCCCACAGCGCCCAGTACAAACTTGTACGCGTATTTCGCCGGCAGGTATACCGACCCGGTTTTCCACCCGGACTGGCCGATAAACGCGTGGCTCTCCATGTCGTATCTGTATACGACCGCCCGCGCTCCGCTTGCGATTGTCAGCGTGCAGCCGGACCGGAATTCGTTCCAGGTGTCTTCCGGAGTTGATACACGTTTGTAATCAGTGTCGGATGCTGCTTCCCCTGTTTCGCTGTTGTATGTCAGTCCGGCCTGCCATGCCAGGCGCCTGTTTCCGTTTCCTCCGCTGACAAGGCTTTCGACTGTTTCCGCCTCGTCCGTCTGCAGGTACGGCGTATAAACTCCCGGCTGGTCGCCCTTTTCAATCATTACCCGCACTTCGTCAATGCCGACCGTTTCCTGGAATTCCACCCGCATAAACATCGCGTTGGACGGAACGGTGATCACTTTTCCGAAGTCCCGGCTGATGAAGTCCTTCGCCTCGTCATAGAAGGCATTTTCATATGTTCCTTTCATGCAGTTGCCGGAAAAAACGTATGTTTCTCCCTCTTCCACCGGGATGTACCCCGTTACGTAGTGCGTCCCGTCAATCACGACTCCGTTCTGCAGGTCTGCGGTGATCAGTTCGCCCGGATCTACCAGGTTTTTCGTTCCGTCCGTGAACGCTGCGATTGTCCGGAACGCTTTTTCGTTTACCAGCTCCGCGGCCTCTGTTGCCGCCTGCATTTCATCAAACTGCGCGATGATCTCCTGGTAAGTCGGTACGCTTCCGGTCGGTGCCACGGCTCCGTTGGCCCCCGTATTGCTCACGATTCCGTCCACGATCCGCATTGTCCCGGTGATTCCGTCTCCGGTCAGCTTGATCGCCAGGGTGAAATTGCCCTCCACGTTGTAGCACGCCGGCGGCAGCGTAATATATGCAACGTTCCCGCTTACGGTTCCGTAGCTCGTCAGGGCAATCGGCGTCCCTTCCGCGTTGATAAAAATGCCCTGGCACGAACACCCGGTAAGATTCACCGGCTGACCGTTCCTGAACACCCTCACGCCGAACCGGTTCGCGTTGCTATCTCCGCTTCCGATCGTGTTCCCCATAAAGGAGCGGAAAATTGTCCCGCTTTCTAACTCAATGTTTGCCAGATCCCGCTTATATACCGCCATATTCTTTCACCCTTTCGATTAAGATACAGTGACCTGTTTCCATGCCGTGTTCCATTCGTTCGCATTCTTTTTATGCCGAATGTACATGGCTCCGGATGTGTTGATGAAGATGTACATTCCGTAATTCCCGGCCGCTTTCATCACCAGCAGCGTGCCGTAGTTACTCGGAATATAGTTTGTAATGGAAGTCTGGCTGGCCACCATGTATGCACCGTTATCCAGTCCCAGGATATAGGTGTCGCTTGTTACGTTGGCAGATGACAGCGTGCCTTTTTGTGTTTCTCCAACGTCATCCCGCCATGCCGGCACGCCGCTGTTGTCCGTTTTCCAGACTTTGCCGTAATTCGTTCCGCCTTTCAGAACGTATCCGTCCTGGTCCTTTGTGTTCGGTTTCGCTCCGGTGCCGCTGCCTGGGTTTGCGTATTCCGGCATCAGATCCACCGCTTGCTCAACCAGTTCTCTTTTTGCCCGGTCTGTCAGTTTTTCTGATCCGATGCTGTTGTTCTGAACGTTGTACCCGGTCACGGTCCGTCCGCCGAAGTCCTGGACGTTGCTCAGTTTCAGGCCGCTGATCTTTTCGTGAACAAAGTCATATTCCCATTCGCTCACATAAAGCGTCATTTCCAGGCCGATCCGTTCATCGTACGCCTTCACGGTATCGTACAGGAGCACACTCTTCATGCCCTTCAGCCAGGAATATTCTGCCGTGTTTTCCAGCGGCTCGATCTGGATCGTTACCTCTTCGCTTATCCGGTCCGCGTGCTGAACGCTGAAGCGCTCCGCCGCCTTGGCCCTCATCTCGTCGTACAGATCCGATGCATCCCAGACGCTCCCGTCCCCGGTGCCTTTGTCCTTGCCAACCTGTCCGGCCACGTTCAGCCGTTCCATGATAATCACCGGATAGCTGCTGATCGTCGGACTGTCCACCCATTGCTCCGGGAGGTACAGATCTCCTCCGCCCTCGTCCTTGGCTACCGGGACAACCCGGTTCACCAGGTTCGTGCTGGATCTCTTCCACTGGATTCCCCTCGCGTTCACGCCGTACCGGATTCGGTATCCGCGGTCCACGCTCGTGCGCTGCATCACGAACAGATCCCAGTTGTCGCGGGTAAACCGCGCATTGAACGCGCTCACGATTCCCTTGTCAGGATCGAGCAGCGCAAACATCCCGTTTTTGCCCTTGATCTCCCCGGTATAAGTGCCGTTTTCGTCCGTCGTGAGGTTCGTCGCGATGGTCCCGCGGTACGGGATCATCAGTCCCTCCAGAATCCGTCCGAGCGCCAGCGCCGGACTCCCCTGGCTGATTGCCACGTCCTGAACCAGATTACCGGCCAGATCATAACTGACGTGTTGCCCGGTCACGGTCACCGTCTGCGCGTCGTTGTCGATCGTCGGCTCCTTCAGCCGGAAAAGCTGGTCTTTGATCACCCGCGGCTGGTTCTCGCTTGCGCTTACGTGCCTGTCGAAAGTCACCTTGTTCTTCTGGATGTATCCGATGAGTCCGTAATAGGTGCTCATCTTGTACCAGTTCGTATTGTAATCCTCGACAAAGTACAGATCTGTCCCCGCCGGCAGCGTTACCAGCACCGGCGCCCCGCTGGTCGTGTCCGGAATCTCCTTCCACCAGCTGCTATTTGGTGGCGGAACAAACTTTGTCGCGCTGCTTGTGTCAAAATATGTGCATTGATAATTCCTGTGGCCGCTTCCGGTAACGCTTACCTTGTCGCCCACCGCGTAATCTGTCGGACTCATCTGCGATCCGTTCCATTCCTGGTAATAGATCGACGTCGGCGCGCTCGCGCTTTCCCGCATTTCCGCCGATCCGGTCGTCTTGTAGATGTCCGCGTCATATCCGCTGAAACTGTTTTCGATGGTTTCCACCGGCACCGGGATCTTTACGATGGCCCCCGGCACCAGGTGCGTCCATTTTCCCGCCGGATCAATCGGATGGACCATCTGCATATCATAGTTACCGCCGGCCACGTTCCGCGCCGTTCCGTTCAGCGGAGTCAGCACCGCGTTCCCGTTCTTCTCAAAATCCTCATTTCCGATATCATAGACGCAGATCATAGGAATCTCTGCCTCCTGTCAATCACCAGTTTGCTCCATCCGCTGCCGGTGATCGTATTGCTCCCCGGCTCCAGCACCGGGAACCTCCCGCTGCTTGCTGCCGTCAGCACCGTTGTCGCGTCCCCGCTCAGCACCTCGCAGATCTTGCAGTCGATGATATAATCCTGTCCGCTGGTCAGACCTGTCACCGTCAGCGTCCGTCCGTTCGCGGTGATCGTCATGCTCGTTCCGCTGGCCGTCGCGATGATCCGCGGCCGTGCCCTCAGGTCTCCGGTATTCATCACGGCGCTCCCGCTGCTCGTGATCGTCACCGTCGCCTCGTTCAGCAGTTCCTTCTCCGGCTGGCAGTAAAACTGACATTCACCCACCCACCAGTCCAGGTTTTTGCTGTGCCGCTGGAGCGTAATTGCGCCGATCACCCGCGCCGGTTGTTTCCGGTCCGGTTCGCTTCCGCTCGTAAAGTACCCGGCTCCCCTCAGCCAGTTGTAAACCTCCCGGACGTGAAATCCTCCCTTTACCTCGATCTCCGCCGTCTGAATGTAGCTGTTGAAAACCGGATCATTGTCTTCCCCTTCGAGCTGCGTCAGATCGCCGCTCGCTCCCGGAATCTCAATGTGGTTTACCCGTTCCTCCGGCCGGATAATCGGCAGCGGCGCACTCAGGATCACGCCCATGCTCCGGCAGTCTTTATTTTTCCATATGAAAAAGCTCCGGCCCATTGTCATCAACTCCCGTATCCGCTCATCGTCCGCTTCTGCGCGGCCGCCATTGCCGAGGCGAGTCCCGCCGCGTCCGTGCCGTTGTTCATGATCATCCGTTCAACATAGAGGTTGCTTGAATAGTTCCGGCTGCTGACCTCCCGTGCCGGCGTCACCTGTTCGCCCGGATGCAGCCACGCCAGCCGTGTGTCCGGAACGCTCCAGATGCCGTTTGCATATCCCGGCCGGAAACTTCCGAAAAGCGTGTCCATGTAATAGTCCGCCAGTCCTCCGCCTCCGCCGGCCGCTCCTCCGCCGAACGCGCTCGATCCGCCGTTATTGATCACGAACCGGATCGGCACGCTCACCGTTCCGATCTGCGCGGAAATCATTGCGGCGGCCTCTTCGTCCGTCTTCGGCTCTATTTTCACCTCTGCCGTCGGTTCGTTATTGTTTCCGCCGAATAGATCTTTCCACACGGATTTCGCCAGCTCTTTCGGCACGTTTACGATGTCGTCAAACCAGTCTGACCATGATTTTTTCGCGCCTTCAAAAGCCTGTTCTATGGCTTTTCCTGATTCCGCTGCCGCTTCTTCCAGGCTTCCTCCGTTCCGCAGCGTCCGGAAAAACATCGTCTGGTCTTCCAGCACGGACGGGATCAGTGCCGTCAGCCCGGTCGGATCGAACATCGTCAGCGCGGCCGCGCCTGTTGAAATCGCTCCTGTCAGCGCAACGCCTCCGCCGGTTGCCAGCAGTTTCGCGCCGAGTCCGGCTGCTGCTCCCGTTGTCGCGCCTTCTCCGGCTCCGGTCAGCGTCTTGAATCCGTTGATCAGCCGCAATCCTTCCAGCACGCCCTCGCCGATTTTCAGCGCGCCGAATGCGATGCCGATCGCTTTGATTCCTTCCACGATTGCGGACCAGTTATTTTTGATCAATTCAAGTCCGCTCGTGAGTTTGTCGAACACGGTCACGAAATTGTTTACCACGTCCTCCGGGTTTACTTTGCTCAGGTCGTCAAACAAACCCGCAACGCTCTCTCCGAGCTTTGTGAGCATTTCCTGTCCTTCCGGTTTCTGGAGGTATTCCAGGATGGTGCTCAGTACTCCATTCAGCGCGTCCGCGCCTTTTGTAAGTCCCGGTGCAACCGCGCTCAGGATCTCATCTTTCAGGCTTGTCCATGTATGCTCCAGCGCGCCCACCCGGTCGCCGAGCGTGTCGAGGTTGTTGGTCGCCGTTTCGCTGGTGACGTTTACGCCGTCCAGCGCCTTGTTATATTCTTCCAGGCTTCTGTACTGCTGGAACAGCGGAACCAGCTCATTCCAGCTCCGTCCGAACAGGGACATTGCCGCGGCTTCCTTGTCCCAGCCATCGCCCATGTTCATCATGGCCTGTCCGGCTTTCCAGAACATTTCCACCGTGTCGGTCGTGATGAACGTCTCCGCGCCTTTGCCAGTTTCAAACAGGAGGCCGAGCTCCCGCAGCGTTTTCAGCGTCTCGCTTGAACCCTTGCCGATGTTTGAATTCAGTTTTTTCTGGCTGGACAGGATCGCGTCTGTTGTGGTTTTGAGTCCCTCCGCCTCCAGGCCCAGCATCTGTTTGTATCTCTGGAGCGGAATGTTGTACATCTGTGCTATTTCCGCCTGATCACTTGCCCGCTGCGCGGAGTCCATGATCATATTCCAGAGTTTTTCGCCCAGGTCCACGGCCTTTCGCGCCGCGTTTTCCAGTCCGTCCGTGATCCGTCCGACGCCGGTGATTACCTGGTCAAGGCTGATTTTTTTGCCGATGCCGTTCACGCTTTTCGTCAGCGTGTCCGCTCCCTGTGCCGCCTGTTGCTCGCTCATGGTCAGCTCGTTCAGCGCGGTTTGTGTGTCGTACATCGCCGCCTCAGCGTTCAGCATCTGGGTCTGAAGCTTGATATACTCGCTGTTGAGCTTGCTGACCCCACCCTCGTCCGCCTTCTGGAGCGCGGCGCGGTATTCGTCCACCATCCGCTTCTGTGCCTGGAGCTTCGCGGTCAGTTGGCTGGTTTTGGTCGCCATCGCGCTCTCGGCGTCGCCCGTCGCCTTAAAGCGGCTTTCCGCCTGTTTCAGTGCCGCGTCGAATTCCTTGATCTGTGCTTTCGCAGTGTTGATATTCTGGGAAAAATCCCCCAGCTCGACGCCCAGCTTCAGATTGACGGCCATGCAATCACATCCTCATTTTTGAGTCATATTGTGTCCGGTAATAGAATAGGTCCAGGATTTCTCCCGGCCTCATCCGGTTGATTTCGTCCATTCGCAGTCCGGCTGTAAGTCCATAGGAAACGAGCCGCCGGTATGTCAGTTCCCTTGCGGTTTTTTTGCCCGCTCTTCCTCAAGTATCTCGTCCACCGGACCCTTTTCGTCCGGCTTCACTTCCATCATGTTCCCCTCGTTGATTTCCGCCATTGTTGCGATCGCAAACGGGAGGATCAGCGCCGGCCGCATATTCCGCAGCACCCACTTCGCCGTCAGATCCGGCTCCTGTCCGTTTGCTTCCAGTCCGGAGTTTCCGAGGATGGTGATCAGTTTACCCAGCTTTTCGATTTTTTCCGCGTCCTTTACGACGTCGAAATAAATTTCCGGTTCCTTGTTCGGATCGTTCTCGTCTTCCACCTTCCGGAGTCCGAAAACCTCCTCCTTCAGTTGGAATGCGGTGCATCCCATTTCCCGCTGGATCTCGATGATCTCGAATGCGGTATAATTCAGCGGCACCACGCGTCCGCCGATTTTAATCTCTGTCATGTTTTCCTCCTTATGCAAAAATCAAGGAGGCCGGACTTTTGTCCGGCCCCCTTGTTCATCAGGTCGTCACTGCCGCGGGTACGTTGAGGACCGTATTGATCCACGCCTTCGCGGCCGCGATGTTCTCGAAGGTGAAATGCACCCGGAACTTCTGTTCGTCCGAGGAGTCGACCAGGAGGCTCGCCGCCCGCCCGTTCAGCGTCGGCGTGTTCCACTGGATATTTCCCTCTTTGGTCGTCGTGTTCTGGTTCTCTTCCTGGAATTTGATTTTCAGGACGATCCATCCCTCGAACTTCTTCACGCCGTTCTCACGCATCCGGCGGATGTAGCCGAAACCGCCGTAAGGCGTTTCGTTGTCGCCCTCCGCGTACGCGGTCACGCCGCCCACAGATATCGTCTTTTCGCCGAACAGCAGCACCCGGTCGCTGTCGCTCAGTCCGGTCGGCTCGAAGCTCATGCCCAGCGCCGTCAGGCCGTTGTCATCATCGACGATGCGGTCGTCTCCGTAAAGCGGATTGTCCGCGTACGTTTTCGAGATGTTGACGTTCCTGGCTTCCTGGATCACGACTCCCGTGCCGTACACCGGCATACTGCCCTCCTGATGGCTCACCAGTGGCGCGAATACCGGGTACATAAGACCCACATTCGGATTTGACATGTCTATCCCTCCATTTACTCAAGGCTCAGCTTTTCCAGCTCCTCCCTGAGCTTGTTCTCGATGGCGGCGCCCGCCGCCGCCTGTGATTGTGAAAATGCTTTCCGCATGAAAGGCTGTTTCTGCATGAAAGAGGTGCCGGAGTTGATGGCGCCCGCAATCGCACCGATCGGTTTCTGGTTCTGAAGTCCCCGCTCATATTGGCCGGTTGCCTTCAGGAATGAGGTCGAGTTGCTCTCGTGCCCCTTGAAGTATTTCCCCTTGTAGTTGGTGCGTGCCTTGCTGCTCATGTGGTTAAAATTCACGTTCGTATATCCGGCATGGTTAAAGCCGACGGACGTGTCGACCGCCATGATGCGCTTCCGGAATTTTGCAACCCCGTGCGCTGATCCCATGATGGCCTCTTTTTCTTCCGGTGATGGAAGCCGCTTCTTCCCGCCCTTTGCGTACTTAAACGGCTCTGTGCGGATGCCTTGCACCGCGCTGCTGACCGCGTCAGCCACAACACGCGCTCCCTCATAGAGCGCCAGTGACGCAACATCTTGCGCCTTTTCTCCGATCTTATCCAGTTGCCGGATCAGATCGCCCATCCCGGTCACATCCATTCGGAACGCCATCCCGGTCACCCCTCAATTTGAAACGACCATTCCCAGTGGAAAAGGCCCGTTTCGCGCTCGTACGCGTGATAGTTCAGCGTCCATGCGCTTTCGCAGTGCTCCGTCAGCACGGCCTCGATCAGTGCGATCCATCCTCCGCCGCGCTTCTGGTGGCTCCACAGATCCACGCTTCCCTCGAACGCCCGCACCTGTTTGATGTTATCTCCCTCCAGCGCATCCGCCTCGAATTCCAGCGCGATCGTCCCGTAACTTTCCGCGTTCGGCCGCGGTTTCCAGTCATACTCGGCCACCGGCAGCGTGACGTTGTTCGGCTCTTCGCCCTGGGTAAGTCCTTTGATGGCCGTCACGAGGTTTTCATACTCTTCCGGCATCTCAGGTCACCTCCGTTCCGCTGGTGGTCACCGGCTCCGGCGGATTGTAGCTTCCCGCGTTTCCTTCCTTCCGTCTGATCAGAAGGATCACACCGTTCCATTCCTTGTACGGATCGGTCCGGATTACTTTCCACCGTTCGCCTTTGTATTCCAGTTCCCGCTCGCCGTGATAGTCGCGGTCATACGGTATCAGGAGCTTCGCGTCCGGCTGCAAGCCTTCTCCTCCGCTCTGGTAGATTTCCGCCTGTGTCAGGCTCATTTCCTGAACCCTCAGCTTCCGGCGCTGTTCTACCGGATCGGTCCCGGCCTCGTGCGCGTCCGGCCGGAATGAGATGAGCACGCAGCTCGTCATCATTCTCATTCGTCCGCACCTCCGCCGTAATTCGTGTATTTCTTGCTTGTCCGCATCTGCCCCTTAAAGCTTTTATATGCTTCCAGCAGATTGTCGTAATTCGGCGGGTTTCCGATCCGCATATTGCACCAGGTCGCGATCGTTGTGATGACAAACTCGTCATCAATCGTGCTTTTGTCCGTGATCTCACCCGTCGCCGTGTCCCGGCTGATGCTGATCACTCCCGGCAGCACGATCTCCGCGCTGGTCGTCAGGTCGAGCGCCGCCGCCTTGATCTGCGTGATGATTTCCTGGTCGTAATCGTCCCCGTTCACCGGCAGCATTGCCTTCACTTCCGCAAACATTTCAATCACTTCCCGCCTTGCTTTTCATGTATTCGTCGTACAGTTTCCTGGTATACAGGTGCGTTGCCGGCGCGTGCGTGTCGACCCACAGGCCGAAACCCGCGCAAGCGGCCCTCACACAGAAATGACGGTCCTCGCCCCGCAGCGCCGTGTTGATGTTGGGAATCCTGGAATAATCAATCCCCGCCTCAAACACCCGCCGCTTCACCAGCGTCAGCGCCCCGGTCATTCCGACCTCATAGAGTCCCGGCTTTCGCCATTCCTCCCGCATTCCCGCGCTCTGGTCCATCATCCATGCGTTGCACCAGTATCGTCCGTTTGGTGCCTGTGTCCAGAAGATTTCCGAAACGATGTCCTTGTCCGCCTGGATCAGGTGGTAAAGCGTCCACGGATCGAGCACGATGTCGGTATCTACCGAAAGCCAGTAATCATATCCGCCTTCGAGCATCTCCCGGATCGTCATGTTCCGCAGTTCGCCCATTTTCCACATCAGGTCCAGCGTCCACAGGTGATCGTTGTCGGTCTTGCTGTATACCTCTCCGGTTTCCACCGTCACGGTCTTCGCGTCCCTGATCTCCGGAATCACTTCCGGACAATCGTTCACCACGAAAAACCGGTCCACGGTGAACCCTTCCGGCACCTCCAGCCGGTCGAGTCCTTCCTGGTATTCCCGGAAGATATCCACATCCTGTCGGAGCGGAGCGGTGATCAGAATCTTCTTCATGTCGCCGGCTCCTCTCCCGGCCAGATCGGCACCTGGGCAATGTGTCCCACCCGTGCCGTCGGTTCGCACCATAGCTCCGCGCCGACTTGCTTCGCCCGCCAGCAGAACGCGAGATCCTCTCCGAAGTCCGGCGTTGGCTGGAAGCACGCGCCGTATTTCGTCTGTACATCCTTCAGGATCTCCGTGCTGATGATCGTGCACGCCATCCCGCAGCCTTCCACCCGGAAAGGCTCCATCCCGTAACTCTTTACCCTTTCCACAGGCTTCAGGCTCGTGAAAATACAGGAGTTATACGGCGGCCTCCGGCTCTGGAATGCTCCGCACACAAAGTCCTTTCCGCAGAAAAGCAGATCCTCGACGATCGAGTCATGGAAAACCATGTCACTGTCCAGGAACAGCATATGCGTAAACCCTTCATTGATGGCCTTGCACGCGAGCGAATTCCGCGCCAGATAAACCAGCGTTCCCGCGGTAATCTCCACATGGTGCGCGATTCCTTCCCGCTGGAGATGCTCTGTCAGTCCAATCAGGCTCTTCACAAAGTCCGCCGCCATCAGTCCGGTGCTCGGAACGGCAATCAGCAGTCGAAACGGTTTTTTCATGGTGCCCCCCTTTATCTGGTGGTTTTCTTCCTTGTGGTTTTCTTTGCGGCCGCCTTTTCCGGCGTCTCCGCACTCGCAGCGTTTCCTTCCGGAGTCTCCGGTGCCTCCGCCTCCGCTTCCGGCATCTCGGCGGCTTCCGGCATTTCCGGCACCTCCGCCTCCGCCTTCACCGGCTCGGCCCAGCTCACCGCGCTCCCGGTGGAAAACAGAAAACCGGCCTCCGCCGGGGAGACCTCAATGATCTCCCCGGCTTCGTGCCGGATTCTCGCTGCCCGTGTCAGTCTGACCTTCATCGTGCAGCCTCCTCAGTTATCAGGTGGTGGCGGAGCCGGAACCCTTCTTGACGTTGCAGAACATTCCGGGGCCGGTGACCTTGTGGCCGGCATACTGGCGGCCGTGAACCTTCACCATGTCCGCCTCCGCCTCGCTCAGGTCGTCCCACTTCTTGATGATTCCCTCGCCTTCCGGATAGTTCACCTGGGCGCCGTACAGGTCGCCCACGATCATCCATACGGCGTTTGCGCTCGCGGTGGAGTACGCCGGCAGCGCGCTGGTGTACAGGACGGTCAGTCCGTCATACGGATCAACTGCGAAGTTTCCGGCGATCTTGGCCCGGTTGAAGGCCGCGCTGGTCTTCCGGTTGATGATCACGACGACGTTCTCCGCTTCGTCGCTCAGTTCCGCCTCAGCGTCGACGACGATGGCCAGGTCCGGCTCGCCCTCGATCTTCGGAATGCCGATCGCGCTGGAGCTGTGGCTGGTGCTCGCGCCGGCAATGTCGCCGATCAGCAGAGCGCTCAGCTTCTTGATGATCCGGTGCGTCAGTTCTTCATAGATGTACCGCACCAGAGGCTCGCCGCCGGTCGCGATAATCTCGTCGCTCAGCCGGATGAACTTCTTGATGTTCTTCGGCTTCAGCTCGACGACGCCCAGGGTCAGGTCTTCCTCGGTGATGGCTGTGGTGCCTTCACCGTGCTCATACGCGTCATCGCCGGCACGCTCGAAGGGTACCTTCACATTGCCGACGAAATAGGTCTTCCGGACGCGGTTCAGGATCTTGTCATTCTCCCAGGCAGTCCGGATGATGGTGTCGACCAGCGTCGGAACCGGAAGCTGGCCGCCGGAAGTCGCGTTCTCGGTCAGCAGCGCACGGCATTCCTTCTCGTCTTCGCTCAGGAGGTAACGGGCATACGCTTCCACGTATTCCTTGCTCCCGCGGACCTCGTCCACGCTCTTCACCGGCGTTTCCGCCTGGTAGGTCTTGCCCATCGTGATCCCGGCTGCGCCGGCAGCGATGGCCTTGCGGGTTTCCTCCGCCTGTTTCGCGTTTTCCTTGATCTGGTCGGCATTCTGCCGCAGCTCTTCCATCTCGTTCTTCAGCGCTTCCAGATCCGCGCCGTCCTGTTCCATTTCGGCCAGGATCTGCGCCTTGCGGGTTTCAATCTCCGCCATGCTCTTGTACTTCATTGTCTTTTCCTCCTCAGAATGAATTCGCCTTTATGGCAATCTGGTTTTTCATCCGCTCGCGGGCCTCAAAGGCAAGGCGCTCCTCCTTAACCTCAGCGATAACTCCCTCGCTGACATTCCGTGCGGATATGCTCGTCGCGTCATTGGCCGGCAGTGACACGACGGAAACATCGTACTCTTTGCTCACCGACAGGATCGTCCGGTGAACGTCCACCCGCTTGTTCTCGCGGTCTTCGATTACCTCGCGCTTGTCCTTTCCGCTGCGGAATCCGTGGCTCATCTTGGTCAGGTATCCGCCCCGGATCTCCTCCAGGATCTTGCGCCCTTCCTCCGTTCCGCCGAGGTATCCGCGGATATGGAGTCCCTTTTCGTCCGGTGCGACGGTCAGCGTGTTGTTGCTTCCGCGGGCAAATACGCGGCCCTCGTGATTGAGCTGCATGATGATATCGCTCAGGTCGCACTCATCGAACGCGTGCGGATCGAACCGCTCGAACAGCCTGTATTCGCCATCGTCCCACAGCAGATACTCGTCCCAGGTCGTCGCGTATCCTTCCACGACGTCCGTCCCGTCGTCCATTGTCCGGATCTCCATTGCCCGGATATCAATGTCCCGGTATTCCCGCTCATTCGTCTTCTGCGGCATTGTCGTTCCCTCCCTGATCCTCCGCCGTTCCCACTTTTTTCTCCGGCGGATTTGATACGTCGTAATACTCCCCGCGTGCCGGGATCTGGCTTCCGTACGGTTCCGGCAGCGGCGGCAGATTCTCGATCTCGCGCAGCTCGTTCCGCGTCATCAGGCCCCGGTCCGCGTTCGTCTTGATGGCCTCCAGCTTGTCCCCGTTGCTCATGTACTGGATTCTGTTGGAGCTGAAAAACACTTGATTTCCGTAACTCTCCCGCTCCCGGTCCGTGAAAAGCATCCCGCTCATCACTTCGCTGAGTTGGATCGCGATCCACTCGATCAGTCCCTCATAGAACGCGAGCCAGCTGTCGCCGAAAGCCTTGTTCTGGAGAATGTCCTCGTTCGTTCCGAAGTAATCGAAAACGTTTTCCTTGATCAGCTTTTCCTGTTCAGCGTCCACCTTGTACGCTTCCTGGCGGAGCTGCTGGACGTTGTTGTAAGTGTTTGGGAACAGGATCACGCCGCCGCTCGTCTTTTTGTTTCCGAACGTCGCCGCGTTGAACCGCTCCATTTCCTTCCCCAGGTCGTCATCCGTCGCCCAGTTGTCGCTCTGTGCGCTGAAGCGGTACGTCGCGCCGTTTTTAATGCCCTCTTTGATCCCCTGTCTCTGCATTCCGATCAGGTCGAGGACCGGCCGCATGGCTTCATTGGATTCTCCGAACAGTTCGCTGCCGTACTGGAACCGCGTCATGATGCCGACGTCTGTCAGCTTCTCGGCCCGCCATTTTCCCTCGTCCAGTTCGAACCTGATCCACGGTTCTCCCCGGAATTCGATCATTTTCCACGACTGCGGAACGAGGTTGATAACCCCTGTTTTCGTGTCGTCGTCCCCGTTCCTGGTCGGCACCAGGAAAACGTTATTCCGCGCTCCGAGCACTGTCGCGGTCTGGTAAAGGAACTTGCTCCATTCCTGGTATGGATTCGGCTTCACCTTCATTTTCCGCTGGAGCTCCGGCATCGCCGATCCCTTCAGGTTCGGCCTCAGCTTCGCACTGTGCCGCCCCCATGCGTCCAGGCTCGCCCGGATCAGCTCGGACTCGTATATTGAGCCGCGCCAGTCTGTGAACGCCGGCGTATATCCTTCGAGCATCTTGAACGTTGTGGCTGCCGCCTTTACTGCCGGCTGGCCTTTCCGTCCAAAGATCTTCTCAAACATTCCCATCGTCATCACTCCTCCGCCGGTTGCTTATCCCTCTTGTTGATCAACCGCGTTCCCAGTTCGCCCCACTTGAATATCCGCATCGCCATCGCGTCCATCAGCGCGGCCATGCCGTCCACGTGAGCGTATTTTGATATCTTGACCAGCTTTTTCCGCGGATGCGCGTTCTCCGTGTTGCTTTCCATCTGCTGCGCCGCGTCCGCGAAATGGATCTTCAGCAGATCGTTGTCGTCCATGTCCCGGATGCGGCCTTCCCGCAGCATTCCCTCGACCGTGTCCATGACGCTCGACAGGTTGAACCCCTGGGTTACCGTGTCGGTCTTGAAGCTCTTTGCGTTCAGCTTCTGCACCAGTTCCAGGCTTCCCCAGCGGTCATATCCGATCATCAGCGGGAAAACCTTGTACTTCCGTACCAGGTCCATGCACCAGATCAGCACGTCGTTGTTGTCGATGAACTCCTCGCCGGAAAGTGAAAGGAATCCCTTGCGGATGTAAATCTCGTAAGGAATTCCGTCCCGCTTTGTCGCTTCTTCGATTTTGTTCTTCGGTAGCCAGAAATGCGCGTGTGTCCAGATGATCCCGTCCACCTCTGTCGCGCAGATCCCGCACGTCAGGTCCGTGCTTTGAGACAAGTCGATTCCGAGCACGGAATAATGATTTCTGATCTCTTCCATCGGCTTCCGCCATCCGAAAGCCTTCTCGATAACCTCCGCCCGCAGCCATGCAGTGCTTAGGTTCTGCTTCAGGTTGCAGTATTTCGTCTTGAATTCGATTTCTTTCGAGAGCGATTCGTGAGCGATGTCGATCTCTTTCCGGATAAAATCCCGGCTGACGCTCTCGCCCAGTCCCGGAAGGCTTTTCTCCAGCTCTTCCAGGTCGTCCCACTTCGCCGGATCGTCGATCATGTACAGGATCGGCAGCAGATGCTTCTCCCGGCTGTTCCCCATCAGGAAACTTGTGCCGCGCTTCATCAGCTCATCGAACAGTCCGTCATTTTCATACCCGCCGGAGCTGAGCGCGACTCCCAGCGGCTCCTCGCGTGCGCCGGTACCGGAGACCATGACCTCCCATTGCCGGAGTCCCGCCACTCCCGGCCACGCCGCCACCTCGTCCGCGCTCCAGAACTGCGGGTTATAGCCGTCTGACTTTTTGCTGGAGAACGCAAGTTTTTTGATGGTCGTGTTCGTTTCCTGGATGAACAGTCCCCGGTACTTTGTGCTCTTTGTGATGGAGTCCAGTTCCGGCTCCGCGTGTACGTTATACTCGACCGCAGAAAAAAGAAGATCGCTCTGGTCGATCTTCGGCGCGAGCGCGTAACATTCAGCTCCGTACTCCCCGCAGAACGCGAGATATGTGCAAATGGCTGCGCAAAGAATCGTTTTGCCTTGCTTCCGGCCGATAAGAAGAAATACCTCGACGAACAACCGCCGGACTCTGTCGTCGACAATGCCGAAAATCAGCTCCAGCGTCGCCCGTTCCCACAGGCTCAGCTTTATTCGCTGCGGCGCCAGCTTGCCCTTGTAATGGTGACAGTACCGCTCAACGAACCGGAGCGCGTTGTCTGCCCGTTTCCAGCTGAAAAACCACCGATGCTCCGTCAGTCCCTGGAGGATCACGTCATAGAGCAGCTTGATCCATTTCCCGGCGTTCACGCCTCCGCTCTTGATCTCGTTCCAGTATTGGAGGATCGCGCTTTCGGCGTTCAGATCCGCCACGTTTCTGACCCGGTTCTTCCACGGTATCGTCAGTACCGGCACCGGCGTTTTGATTTTCTTCGGCCGCTCCGGGATTTCCAGTGTCGGCACAGCCTTCCGCCCTGTACCTCCTCCTGTTCCTTTTACCCCATGCTCGTCTCCCGCCTTACGCGTTCATCCGGAACGCGTCCAGGTCCCGCTTCGCTTTTTCCACTCTCGCCCCGCGTTCCGCGACCATCGTGCCGATCGTGCTCAGGCACCGGTTTGCGCTTTCCACATGGCGCGGCAGTTCGCTCAGCAGCGGATGAGCGACCGGCACGTCACCCGTTTTGTAGCTCTTGATGACTGTCAGACCCTCCTCCGCGATCTGGTCCCTCATCTGGTCGATCAGTCCCGCCTCTTCGGCGTATATCCTTGCCGCCTCGATAAAGTCCTGTTCCGTCTCGATCTGGTACGCTTTACCGAAAGCAAGCATTTTCTTCAAAATGGACGCTGGCGTGATCTTTTCATTTGGCTTCTTTGCCTTCGCCCGTCCGGTTTTAGCCTTCGCGGTCTTTTTCGGCATGGTTGCCTCCGCTGCGGTCTTTCCGGATCTGCCGGCGCTCTTGATCTTCTCGCCAGCGTCCAGGTTGCCCACATCAACCGGCGAATCCTCCGCCGAATCTGCGAAAACGACCGTCCGCGCCGGCTGAGCTCCGGCAGACCTCTTCCGTCTTCCGTTCGTCTCCGCCTTTTTCGGCTGAACCTCCGCCTGTTTCATCTCATCCT
>Ga0310786_10004253_pt1 | contig 20041 bp, 20 predicted proteins | sample AusTroGonzalo_MG_FD_203881 | JGI IMG/M metagenome (GOLD analysis project Ga0310786, IMG submission 203881) | Bovine rumen microbial communities from tropical cattle in Woodstock, Queensland, Australia - Gonzalo_03 (v2) (version 2) | ecosystem: Host-associated > Mammals > Digestive system >... | reverse complement strand
TCAAGGTTCAGACATGTAAGATCTTAGGAACTTATGATGAAGACGCAAGATTACTAAAAACAGATTGTGATGGTGCCGGGGGTGATTCTGGGGCACCGTTATTGCGTAATGATACACTTGTTGGGTTAAATGTCGGCGGTTTGCAAATGGTTTTTGGTTCGGACGAAATGAATGCTCGTGCCCTAAAAACAGAAAACTTTTATCTTTATGTGCAAGATGCTATAAAAAACTATCAAGATGCAGATGCTGAAAAAAACTATTTTCCAGTATGGCGCGAACATCAAAAAGAAAGCGATGATAAGCCCCTTTTGGGACCATTACAACCAGACAGTTCTGGCGACGCAGAATCTGAAATAATTCAGCAGATACTGCAAAATTTCGATTGTGATTAAAAATACCGGCATTTGCCGGTGTTTTTTTAGAATCTTTTCATGGTGCCGGTTATAGGACTTGAACCTACGACCCCCTCATTACGAATGAGATGCTCTACCAACTGAGCTAAACCGGCAACAGGGAAATCTTAATATATATTTTTACTTATTTCCACATTTTATTTTTCGCAAAACAACCATTATCCCTGCGGGGGTCATGCCCGGGATTCGTGATAATGCAGCGATGTTTTCAGGACGCGTTTTTGTTAATTTTTCAACCAATTCGTTCGTCAGCCCAGGCAAAGATTTGTAATCAAAATTTGTCGGTATTTTCAATTCGCTGTCGCGTTTGTAATTCGCGATTTCTCGTTCGTTTCTTTCGATGTATCCTGCATAGAATTTATCATTTTCGCGCGCAGTATTTTCACGCATTTTCAGAATATCTTTGTGTAATTTATGTGTTATTAAACCGATTTTTTCTGCCGTATCACCCAAACGCAGTATCGCATTATCTGCACGCAGATTAAGGCGATATTCAGCACGCGAAGTGAACATACGGTACGGTTCATCAACCCCAAGTGTGGTTATATCATCAATTAAAACCCCAATCATGGAATTTGTCCTGTCAACAATCAAAGGTTCTGTATTTAGTGCGCGTGCGGCGGCATTTGCACCCGCTATTAATCCCTGGGCCGCGGCTTCTTCATATCCACTGGTCCCATTAATTTGTCCGGCAAAAAACAGCCCCGAAATATCTTTTGATTCCAGTGTGTTTTTCAACGCCCTTGCGTCAATCGCATCGTATTCTATGGCGTATCCATATCGCGCTATACGGGCGTTTTTAAGTCCCGGGATAGTGTGTATCCATTTATCCTGAATGTCAGCACCGAAAGATGTTGATATACCATTTGGATAAATTAAATCGCTGTTATAACCTTCTGGTTCCAAAAATACATGATGCGTTTTATGTTCTGGGAAACGCATAACTTTGTCTTCAAGTGATGGACAATATCGTGGCCCCAGTCCCCTTATATCGCCATTATACATCGGCGCATTTTTTATATTAGCCCGAATTATTTCATGTGTTTCTTCGTTTGTGTGTGTGATATAGCATTTATCATTGATAGTGTTTTTGTCGTCCCCAAGTCCGAACCAATCATGCGGCGCGTCGCCGGGTTGTTCTTCACAAACGCTAAAATCTATACTGTCGCGATAAATACGTGCAGGCGTCCCTGTTTTAAGACGTAATAATTCAAAGCCTGCCGCTTTCAGAACCCCAGATATATGCGTATCATTTTCCTGATATTCGCCATTGTCCATTAAACGGCCAGACGGTATTTTTTTACTTCCACGCGTTACCAGTCCGCCCAAAAAAGTTCCTGTTGTTAAAACGATGCATGCGGCAGAATATTTGCCATTCACAGTTTTATTTTCTAAATCTAAATCAGAAACACTTTCGAAAACAACAGACAAATTTGGTGTTTTTTCCAAAATCTTCATAACAGCACTATGATAGAAATTGCGATCTATCTGTGCACGCAGTGCCTGTGTCGCTGCGCCATGCGTTGCATTCAGTGTGCGCCAGTGAATGCCCGCGCTATCTGCGGCGCGTGGCATGACACCACCAAATGCCATCATTTCTGCAACCATTTGTGATTTGCCTGGCCCCCCAATCGAAGGATTACAAGACATGGCGCCAATATCGCTTTCTCGCATAGTCAATAATAATGTTTTTGCACCACGACGGGCAGATGCCGCGGCTGCTTCCACCCCGGCATGTCCACCACCGATAACAATCACATCATATTTTTGCATGATTAAAAGCGTCCCATTCCACCATTTACATGGATTGTTTGGCCGTTGATATAAGACGCTTCGTCACTTGCCAAGAAAACACAAGTATTTGCGATATCAATCGGTTCTCCAAAGCGACCCGCGGGTATTTGTTCAAGGTATTTTGCCTTTAATTCATCAGGCAAAACATCAGTCATTGGGGTTTTAATAAATCCCGGTGCAATAGCATTTGCGGTAATTCCACGCGCACCAACTTCCGCAGCAATAGATTTTGTCATTGCGATAATTCCGCCTTTACTTGCGGCATAGTTTGTTTGACCTGCCCCACCAACAACACCAACGATGGATGCCATATTTATAATGCGACCAAATCTCTGTTTCATCATAGGCATAATTGCAGCGCGACACATCTTGAAAGTTGCGCGCAGGTTCGTATTCAAAACATTATCGAATTGTTCGTCACTCATACGCATCATAAGTGTATCCGCTGTGATTCCGGCGTTATTAATCAAAACATCAATACGCCCTGCTTTTTCAATTGTTTCGGCAATCAGTTTTTCTGTGGCGCCGTCTTGCGCCAAATCAGATTGAATCTTTATAAAAGAATCATCGAATTTAGACATTTTTTTCATGTCGCGTCCAGTTACAACGACTTTTGCACCCGCTTCTTTCATTCGTGTTGCGATTGCACCACCAATGCCGCCTGTCGCGCCAGTAATTAAAACAACTTTGTTTTTCAGATCAAACATATTTGCATCCTTTTATCTTGAACGTAATAACCTAAGGTAATCTCTTCTTAATTTTTGTAGAGTTGTGTTTCTAGAATTTGGAATAGCCAAATCAATACCTCTAATCGAAAGTTTTACTTCGTTTTTTAGGCTTGTGGACAAATCTAGCGCTGCCTTTAGTGCATCATTTACAGTGACACCAGGAAATGGCTTAAATTCTATATGCGGTGGACGCACATAGTGAACATATGTTCCGATGACTTTCTTTTCTTTATCACAATAAATATAATCGTTTTTCCCTAACATATTTTTCCTTTTATTTATGGGCATTTATTTTATCTGTTGTGCGCTTTACCATACCAATTAAGGCTTCGCCAGGACCGATTTCTGTCAAATCTGTAACACCTAAATCAACCATGGATAAAACGCTTTCGCGCCACCGAACACCGTGAGTTATTTGATACAACAAAGCATCTTTGATTTCGTTAATATCCGTCATTGGTTGACATGTTTTATTAGAAATAATTGGAACAATTGGTGTTTTGATTTCAATTTCGTCCAATGCTTTTTTCATAATCTCAACCACGGGTTCCATCAAACGTGAATGTGGCGGAACAGAAAGTGCCAATTTCATCGCGCGTCTTGCGCCTGCTTCTTTTGCCAATTCCATAGCGCGCTCAATGGCTGAGTTTGCGCCGGATATAACAATTTGCCCCGGACAGTTATCATTAGCAATATCACATACTGCATTTGTTTCTGCTTCTGCTTTTTCACAAACTTTTTTCAGGTCTTCGTATTCAAGACCGAGTATCACCGCCATTGCGCCCCGACCCATCGGTACGGCGTTTTGCATAGATTCACCGCGCAGACGAACCAATTTCACTGCATCCGCCAAAGACAGCGCGCCCGCAGCACACAGCGCGGTATATTCACCCAGCGAATGTCCAGCAACATAATCGGGCTTTGGAAAATTTCCTGCACGAAACATCGCAATAGATGTTGCGAGTATCGCAGGTTGTACATTGGCGGTCAAAGTCAATGTTTCAATTGGACCGTTGAAAATTATATCTGATAATTTTTCACCGAGCACCGCGTCCATTTCATCAAATATAGCACGCGCGGTCTCGTTTGTTTGATAAAGTTCCAATCCCATACCGACACTTTGTGCGCCTTGACCCGGAAAAACATAGATAGATGACATGTTTGCACCTTTGTTATTATTCACTTGAGATTATAGGAAAATAAAAGCAAAAATCAACTTATTATCATTTTCGCATGGAAAATTCACAGCCACAATAATTCTGGCGATAAAAGTCAGATTCGCGATTGATTTGCTGACGCAATTCTTCGTTCCATTTTATGGGCAGATATTTTATATCGTTGCAAGATTCGTTTCCGGCATTATCAACTTGATTCTGGTCTTTGTGCCGTGATACACCGAATACAGATGCAATCGCGTTAAAGCCGTGTTTTCTGGCGTATTCACGTGCATAGCAAAAACGATACGCAAAACATTTGCTGCACCGCGCACCACGTTCAGGTTCTTTTTCAAGACCGCATACTGCGTTGCGCCAATCGTCATGGTTATAGTCGCCAACCACATATTTTACACCCAGTTTTTCACAGTATTTTATTTGCTCTTTTAGTCTTTTTTGATATTCGCTTTCTGGGAAAATATTAGGGTTGAAAAACATAACGATAAAATCGTCTATACTGGAAATTTCACCGTCTGCCAACTGTTTAATCGCGCCCGCACTACAAGGCGCACAACAAGACATTAAAATTAATTTATTCTTTGACATATTGGCTTGATATATATTTTTTCTGAATACTTTTCAACACGCGTTCAAGTTTTTGTTTTTTGTATTTGTTTTGTGGCAGTATATAAAAATCATCAGTCCTGAAAGACGACACCCTTCCCTGTGTAAGAGAATTTAATAATTTTTCAGCATAACTAGCAACCATGCAAATTTCTCTTTTATGGTTTATATTTTTACACTGTGATTGTAATTTGCAATTTAAACAAGAAGTAGTAAAAAACCTGTATGCAGTGTGCAAATGAAATATATTGATTTTGTGTATAACAGGTTTTTTATTACAAGATTTTACAGTTTCGTTTAACATTGAAATTCTTTCCCATATCTAGATTCGTCTTTGATTTCATAAATGCCAGTATCGTCATCAGAAATATTTAATTCTGCTGGGGAACATAACATACCATTAGATTCAACACCTGCGACATTACGTGGTTTAATGGGCTTTCCTGTCTTTGGTATTATTGCGCCAATTGGTGCAAACACCGCCAACATACCAACGCATACATTTGGTGCACCACAAACAACACTATAATCTTGCTTGCCATCATTAACAGTTAAAACATGTAAATTTTCGCGTTGCGGATGATTTTCAACCTTTGTAATTTTGACTACTGTCAATTTTGGTTGTTTTTTAGAAGAATATTTTTCTGTTAAATATTTAACTTTGTCATCATCGATTCTTTCGAAAAGGTTTTCAGGAATTGTAAATTCTGTACCGTCCTTTACGCGTGCTTCGAATTCGTTTGGCCAAGACAAGTCATTTTTGACAGCAAAAATATTCTGCATTTTTTCTGCTGCATCCGGAATGAACGGTGCAGATACGCGTGCATAAAAATCAATCAGCTGAAAACAAGTGTTTAATACATGCGCTGCCGTATCCATGTCGCCGTTTTTAACCAGTGTCCATGGTTCTTTTTCGGTCATATATTCATTACCAATCGCCCAAAGCGAACGCAATGCAAACACAGCCGCGCGGAATTCGCATTTATCAAGTGCATCTGTTAATTCGTTTAATTTTTCATCGATTTTAGATTTCAATTCGCTGTCTAATGCGCCAGATTTCGGAACAATATTTCCAAAGTTTTTGTTTGATAATTTACAAACGCGCGAAACAAAGTTTCCCAACATACCGTTCAAGTCTTTGTTAACGATATCAGCAAAACGCGCGATGGTAAAATCATTATCGTCCGTTTCTGGGGCGGACGCCATCAAAGTATAACGCCAGGTATCACTTGGTGCGATATCAATCGCCTGGTCAAGAAATATGCCGCGATTTTCAGATTTAGAAAACTTTCCACCGTCAAAATTCAAGAAATTCATGGATTTCAACATATCGACAGTTTTCCAATTATCGTTCATGGCCAACTGTTGTTCTGGGAAAAATACAGAATGGAATTTCACATTATCTTTACCCATAAATTGCGCATAATGACAGTCTGGGTTTTTCCACCAAGATTCCCAATCTTTATTTGCGGCCTGTGATATAGAAACATAGCCCCACGGCGCATCAAACCAGACATAGAAAACTTTATTTTCATATCCCGGTTTGTTCACAGAAATTCCCCAAGACAAATCGCGTGTAATAGATGTGTCGCGCAATCCTTCGTTTGCCCAACCCTTTGCAATAGCAGATGCGGTCTTTGACCATTTTGGCGCATGCTCATCAAGCCATTTTTTCCACACCCCTTCAATCTTAGAAGCCAAGAAAAACAAGTTCTTGGTTGGGCGCATTTCAATATTCGCAGAACCAGAAATAGTAGAGCGCGGGTTCAATAATTCTGTTGCTTCATATATAGAACCACACTTATCACATTGGTCACCGCGTGCCTTATCGTATCCGCATTTTGGGCATGTGCCAACCAGTTGTCTGTCTGTCAAAAAAGTGTTGTCATCAACGGAAAAAGGCTGTATTGTTTCGCGTTCTTCGATTAAACCTTGTTCATCAAGGCGCGTAAACAAATCGTGAATCAGTTTTTCTTGTAATTCTGTGTGTGTCCGGCCATACAAATCAAAAGACAAATTAAAATCTGACACCGCGCGCAAATGTTTTTCATAATATTTATCATTGTATTCTTTGACCGGCATATTTTCTTTGGCTGCACCAATAATCGCGGGTGTTCCATGTTCGTCTGCGCCACAAATAAACAAAACGTCCCTGTCCTTTGCACGGCAGAATCTGGCGTATACGTCACTTGGTAAATAGCAACCAACCAAATGTCCCAAATGCAATTCCCCGTTAACATAAGGCAACGCCGATGTGATAAGATATTTCTGTGTCATTTGTTTATCCTGTTATTTTTATATGGGCAATTATAGAATAAAAAAGCCATAAATCAAGAATTTGGTGTTGCAAATTAGTTTTTTACTGTTATAATACTTTCGCTTTGGGTGGTTAGCTCAGTTGGCTAGAGCGTCACGTTGACATCGTGGAGGTCGTTGGTTCGAGCCCAATACCACCCACCAAATTTAATCTGGTTTCGACCAGTTTTTTTATTGGGCGAAGAGCCAACAAAAGTACGAAAAACTTGCTTTCTGAAAATTTTTATTTAATATCAGCACAAAAACGAAAGGCAAAACATGCATTACTACTATGAAAAATACCCGTTTTTACAGTATAAATATGAAGATGACGGACAATGGATAATGTTTTCTGTACCGCCGGCAATACTAGCAAGCGCGTTTCTGCAACATTTTCATTCTTATCCTAAAACTTTTTTTGATTGTGGCGCTGCGACAGGCGAAATAGTTTACCGTGCTGAAAAACTGGGGATTAGCGCAACAGGCATAGATATAAAAAAATATCCATATCAAAACAAAAAACTGGAAAAACTTTTTGCAGACGGAAAAATACAGATAAAATCAGTCTTAGATTGTAAATCAATCAAGGCAGATATAGCGTATTGTAATGGAACCTTAACCTATTTCAGTGAAAAAGAAATACCAGTTGTCTTGAAAAAGTTCCAAACATGTAAAATGTTAACAGCAATACATAATACAACAGAAGATGTGGCGGCTGCCAAAAAACAAGGCGATAAACTGTTGACCTGTAATAAACCACGATTAATAAGGAATCGTGATTGGTGGATTAATACGTTTGTAGATAATGGTTTTTCTGCGGAATACGACAAACTTACACGCTGCTTTTACGCATTTCCGAAAACCAGATAATATGTAAAAAAACACCGGTATTTGCCGGTGTTTTTTTATCGCGGATCGCGTAAGCGAAGACGGATTAATACATTGTTTGTAAAATGTGTTTGCTTTTATCAATGTTGGATAGCATTTTACCGCTGCCCACCGCAACACAGGCAAGCGGATTATCAACCAAGAACGCCGGTAAACCAGTTGCTGCACGAATGGCGGCATCCAGTCCGCGTAATAAAGAACCACCGCCTGTCATTGCTATACCAAGATCTGCGATATCTGCAGATAATTCAGGTGGCGTAGATTCAAGCGCAAGATGAACTGTGCTTATAATTTTTGCGACCGTTTGTGATAATGCAGTTGCGATTTGTGATTCTGTGATGACGGTTTCACGTGGTGTGCCACTCATCAAATCGCGCCCTTTGATTTTCATGGATAATTCGTTTGCCTTATCTTTTGGCATAATCGCGGTGCCGATTTTCTTTTTAATTTCTTCTGCTGTATTTTCGCCAATTAATAAATTTTTGTTTTTACGAACATAATCTATAATATCTTCGTCCATTTGGTCGCCAGCAGTGCGAACAGCGTTTGAATAAACAATACCGCCAAGTGACATAACAGCAACTTCTGTTGTGCCACCACCAATATCTAAAACCATAGACCCCAAAGGTTTTTCAATTGGCAGTCCTGCACCAATAGCTGCTGCAGTAGATTCTTCGACAATATAAACACGACGTGCACCGGCAGCATCGGCGGCTTCCTGAATAGCACGTCTTTCCACTGGTGTTGCACACGATGGTACGCAGATGATGATAAGGGGTGCGGTTAACAGGTTTCTTTGATGTACTTTGCGGATAAAGTATTTAATCATTTCTTCTGCAACCTCAAAGTCTGCGATAACACCATCACGCAAAGGGCGTACAGCACTTATTGTGCCGGGTGTACGACCGAACATTTGTTTTGCCTCTGCGCCCACAGCCAATATTTCTTTGCGTCCCAATAACTTGTTTTCAGCAACCGCAACAACTGATGGTTCATTAAGGACAACACCGCGTCCTTTTACATAAATCAAAGTGTTCGCCGTTCCTAAATCAATAGCCATGTCCGCGGAAAAGAATTTCAATAACCAATTATACATGTATCAATCCCTTAACTTTGTTTTTTCGCATTATAAAGCAGGTACAGAAAAAATCAAGTGCACACAGTAAATTTTGCTTTTTTATTTGCTTTTCCCGATATTCTGGTATAATTGGCGACATGAAAAGAAAAACTATACGAAATCATAAAGATTTTTTAACCACCCCAAGCGATCCTGTGGTGTATAATAGCTATTTCATAACAAAAATAAAGCCTGCAGCAAGAAAAGATTCTAGATATGGAATAATTGTATCGAAACGCACCTTGAAACTGGCAGTTCATCGTAACAGGGCAAAACGTCTTTTGCGGGACTGGATTGGGGTAAACGAACACTTGATGTTGCCAGATAAAGACTATATCTTTATTGCACGTGCGACAATTTTAGATTGTACACGCGAAATCGGGCGCGCCAAAATGGCAAATGCATTAAAGAAAATTGCAAAATGAAAAATAATTTTTGGGCGCGTTTTGGATGCAAACTTGTCCGTTTTTACCAAATATGTATATCCCCGTTTATTGGTGGGCGCGCCGCGTGCCGTTTTATCCCCACTTGCAGCGAATACACAAAACAAGCAATTGAAAAATATGGTTTATGGCGCGGAACTGTTTTAGGGATAAAACGCATATCACGCTGTCATCCATGTGGTGGGTGCGGATATGATCCCGTGCCTTGACTTAAAATTTCATTGTGGTAAAATTCAAGTAATATGTAAGTAAACAAAAAGGATTTATAATTATGGCATCTTTTAGATCAACAGTTGAAAATATGTCCAAATTGATGGATGAAATGGGCATAACAGAGCTAGATTTAGAACGTCAACTGTTATTAGGTTTATATCGTAAACACATTCATTTGTCTAAACAACAGGCGGTCGCCGCAACCCCAGTGGGTTTTGTCCAATCAAACAAGGCAAATGCCGATGCAAAAATATCTGGTCATGCATTGAAATCGCCGATGGTGGGGGTCGCATACCTTGCCCCAGAACCAGGCGCAAAACCTTTTGTAAAGGTGGGCAGTGAAGTCAAGGCCGGTGATACAGTTGCATTGGTCGAAGCAATGAAGACTTTCAACCCAATTAAATCTGATGTTGATGGTGTTGTCAAAGAAATCTTGGTGACCGATGGTATGGCTGTTGAATTTGATACACCTATTATTGTTATAGAATAATGGGGCGCACGCTATGCCACAAATCAAGAAAGTTTTAATCGCTAATCGTGGTGAAATTGCACTGCGTGTTATTCGTGCGTGTCGTGATATGGGGATACGCACTGTCGCGGTTTATTCTACTGCGGACAGGGATGCAATGCATGTTAAATTGGCTGATGAATCAGTGTGTATTGGTCCGGCACAAAGTTCTGAATCTTATTTGAATGAATCTGCAATATTAACGGCTGCGTTGTTGACCAATGCAGATGCTATTCACCCTGGATATGGGTTTTTATCAGAACGTGCGGACTTTGTGGACAAGGTTGAACAACATGGCCTTATCTGGATTGGCCCAGACAGCAATATGATTCGCAAAATGGGCGACAAAGTTAACGCAAAACAAACTGCAATCAAATGCGGTTTGCCGGTTGTTCCGGGTTCAGAAGGTGCACTGCGTGATATCGAAGATGCGCTTGTTTGGGCGGACAAAATCGGCTATCCGGTCATGATAAAAGCGGCATCTGGTGGTGGTGGTCGTGGTATGCGCGCGATAAATAATGCCAATGAATTGAAAGAGGCATTCCCAATAGTAAAAGCAGAATCTAAATCTGCGTTTGGTGATGATACTCTTTATATGGAAAAGCTGTTGTTGCATCCGCGTCATATAGAATTTCAGGTTTTAGGCGATAAGCATGGCAATGTGGTCATATTTGGTGAACGCGATTGTTCTCTGCAACGCAAGAATCAGAAAGTTATGGAAGAATGCCCCGCGGCCATATTAACGCAAAAACAACGTGATGATATGATTGAAATCTGCAAAAACGCGGCCAAGAAGATGAAATACACAAACGCCGGAACTTTCGAATTTATGTTCGAAGATGGCAAGTTTTACTTTCTTGAAATGAATACGCGCCTGCAAGTGGAACATCCTGTCACAGAAATGGTCTATGGTGTTGATTTGGTTCGTGAACAAATTCGTATTGCTGCGGGCGAAAAATTGGGTTATACGCAATCAAATCTGGTTGCGCATGGTCACGCAATAGAATTTCGTATTAATGCTGAAGATCCAGAAACCTTCATTCCAAATCCGGGTAAAATAGAATTGTATGCACCGGCTGGTGGTCTGGGGGTGCGCGTGGACAGCGCGGCATACAGCGGATACACAATTCCATCAACGTACGATTCTATGATTGCAAAATTGGTTGTTCATGCACAATCAAGGCCTTCGTGTATAATGCGCGCAGAACGTGCGCTGGACGAATTTGTTATTGAAGGGATCAAAACAACAATCCCATTGCAGAAAAAGTTATTGGAAAATTCGGATGTTCGTCAACTGAAAACGGATAATCATTGGTTGGAAACTTTTTTGGCAAAACAAAAATCAGAAGAACCTGTGCAAGATGAAAAATAAAAAATACCGGCATTTGCCGGTGTTTTTACAAATTTCTTTTCTTTCTAAACTCGTCCAAAGACACCACACGTTTATCATCTGGAACGGTGTCAGGTTTTTCTTCTAATGGCAATTCAATATCTGCCGTTTTTTGTTCGGTTGCCTGTTGGCGTGTTTGGAAAGACAACATAAATTCAGTTGTGGGGTCTTTGAATTCTACCAATGCAGAAAAAGGAACACGTATAAAGAATGGTCGGCCGTCAAATGTTAATTGAACACCAAATTCTGTATCTGAAACATTAAGATTGTTATAAGAATACTGCAACACGATTGTCATGGTATCAGGGTATCGCATGCGAAGAAAATCTGGCAATACCACACCTGGTGCGCGCGTTCTAAAAGTAATGAAAAAACCCGCGTCATCACCAAGGCCGTTATACTGTGCATAAATAAGCGCTTCTTTGACAACAGATTTCAACGCATTATCCAATAATTGTTGATAATTTATTCTTGGCATTTTAATTCTCCGCCTTAACTATATTACTTACCTGCCCATCAATGCAAGTGACAAATAATGCGTTTGGAATATCAATAAATATATTCGCATCAAGTCCTGTTGCCCAAACTTGTGCATCTGCATCATTTAAGTCATAAAATAATTTTGTCCGTGCAACTGTGTCCAAATGTGCGGCTGCTTCGTCCAATAGAATAACTGGTTGTGTGCCAGTTTTTATATGAATTAATTTCGCGTGTGCCAATATCAAATCAATCAAGATAGATTTTTGTTGTCCGGTGGAGGTTATTTGAGCAGGTAATTTCAATTTTTTATTAAATACCCCGAAATCAGACTTGTGTACGCCATCAATAACCATTTTATCGCCAGTCAATTCGCGATTGTTTTGCAGGTATTCAAAATATTTTTTCTCTGCGTTTGTGGCACTGTTTTCGAGTACAAGTTTTTCAACCATTCCGTTTACGGATACCGCGCCATTTCCAAAAAAATAATTTATTTCGCCGGCGTATCTTATGCGTGTGGCCGCGATTGATACAGATGTTGCTGCGATTTGTTTGTCAATTATATCAATCCAATCCTTGTTGGCGCCATTTTTCAACGCGCCTGCGCGTTCAGACATTAATTTGTTAAGACGCGATGTTCGTCCCATATGTGCAGGCTCAAAACTAGCCGCAAGGCGATCAAAAAAAACACGTCTGTCACTTGCGGATTCCATAAAAATTCTATCTTCTTTTGGGGTAAGCCAGATGATACGCAATTTTCGACCAAGTTCGCCTAGTGCGATGTTTTCGTTATCCATTTTTGCATGGCGATTTGTTTCGCCGGGATTTAAGAATACGCTTATATCGCTTTCGTCATTTAATGTGGCAAACACAGAAAAACCACCATCTCCGTCAAAACGCGCAAGGTCTTGAATTTCTGAACCGCGCAAGCCCCGTTCGCCACAAAGCAACGAAACCGCCTCTAATATTGCTGTTTTTCCAGCACCATTTAATCCTGTGATAATAATGTTCTTTGCGTTATCAATTTTGATTCGCGAAGATATATGATTTCTAAAATTGGTAAGAGTAATTTGGTTTATCATTTCTAAATGTGGAGGCCAGGGTCGGAATCGAACCGGCATCCAAGGATTTGCAGTCCTCTGCATAACCACTCTGCCACCTGGCCTTTCGCGTAAGCTCATAATAGGCAAAAAACAAACACATTTCAACATAAAAATTCGGTTTTTTATAAATGAATTTGTTCCGATATTTTTTAGGCTTAAAAACAGGTATCTTATATATGTTATGAAGTATTACACTGTGTTTTTTATATGTCTGCCAATTTGTGCTTTTGGAACGGATAATTGCGCCACTATGCGAAGCGCCCCAGATTACGAAATGACCTTGGTTCAGGTTGTAGATTTGGGGCTTTGTCGCAATCCGCACACGGCTGCCGCATATGCGGCATTACAATCAGCGCGGTTTACAAAAAATGCCGCGCATTCGTATTATTTGCCGACTGTGTCTGGTGGCGCCAGTGCGCATCGTTCACACACAGAACATGATGATTGGGATTACAGTGCATCATTATCGGCATCTTATTTGATTTTTGATTTTGGCAAAAGAGAATCTGATTTTGCCCAAACCCTTGCAACCTACCGTGCAGCAGGTTTTGATTACGATGAAACTGTCCAGAATTTTATTTATTCTGTTATTGGTGCTTATTATGAATTATTAAATACAGATGCAGCTGTTTTGTCAGCACAATCTGCGTTAACTGTTGCGAAAACAGCGAAAGAAATAGCAGATAAAAAATATAAATCAGGTGTTGTTGCGCGTGCAGATGTGTACAAAGCCGATACAACATTGGCGTCATCACAGTTAGCCTTAGAACGCGCTAAAAACAATCGTGAAATTGCAAAAGGAAACCTTTTAAATGTTCTTTCTTTTTCAACAAACGAATCAATAAAAATTAAAGATATGCCGGCTACATTTGGCAGCGCAGCAGAAAGCAAGAACATAGATGAACTAATCGCCACAGCACAAAAACAAAGACCTGATTTATTAAGGGCAAAATCTCAAACCAACGCGGCATGGCATCGTCGCAACAGTGCATTTCTAAAAAATTTACCATCGATTTCTGTTAATGCTTCGGTTGAAACTACAGATACAACTGTTGGTGGAATGTTCAAAGGTATGACACTTAAAACACATGGCAGTATCGGTTTTTCTGCGTCTATGCCAATATTTACAGGTTTTTTGAATTTTTATAATGCGCGTTCCGCAAGTGCAGATTATGAAAGTATGAAATATAACGAAGAAAATACCTCTAATAACGCGATGATGGATGTTTTTACTGCGTATCAAAATTATAAAACCGCACAAAATGTGTTGAATCAAACACAAATCCTTCTTAAATCAGCAACCGAAAACGAACGTGTGACATCTGGTATGTACAAGGTCGGACGCGCAACAATGCTTGATTGGCAAACTGCGCAATCAGAATTAGCGGACGCGCGCAACCAAAACAACAGTGCAAAGTACGATTTATTTATAAAACGCGCTGCGGTTGCATTGGCTATCGGCGATATAAAAAACGGATTAAAGGACAATAAGTAATGGAAGAACAAGAAAACACAGTCCCACAAAAACCGTCCTTTATAAAAAGGGTCTGGAATTATATATGGCGCAACAAATGGTGGTTTGCTGCCATAATTATTATCGCAGGATTGCTTTGTTGGTGGCTGTGTCCGTTTGGTTCGTCCAAAAAGAAAGAATATATCACAATGGACATAACGCGTGGCGATATAACACAAAGTGTGACTGCGACCGGTGAAATACAGCCAGTAAACACAATCAATGTGGGTTCGCAAGTTTCTGGGACCATTGAAGATATTTTTGTTGATTACAATTCGCGCGTCAAAAAAGGCGATGTTTTATTAACAATCGAACCTTCGGTTTTGCAGTCCACTGTCGATGAATCTTTGGCAACGCTTGATTCAATGAAGGCGGAACTAAAATACGCACAAAGCGAATATAACAGAAATCAGACTTTATATAATGACGGCTTTATTTCGCGCGCAGAAATGGAAAAATCCCAGACTGTGTACGAACAGGCACAACAGGCGGTCAACAAAGCACAATACGCATATGAACGTGCGGTAACAAATTTAGGCTATGCAACCATCACTTCGCCAGTTGACGGAACAGTCATTTCAAGAAAAGTTGATAAAGGACAAACTGTTGCGGCATCTTTCCAAACACCAGACCTTTTTGAAATAGCCGAAGATTTATCGAAAATGCAAATCGAAACCGCTGTAAGTGAAGCAGATATTGGCATGATAAAAGACGGTATGCCGGTCACTTTTACTGTGGACGCTTACCCGAATATGGTGTTCAAAGGAAATGTTCAGCAAATAAGATTGTCACCAACAACTGTTTCAAATGTTGTTGTTTATACTGTGGTTATTGATGTAGATAATAGCGACTTAAAACTTATGCCCGGCATGACGGCTTTTGTGACAGTGGTTGTAGCAAACGCCAAAGACGCGTGGAAAACGAAAAATTCTGGTCTTTTAATAAGGTCTTATAAAAACATTATAGACAATGTTAGCGATGATATTACGCCAAAGACACACCTTGCCATAAAGCGCAACAAAGATGTGGTTTTTGTCCCGTATAAAAAAGGCATTACTACACCGACTGAAACCCAGATTATATCCGATGAAATAAAAGAAAATGACAAAATCGTAGTTGGCTTTACGGGTCAAAAAACAACCAACAAAGGCGACATGATAAGGCCGCGAATGTAGATATGAAAAAACAACCAAATATAATCGCACTTAATAAAGTTAATAAAAGTTTTCCGCTGGCTATCGGCGGGACTCAGCAGGTTTTATTTGATATAACTTTCACGATTGCGTCTGGCGAATTTGTTTCGATTATGGGACCGTCTGGTTCTGGCAAGTCTACATGTATGAATATAATCGGTGCGCTGGACAGTGCCACATCTGGGACTTACGAATTATATGGCAAAGACATAACGACTATGTCGGCGGACGATTTGGCAACCATTAGAAATGAATACATCGGCTTTGTTTTTCAGAACTTTAATTTGTTGCCAAAGCGCACAATTATTGACAATGTAATGTTGCCATTGATGTATCGCGGAATAACCATAGACGACAGAATCCGCCGTGCACGCGAAATGTTGCGTCTTGTTGGACTGGAACAATTTGAAACCTATTTTCCACCGCAATTATCTGGCGGTATGAAGCAAAGGGTCGCAATAGCGCGCGCATTGGCGGGAAATCCTAAATTAATCTTGGCAGACGAACCCACAGGTTCGCTTGATTCCAAAATGGGCAACGAGATTTTAAGATTTTTTGAAAAACTAAACCGTGATTTTGGAATCACTATCGTAATGATAACGCACGAATTTGAAATAGCGCAATATTCACGACGCATAATACATATTTTTGACGGGCGAATAACTTATGACGGGCCAGTTCCAAAAAGCGAAACAACCCTTTTGAATTCAGAAAAACGGCATAAAAAATGACCATAGGCGACATATTAAAAGAATCTTGGATATCAATAAGCGGAAACAAGTTAAGGTCGTTCCTGACCGTTCTGGGCATTATTATTGGTGTTATGGCGGTGGTTATAATGGTTGCGGTTGGGGAAACAGTGCAAAAATCTATCACAGACCAATTTTCTTCGCTTGGTACCAATACAATCGTTGTGCGTGCCAGTGCCGCACGAAGTGGTGGCGTGCGTATGGGAAACAAACAAACACTTACCATAACAGACGCAGACCAGATTAAAAGATTAAGTGATGTCACTTTTGTATCCCCTGCGCAAATGGGTAATTCGCAAGTTATTTATGGAAATAAAAATTGGTCAACCATGATTCTGGGTGTGTCGCCTGATTATGCTGCTATCCAAGACATAGATGTTGAACACGGAACATTTTTCGATGAAAACGCGGTAAAAAACGCTGCGACTTACGCAGTTATTGGACCGGATACGGCGATTGAATTAGGTTTGCCTGAAAATCCAGTTGGGGAAATAATTCGCATCCAAAATATGCCTTTTGTGATAGTTGGGGTTATGAAGGCGCGTGGTGATTCTGCATTTGGATCGCAAGATGATATGGTTATAATTCCAATTACTACATTGAAAAAGCGATTGCAGGGTTCTAAATTTCCAGATGCCGTGACAATGATAGCATTAAAAATCTATAACGATTCAGACAATAATGTTGTTATCGAACAAATCACATCTCTTTTGCGTCAGCGGCACCGCCTTAAAGATACAGACGAAGATGATTTTATAATTACAGATATGAAACAGATAATGGAAACAATGAATACTGTGACAGGTTATCTGAAATTGTTATTGATAGCGATTGCGGCAGTATCTTTGCTGGTTGGTTCTATTGGCATTATGAATATGATGTTAACTTCTGTTGCAGAACGCACGCGTGAAATTGGCATTCGCAAAGCAATTGGTGCGCGCGAAAATGTGATAATAATTCAGTTTTTATCTGAATCAGTGATGATTTCTTTTATTGGTTCTATGATAGGTTTAGTTCTTGGTGTTGGATTATCCCAAGGTGTCGGTCGCTTCATATTGCACTATAATGTACCATTTTCAATTTGGCCGGTAATATTGTCGGTTTCAGTGGCAGTTGTCGTGGGGTTGGCATCTGGTGTTATGCCTGCGATTAAGGCGGCAAAACTTAATCCAATAGACAGTTTAAGATATGAATAAAAAAACGGTATCAAAAGACACCGTTTTTTATCAACCAAATTGGTATTATTTACGCAGACCGAGTTTTTTAATCAAATCTTCGTATTCAGAAACACTATGATTTTTGATATATGCCAACAATTTCTTGCGGCGATTAACCATCAATAACAAACCACGTTTAGAATGTTTGTCTTTGTGGTTTTCTTTCATATGTTTTGTTAAATTGCGAATGCGTTCTGTCAAAATTGCAACCTGAGCTGCTGCAGAACCGCCGTTGTCGTGTTCGCTGTTTTTGTAAGCGGCGACCAATTCGCTTTTCTTTTCTTTTGTTACGGACATTGTTTATTCCTTTTTTGTCTTGCCTCGCTGTAGCATCAGCGAAAGCGGGTTAAAGTGTTCTTTTTGGTTTCAGCGTCCTGTTTTCTATGCGCCCTATTCCAACAAAGTTTTTGTTTGAATAAACGCGATATAAACCGTCGCTTTCACCAGTTTTGATAAAGCCACCGTTTTTATAAAGTTTGATGTCTTTATCATCCAGATTGATTACCGGAATGTCCCCCAGCGCACAATCAGATTGCATTAAATATCCATCAATGCGTTCGTCATTATTAACCAGATTTTCCAAAAAATCAAGTTTTACTGCATTTTTTATGTCAAAGCCATCTGTGGCTGTACGGCGGATATAGGTTGTTGTGGCAATCGCCCCACATAAATTTGCTATATCACGAACAATGGAACGCACATAAGTTCCACGCGAACAAATAAGCCTAAAATTATATTCTTTTTCCCGGCTTTTACCGGTATATTCTAACTTGTAAATATTAACAGGGCGCGGTTGCATTTGTGTTGTTTCACCACGGCGCGCTAATTCATACGCCCTTTGTCCATTTACATGAACTGCTGAAAAAATGGGCGGAATTTGTTCAGTGCTTTTTTCTATTTTTTTACATGCAGATATAATTTCTGCGTCACTTGGCACAATGTCATTTGTTTCTATCATTTTGCCTGTTATATCCAACGAATCTGTATCAATTCCAAATTGCAGACCAAACAAATATTCTTTTTGATTTGGACAAATTTCTTCGATAAAAGGTATCGTCTTGGTCGCGTTTCCAATCGCAACAGGCAAAACACCACTTGCCATCGGGTCAAGTGTTCCAATATGTCCGAACTTTTTTTCGCCGAACATTTTTGCAATACGGTGTCCTGCTGTTCTGCTGAAAACGCCGCTGTCTTTATCTAAGATTAAAATTCCATCCATGTCTTACTCAAATAATGAAAGTTGTGGTTTTGATTTTTCGCCTTCAACAACAGGTTTTACAGAAGGTTTTTCTGTGGTATCGCAAGATTCTAGGTTTTCCAAAACAGATTCTGCGCGTTTTACGATTCTTTCAGGCATACCTGCCATTTTGGCAACGGCAATACCATATGAACGATTGGCAACGCCACTTATAATTTTATGCAGGAATACTATGTCATTATTATGTTCGCGAACATCAATAGTTAAACATGTGACATTACTTAAATTTTCATCAACAACCAACTTGGTTAATTCATGATAGTGTGTCGCAAAAAGTGTGCGTGCGCCTAATTCGTTAAGGTATTCTAATACCGCTTGTGCAATCGCCATACCATCAAAAGTTGATGTCCCGCGCCCTATTTCATCAAAGATAATAAATGATTTTTCTGTCGCTCGGTTTAATATATTTGATGTTTCGACCATTTCCACCATAAATGTAGATTGACCTGCTGCCAAATTATCCGAAGCACCAACGCGACTGAATAATTGGTCGCAAACACCGATTTTCGCCGATGTAGCAGGAACAAAAGAACCCAAATGTGATAATACCACCAATATCGCATTTTGACGCAAATAAGTCGATTTTCCTGCCATGTTCGGACCGGTTAAAAGTGCAATAGGTTTTGTTGTTAAATCACAATCGTTTTTAACAAAATTATCGCCTCTTTTTCGCAGAACATGTTCAATAACAGGATGACGTCCGCCAACAATCTTAAATTCATGGTCATTTGTTATTTGTGGGCGAACCCAAGAATAAAGATCTGCAACAGTTGCTAATGATAACCATACATCAACATCAGCAACTAAATCTGCCGTATTCATCAAATCGGTTGAAATGCCACGAATCTTTTCGATAAATTCGTTAACTATATCAGCCTCTATCGCGGCAGATTTTTCAGAGGCACTTCGTATATTATTGTCCAGGTCTATCAATGCAGGTGTCGTAAAACGCATATTTCCAGCC
>Ga0310786_10004251_pt1 | contig 20048 bp, 6 predicted proteins | sample AusTroGonzalo_MG_FD_203881 | JGI IMG/M metagenome (GOLD analysis project Ga0310786, IMG submission 203881) | Bovine rumen microbial communities from tropical cattle in Woodstock, Queensland, Australia - Gonzalo_03 (v2) (version 2) | ecosystem: Host-associated > Mammals > Digestive system >... | reverse complement strand
ATATCCCAGTCCTTTCTGTAGTAGTCACTCAGACGCAGGTCACCAGACATATAGTCAGCCAGACCCTTAGGAGCAAACATCATAGACATACCGTCGTTTCCGAGCACACAGTTGTTCTGAGACTCAGAGATCTCGAACAGACGTGCAGAAGGCTTGATGCTCACCTTGTACTCATTCTCCTCACGAGAGGTGAAGAGGTTACGCAACTCACTGTAGTGACCCTCAGCGGGGATAGAGTCACCAGGAATCAAGGTAATCAACTCTGTCTCAACACCAACTCTCTCTGCAACAGGGAAGAGAGAACCAGAAGGACTAAGCCATTCAGTTGTACCAGGCTTCCACATGATATACTCAGAGCTGGTAGTTGGGTAAGCACTGTTCTCACCATTACGCTGGTTAATGAAGTCATAGTACTCCTTGGCAGCATCCAGATACAGAGCTTTATTATCCTTATGGAAAGAAGCCTTCCAAAGCTTCAGGTCACCACGTACGATGCTCAAGGGGAAGAACATCAGACGAGATTCCACACCACGGATATCACCATAGCCAGGATACTCAGCGTTATAGCGGATGGGCAGTGAGCTCAGATCATCAATGAAGAAATCACAGATTTCCTCCAGTGTCTTGGTGGTCTTCTCAGCCTCCTCGGCAGCGTCCTTGGTCAGCAAGGGCTCAGTGAAGAAGGGCACCTTACCATAAACAAGACCCAACTGCAGATAGGTCCACGCACGGATAGCCTTCACAGCGCAGAACTCCTTCATGAAGATATCCTGGTTACGGTTGCTCTTCAGGGCGGTGTCAGCATGTGCAATGAAATAGTTACAGTTGTTGATAACAGCATAATAGTCACTGGGCTGGTTATACTCGTTATCATCAGTCACATTAAACTCGGCGATCTCGTGCAGGTCCTTGTTGGCAACACTGGTCAGGTCAACCAGGTCGGCACGCAACTCACCAAACAGGATGGTGCGGTCTGCCAAAGTCTGCAGTTTTGCCAGGATACCAGTCACAGAGTAGATCGTATCCACAGCATTGTTCAAATGCTCATTCTCGGCATAGAGCACATCATCGCTCTCTTGATTGAAAAAGTCCTCGCAAGAGGTGAGGGTTGCGGCGATACCGCAACCAATCACACCTGCGCAGAATATTTTATAAATCTTGGTAATCATAATTATCTTTTTTCTTGTTTCAATATTCACTTTCGATTACAAGTTAAACTTCACACCAGCCACAATGCTACGGCTCTGAGGAAGACGACCCAGGTCGATACCCTGACCAAGAACACTTGAGGTCATGGTAGCCTCAGGATCGCTGCCCAGATACTTTGTGAAGGTGAGCAGGTTGTTGCCCTGGATCCAGAACTGAACACCCTGGATATACTCAGACTTCAGAGGCAGATTGTAACTCAAGGTAACGGTCTTCAAACGGAGGTATGAGCCATCCTCAATCCAGCGGTCGCTGAAGCGAGAATTACCCTTAGGATCCTGGAAGGCGATACGTGGCATATCGGTCTCCTGACCCTCCACCTGCCAGCGGCGCAGCATAGCTGTGCTCTGGTTCATGAAGCGTGAGCCACCCTCAAGTTGTGAGCGCATATAGTTGTAGATATCATTACCCAGCGAATAGTTGAAGTTCAGATCGAGCTTGAAGTTCTTCCAAGACAGCGAAGTGAAGATATTACCATAGATATCGGGGTTAGGATCACCGATGATGGTCTGGTCGGCCTCGTTAATCATGCCGTCACCATTCAGGTCAGCGAAGTGAACGTCACCAGCCTCAAAGTACACACGGTCGATACCGTTCGTATCCATGAAGTAGAGACCCTGAGGATCATAGGTAGCAGTTCCTGCAGCATGTGCAGAAGCACCCTGAGCCTCAGCAGTTGTTGAGAACACGCCGAGAGACTTGTAACCATAGAACAGGTTAGCAGCGCTACCCACCTGTGTGCGAACAGTAGCACCATAAATCTCGTTGTCCAGATAAGAAGCACCATCAGGCAGAGCAGTAATCTCGTTCTTGTAGTGACCTACGCTGGCACCGAGTTCCCACTGCCAATCCTTCAGGTTCAGCACCTTCGCATTGAAGTTCACGTCGAAGCCCTGGTTCTTCAGCTTACCCTCGTTAGACCAGTTCTCTTTCAGACCGCTGAGGAAGCCCAGCTGCTGAAGAGCCAGCAGGTTGTCGGTATTCGAACGGAAGTAGTTGAAGCCAACGCTCAAACGGTTGTTCAGGAGGCTAGCCTCCAAACCTACGTTGAAGCGGCGAGTAGTCTCCCACTTGATCTTGGTGTTACCGATACCATCGAACGACAGTGTAGAGATGGTGTGCAGGAACTGACCAGAGCGGAAGAAGCTGCGAGCAGCGTAGTAGTTGATGTCGTCGTTACCGCTGACGTCAAAGCCAGTAGAGAGACGCAGATAATCCAGACCCTTGATATTTGCCATCCAAGGCTCGTTGGTGAGAACCCATGAAGCCTGAATGCCAGGGAACACAGCCCAAGCGGCGTTGAACAGGCGGAAGTCACCACCGTCCTGACCGAAGCGAGAAGAACCGTCGATGGTCAGGTTAGCCTGCAGGAAGTAACGGCTCAAGTAGTTATAGTCAGCCTGAGCATACCATGACAGTGTGTTCCAGTTCTCGTTCACACCCTGAGCATCCTTATCGGCCAACTGTCCAGAGATCTGAGGAGTCTTATCACTACCCGTGTTATAACCTACAGAAGAGTTGGTTGAGAAGCTCTCCCAGTTGATGCGGGCACCACCAAACAGATGGAGGTAGTGAGCGTCAAAGCGGTTCTCCCAATCAATACGGGTGTCACTCATCACAGAGTTCTGCTTAGAAGCCAGCGAACGGGTCTCGTTCTCACGGAAACCACCCAGACGACTTACATAGTAGTTGTCAGGCGTACCGTTGATAGGAATATAGAACAGCTCGTTGGTGTTCACCAAGTTATAACTGAAGTGCTCGCTCACTGAGAGGTTCTGGTTAATCTCATACTTCGGAGTCACAGTCAGGTTCAGCATAGAAGTCTCGAAGCGGTTCTTCGACTCACCCTCAGCATACTCGTTGATAGCAGCGGGGTTACCCAACTTCCAGTTATACTTCGTATAGTTGTACAGAGCCTCGGTCAGGTATGACTCAGGATCGATATCCCAGTGAGAGTCAGAGAAGCGACCGTTACCCTTTCCATCGTGACCATAGCTATAAGGACTCAAGAAGGGGCTCTTCACATAAGCCAGGAAAGCAGGCGATGTAGGTGTACCCTCATCATAGCTCTCAGGTGCGCCGTCGTTACGGATGTCGCGTGTCTGGTTGGCAAACGAAGCGTCGAAGCGTACAGACAGCTTGCGGCTCAGCGAGATATCCGTGTTGAAACGTACGTTCAGGCGGTCCATATCGTTATACTTCAATGTGCTCTCAGCACTGGTATAGCCCACTGACAGGTTGTAGTTAGCCACAGCGTCACCACCCTCAATGTTAATACCGTAGTTCTGAGTCATAGCCGTCTGATAAACGTAGTCCTTCCAGTCTGTACTCTGATGATACTGATCATAGTAGTAGTACTTCTTACCCTTCTGGTCGTATTCAGGCATCAAGAAGCTGAACTCCTGCAACTTGGTGTTGGTGGTCTTCAGCATCTCAGAAGCATAGCTGCGATACTGACCGGCATCCATCACCGACAGATACTTAGGCTCGAGCACCACACCAGCCGAGATGTTGGCAGTAATGCGGGTAGCCATAGACTTGTTACGGCGGGTCTGGATCAGGATCACACCATTAGCACCCTTTGAACCATAGAGAGCCGTACCGTTACGCATCACCGTCACCTTCTCAATATCAGAGGGGTTCAGGTTGGTCAGCACGTCGTTGTAGAAGCCATCGTGAAGCAGTGTACGACCATACTGCTGGTCGATAATCACATCATCGATGACAACCAGAGGCTGAGCGTTCACATTCAGAGAGTTCAGACCCTGAATGAACATCACGCTACCCACACCAGGCGTGCCGTTGAAGGTAGTGGTATAGACCTGAGCACCCAACTGCTTCTGAATCTCGTCCTTGATATTCAGTGCACTAGTATATTTAAAGTCCTTCACCTGGTAGTCACCACGTACATTGGTCTGTGTAGCATATTCCGACTTAAAGACAGTAGGATACAGATACACATCCTTCTGCTTCTCACCAGCCTGCAAACCAATCTTCACAGGGTTGTGATCAGGTGTAGTGAAATAGATACCAGAAGCGAAGACAGGCACCTTCACAGTATAGCTACCATCATCACCGGTCAGCGCACTGTAACCATCGATCTCGGCAGCACGAACAATAGCACCCGAAACGGGCTGCTTTGTAGCAGCATCATAGACAAAGCCCTTAACCGAGCGAGTCTCATACTGCTTGATTTTCTTTACCACACGCTGTACCTGAGCTTCCTCTACCACCTCTTCCTCATCGTCTTCATAATCCTGAGCAGAGATACTCAAGGGGAAAGCCATCAGCAGCGAAAATCCAAATAAGATATATCGTTTCATATCGTTCTTTCTTTATTTATGTGAACATTAGCGTTGCAGATACCAGGCTTTATACGACCTGTCATTGTATTTTCCGTGAGGATACAGCAGAACACCGGGAGTGCCCTGATGCTTGGCAGGAATAGCCACACCAGGATTACCAACCTCGCCGGGCAGAGCGTCAACGAGCTCAAGTGTTCCGTGAGGCACCAGAAGCACACAGTTGAAACGCATGGTACGTGTCTTCTTACCGTTACGGATATCTGAGTTACTTACACGTGTCTCAATCTTCAGCAACGCCTGCAGATCTTCGTCTGTGACACCATAGGTACAGTTGTCAAACTTATAGTTCTCGGCCAGCAGGATATAGTCAACAGCATCGGTAGCTGTTACGAACGACTTGTGAGAGCCATCAGCACCCATCAGCTGTTCCTCACCCTTACCTGGGCTGTAAACGTAGCAGCGTACTTCCGTTGGCAGACGTTCGTAGTCAGAAGCAGTAGAGTCACCTGCCAAGGCGGGAGCAGCAACCAGATAGATATCATAACCCATATTAGAGAGTACGCTGGGCAGAATGTAGGTCACTGTATGGTTCAGTGCAGTAGTCTCCTGCTCAAACTCAATATACTGGTTGCCCCACAACTTATTGTAGAACTTATTGTCAGAGGTCACATAGTGTACCACTGGTCTAACAGTCTCAATAGAGTCCTTATCGCTGGTGCTCTTGGGGTCTTTGATCTTACTAACCTCCTTGATTCTTGAGGTAGAGAACTTATACGTATTGAACGTATTCAGGTCGGTGATGTTCCACTTTGAGGTCTTCAGCACCTGACCGTTACTACAATCCACCTTCTCCACCTGTCCCATAGCGCCATTGGCCTCGAGAGGCTTGTAGTACTGGAAGTACTCAAACGGACGGAACCAGTTTGACAGACGAGACTGATAGTTGATGGTACACTCAGTAGACATGGCTGAGTCCTGCAACTGCTCATCAGAGTTGAAGGTACGGCTGAACGAAGAGCCTGCAATGGTATACAGACGCGGCATGGTGTACATCAAAGAGTCGCGCTGAACCAGCTTCTCAGGATAAACGAAGTAAGGCTCATACTTAGCTACGAGCTCCTTCCACACCTCGTTGGTAGGAGCCAGGTACAGGTAAGTACTATCCTCCGAGTTGATGCGGCCCACATAGCTGAACAGCTCGTTAACCTGATAGAACACAGAGTCCAGATACTGCATCTTACCATCTACGATACTACCAGGTACACTCTGACCCGGATCAAACTCTCTGTAGTAGTAATGACTGTTATAGAGGAAGCTCTTCAAACTGTCCAACTCAGGATCCTTGGCAATATACTCAAATACAGTTGGCAAGAATTTTACCTTGTTTTTCAACGTAAAGAGCACACCGTTCTCATAAAGCTGGTTCTTGTCGATCAGCTTCACATTATTAATAGCGGTATCGCTCAGCACGGCATACTTACCGTTCATCAGCACGATAGAGTCCGTTCTCAGGCTCGATACAGAGTGGTTATAGAGTGCGATGTGGTTCTGGACGAACTCCTTCAGCACTGTATTGTTCTCCTGATTCACGTTAGCAGCCACCTGCTCCTCATAGTCCTTAATCAGGGCATTAGCCTGCTCCAGTGTAAACTGGTCGTTGGTGGGAGCGAAGACCGTAAACACCTGACTACCGTCCAGGATGGGCTTATACTGGCACTTCTCCAGAACTTTGGCAAAGTTTGACAAGTTCTGATTGTTAGAGATAGCCTGCCACAGAGTACCCTCATGCATGCCATTGGCGCCACCACCCAAGCTCTCATAGTGGTCGTCCCAAGTATCGGTACAAGCCACGAAGGTGAGGGCGGCTACTGCCAACCCTAACACCTTATTGTATAATAGTTTTTTGGAAATCATAGTTATCAATTTTCAAATTGTCTGTTGTTCTTTTAGAGGTCATCCTCCATCTCACCAGAGCCGTCAACACTATAGACACTCTTCGGAACCATCTCGAAGAAGTCGAGCATAAACTCGTTATCATTACCCTGCTTACCATCTGAAGCCACGCGGAAACGCAGATAGTGGTCCTTCGTAGCATCGATATAAGTCTGGCACAGCACACGGCGCATCATGTGAACAATACCCCATGAGTAGTTCTTACTCTGACCATTATTACCAATGTTATAGCATGAACGTGGTCCGCGGTAAGCACCCAGGTTCTTCAGCAGCTTCTGCTCAGAAGCCAGGTCCTCGGTCGAGGTAGTCTTATAAGTACTGAGCTGAGCGTCATCACTCACACGGCTACCAAGATACATCTCAGTATCCAGTGTGTTAATCATATCCAAGGGGATACCCTGAGGCACACCATCGAAGTACACCTGCATCACACCACGGGTCTCCAGCGGAGCGAAGCCTAAGCGCAGCTGCCACTCACCGCTATAGGGCACGGGAGGAATACGGAAGGTGAAGTCGTAGTCACCGAAGAGGTTCACCTCATCACCCTGCCAAGACCAGAACTCCCAGTGAGGACGGCGATAAACCAGGTGACAGTTGGTATTGAACTTCACGTTATCCAGGTAGCCCATGGGGAAGTAGCGGTTCTTACCGTTCTTTGGCTGCTCAGAGTCATCGGGCACATCGTTATTATCATCCTGATCGTAGTTACCCTTCAGACGCATATCGTTGGTCATGATCTCGGGGAACACCGTAGAGAAGTCCATACGGATACGCATGTTCTGAACAACGTCGCGAACCTCCTTACTGAACACCACCAGGTCGTCCACATAGAAGTAGTGACCATTCAAGGCATCATGGTTAGGCGTCTTCTCAACAGTACCATCCACATACGAGCCACGGTACTCATATTCAGGAGACTCATAGCGGCGGTTCACAAAGTGACCGAGCTTCTTGTCAGCATCAGGACCCCAGATGTCCACGGGCAGAGCCTTACCATTCACGTCCTCACGCTTGTTCTTACTCAGCTGCTCAATCTTCAGCATGGTGTGAGGCAGCAAAGTCTCGTACCAGTCAACGGGGTTCACCCACTTGGTCTCTGTACCGAAAGCCTCTCTTACAGACGCAGCAGCCTGTGGCTTATCAATAACAAGAGCGGTAAGGTCGGCAGTACCGGCCACGTAGCGGGTCATGATATGATACTGGATGAAACGCTTCAGGGGGTTGATGCTGTCGGTCAGGTTCTCAAACTTCCAGCCATCCTTAGCCTCATCGAGCAGTTTACCTTCCTCATCATGTCCATAAACTGGACCATAAACCTTACAAGCCAGGTCATAGAGCGCATAGAGATCACCCTTGCTGGTGTCAATAGGCTGTCCCTTATAACCATTCTTGAAATACTCACGATAGATAGAATCGGGCTCTACGAAGGCTGTGAAGCCATACTTTCTAGTATCAGGTACCCAGCCCACCTCTTTTCTCACGTGCGACTTATAGTAGTACTTAGGATACTTCTTGGGATCCCAGTTCTCATCAGCCACCTTCTCAACGAGCAGGTCCTTCAGGCCAGTAGCCTCGAAAGCCTTGTAGAACAGACTGATCTTGGGGTTGTCACGCAGAATATCGGTCACGGTGCTGTTCGACTTCTCGATTACCATGTCGATAGGCTGTACGATACCGTTCTCCACAGAGTCGTTCTGGTGAACGATACTTCCGTCAGGATAAGTCTTCTCGAAGATAATATGACTCAGGCCCTCCAGATAAACCACAGCATTGCTGTCGGCATCCACGCCCTGTGAGGTAGCGATATAACGACCCAGCAGGTTGGCGTTAGGCAGACGGTCCTGTGTCATCTCAAAGGTAGAATAGATATTATTCACCAAGTGTGTACGTGCGATGGTATCGCAATCTTCCTTTGTCAGGTCATCGATGCTCTTCATGCCGCGCTCCTTCAGGTACACGTCAATAGCATCGTTGTCGGGCAGGAAGCAAGTATACTTACCATATGTAGACAGTGTTGGCATCAGGCCAGCCTTCTCTACGATGGCAGCAAACTCACTGTACTGCTCACGGTTTTTCAGATAGTCGCTCATCATCTCACCCGTGAACGCATAGAAATACTCGCTATCGGGCTCATCAGAGCAGCTGGTCAGCGAACCTGAAGCCAGGAGGGCGGCCAGTGCCATGAAAGCAACTCTAATATTTTTCTTGATATTCATAGTTTTCTTATTTTGAGTATTCATTATTATTTAGCTGTCTTCTCCATGCTAGAGTTCTCACCACTACCGAACGATGGGTTCTGAACCAAGTTGTGGTTCACCTTCAGCTCGTCATAGTTATAAGGCCAGAAGATAGCATCCATCTTTCTGAAGAAGTTCTGAGCGAACGTACCGTTCACATCATCACGCTTACCAACGGCCGAGATAATCTCTTGGGTATTACCGTCACGCATAGCATAACGTACCAGGTCGTACCAGCGCTTGCCCTCGAACATCAACTCACGACGACGCTCGCGCTTCACCAGCTCTGTCATCAAGATCTTTGATCCATAGTCGGCATACTTAATCGTATCGGCATCTGTCAAGAGCTGAGTCACAGGCTTCATGAGAGAACGCTTGTAAACAGCGTTAACCAACCAAAAAGCCTCAGTTCTCAAAGGCTCGTTGAAAGTCATGGCCTCCTCATCGGTTCCGTCAACCATCTTCTCACACAGAGCCTCGGCCTTCATCAGCATGATGTCTGCCAAGCGGTAGATGGGCCAGTGGCTACCATTGCTGTTGTCAGGATAAACCGATCTTGATGTTGACTTTGTTGTTCCTGTACCAGAAACGAGTACCTCTTCACAAGCGAACTTAAGAATAGCCTGCACATTTGAGCTGTAGTAGATGTAACGACGCACATCATTATCCTTGGAAGACTCCATCTCGAAGATTTCCTTAGCCTTAGGCTCTTTCACTTCGCCGTCAACATAAGAAGAACCAGTTACCAAGCCCACATCGTTTCTTTCATTTCCATAGTATGAAGCGATGGCGCTGTTATTGGTACCACCTGATGAAGAGGGATTGCTGTCATAGTTCAACTCGAAGATAATCTCCTTGGCAGCCTCTCTTCTGGTAGCGCTAGTGAACAGCGTAGAATAGGCATCACCGAAAGTTGAGCCATTCAAGGTGTGGTAAATCAAGGGGAAGCCGTTCAAACGCTTGTCAACCTGTGTCTGATAGCTGAAGTTACGGTAGTACTCCTTATTGTAGTCCTCAGCATAAGCCTTCTTTGACTTAATCACATCGTCGGCACGAGCAATACACATATCATAGTTACCATCCCAGAGATACATCTCACAGAGCATGGCATTGATAGCGTCCTGTGTGATACGACCTGTCTGATAACGGTCCTTGGTGACAGGATAACGCTTCACGGCATCGCCCTTCACGCTCTCCAGGTCATCAATAATATTGTGCAGCACATCTTTGAAAGGTGTTGCGGGCAGGTCCATCACCTGGTTATCATCCGTATAGGCCTCACGAGAGAAAGGCACGTCACGGAATGTACGGATCAGGTAGAAGTAACACAGTGAGCGCAGAGCAGTCACCTCGGCAATGTTAGCCTTCAAGTCGCCCTCCGTATAAGCGGGGTCCTTGGCAGCCACCTCAGGTGCATACTTAATCACGGTGTTACAACGGTTAATCACATCATAGAAATACACCCACTTGGTAAAGGGGTTCTTGGCGGTGATATTCTCCTTCAGCACATTAGCCAGGTTCATATCACTATTGATATTGTTACCCGACATGATGTTATCGCTGCGGAACTCACCCCACACCATCATACGTTTACGGGCTTCGCCATCCTGAAGTGCGGAATAGCAGCCGGCAACGATATTCTCCACGTCGGCCTTTTCATTCCAGAAGTCCTCCAGAATGATCTCACGCTGGTCCTTGATTTCCAAGAAGTCGGCACATGACGTGAGACCGCAGATGACACAGATGGCACTGATTATTTTATAATAATTCTTTTTCATAATCTTCATGTTTCTTTAGAGTTGTCAATCCACTTATTAGAAATCAACAGTTATACCGAGCGTATACGAACGTGAACGAGGAGTCTGTGCACCGTCGGTTGCAGGCGACTCGCCACCGAATGCGATATCGGGGTCAACACCAGAGTATTTGGTAATGACGAAGGGGTTGTTGATACTTGCATAGAACGAGAGGCGGTTCAGGCCCAGCCATGTCAAGTACTTCTTCTTCACGTTGTAGTTCAGCTGAGCATAGCTCATACGCAGATAGCTACCATCCTCTACGAAGCGGTCACTGATCAGCGTGTTATAGTTACTGGTATTACCGTACATAGCACGTGGGATAACGGTTACGTCACCCTCCTGACGCCAGCGGTAGTTCACAGCCTGACTCTGGTTATCGTTACCAATCATAGCCTCGGCATCCAGACGGGCCAGGTTGATGATCTTGTTACCCACACGATAAGTGAACTGGGTAGACAGGCGCCAGTCGCCATAGCTGAAGTTGAAACCGAAACCACCAGTCAGCTTAGGCAGAGAAGAACCCAGGTAAGTAATATCCAAAGCGTTGATCTGACCATCGTGGTTCAGGTCCTCGTAGATAGCATCACCACCGTTAAAGCCGGGGAAGTTCTGGTCGTGACCAGTACCGTCGATACGATAGTCATAACGCATACGAACAGGCACGTTGTTACCACTCAGAATCAGGTTGCCATTAGCGTCAACAGCCACAGGAGCGGTCTTGCCCTCTGCGCGGAACTTCTGCCAGTAAGCCTGAATCTCCTCAGGAGTCATGCCAGCCACAGCATTCTTAAAGGTGTTGTAGTTATACTGGTAAACACCCAGATACTTGAAGCCGTAGATAGCGCCGAATGGGTTGTGCAACTGCACGCGCTGCAGGGTCTCACGGTTAGCATAGCCATAAACTGAGTTCTTACTGTCAAGGATGTTAGCATCCATCTCCAGGATCTCGTTACGGTTGTTACCGAAGTTCACGTTCATATCCATTCTGAACTTACCAGCCTTGATCAACTGGTTGGTGTTGATATGGAACTCCCAACCGGTGTTACGCATCTTACCGTTGTTATGAGTAGGAACGGTCTCGAAACCAGAGTTTGAAGGAATATGGAAACCACCGAGCAACATGTCAGAACGAGTAGACTGATAGCCCTCGAGGGTCAGGTTCAACTTACCGTCGAAGAGGCCCAGGTCGATACCGAAGTTATAACTCTGAATCTGCTCCCAACGCAAGTCAGACAGACGAATATTCAGAGGCTTCATAGCTGACATATCGATATACTTCGAAGCAGAACCATATTTAGAGGTATAGAGGTAGTTCTGTCCAGGCTGGCTACCATTCAGACCCCAGCTGGGACGGATAGCAAACATAGAGAGCAGGGGCTTCAGTTTCTGCATCCAAGGCTCGTCACTAACAATCCACTTCAGAGATACAGAGGGGAAGTAACCCCAGCGGTTATCAGGGCCGAACTTGGTGGTACCATCGGCACGCAGAGTCACGTCGGCCACGTAGCGTCCCTTATAAGCATAGTGAGCAGAGAATGTGTAGTACATTGAACGCCACTGGCTGAAACCAGAAGAAGGCGAGTCAATCATACCAGCAGTAGGCGATACGATAACGCTACCAGTAGAAGGCAGACCGTAAGCAGAGGTTGACTGCGAGTTGCTAGAACCAGAAGTCAGTTCGAAGCGGCCCATCATCATGGCACTGTGATCCTTGTTGGCGAATGCAGGAATCAAGGTCAGGGTGTGCTTGGTGTTGAACGAAACGCTCTTTGAAGAACCAGAAGAAGCGGTGTTCAGCTTATCCTTCCACGACTTAGAAACCAGTTCCTGAGGATAGAAGGCATCGTTATAGCCATTAGAGATGTTCATGTAAACCGAACCACGCCAGTTCAACTGCCAGTGGTCGCTGTCCAGACCCAGCAGGTTGTAGCTAACAACCAACTCGGGGTTCATGTCGTAGTTACGCTGATTTCTGCGAGCCAGGTTGGCCACAGCCACAGGGTTAGAATATGTGCGCTGGTCTTTCTCGAATACACTTGATCCGATGTAGGGACCACTCTGCAACATATTATAATAGGTGTCGGTGTCCTCGCCTGTCAGAGGATCCTTCTCGTAGATGCTCATGTTAGGCATCTTCTTCAGGGCGATAGGCAAGAGTTCCTCGTAGTTACGCTTGTTGTTCGTGTAGGTCATTGAGAAGTTGGTGCTCACACGGATACGCTGGCTGACATTATAGTCCAAGTTCACACGTGTAGAGAAACGACTCAACTTCTGCTGGATGATTGTACCAGTCTCATGGTCGAAACCGGCACCGATACGGAAGCTGGCCTTCTCACCACCACCAGTGATGGTAGCATAGTGGTTCTGACGCAGACCCCACTGAGTAACAGCGTCACGCCAGTCAGTGTTATCGCGATACTGACGCCACTCTGAGAAACCAGAGGTATTATCCAGATAGTTAATCTCAGGAATACGGTCACCGTCTGAAGCGTTATCATCCTGACGGGGGTTAAAGTACGACTCCTTCAGCATCATGGTGTAGTCGTCACCATTCAGCAGGTCGTAACCCTTAGGCTGATAAGTACCAGTCAGCTTCAGAGAGTAGGTTACGTGAGGTTTACCCTGAGTACCACGCTTGGTGGTCAACTCGATAACACCGTTACCACCCTGTGAACCATAAACGGCACAAGCAGCAGCATCCTTCAACACCGTGATAGAAGCGATATCCTCAGGGTTGATGTTCAGCAGCTCAGCAAACTTCTCATCGTTGGCACCCTGCATATCGAAGTTATCGAGGTTCACCTCGCGGATGTTACCATCGACCACGATCAGCGGGTTAGCGTCGGTCAGTGTTGACAGAGAAGAAGCACCACGCAGACGCATGGTAGAGCCTGAACCCAGGTTACCTGAGTTACCGATAATATCCAGACCTGCGATACGTCCCTGCAGAGCCTCATCCACTGAGGTGATACCCAGACCCTCGAATTCCTTCATGTTAATGGTCTGAGTTGCATAAGAAATCTCACGCTGTGGGATAGGCAGCGTGTTACCCTGCAGACGTCTTTCACCCTTGATGACAACGGGCTTCAGCACGGTCTTCGATTTCATCGTAATTTTGAAAGAGTTCTTATTGATGGGCAGCACCACGTCGGTCATACCCACATAGGTAATCTTCAGCTTATTCTTTGAGTTACCACTCACCTTCATGGTGAAGTTACCGTTCAAGTCTGTGATTGTTGAGTTAATGTTACGGTCGTTAGCATCAATCTCTCGTACGGCGGCACCCATCAGAGGTCCCATATCGTCACTTACCGTACCGTGTACAGACGTAATATTCTGTGCGCTCAGTGTTGTTGAGAACATCAGCGCCAGGATAAACATGACTGATTTAAGTATTTTCATACGTTGTTTCCTCCTCTCTTTTATTTAAGTGCTTTCAGTGCTTCAACCACAACCTCACGCCAAGGACGCATGTCAACAGTCTTACCATCGGCATACTTATAACCGTAGCACATAGCACCGTCAATCTGGTGCAGAACCACGTTACTTGCCATGAACATACGTGAAGTATTTGTATAAGGCTTGGTCTCGAACCAGTATTCACGACAGATCTTGTTATAAAGATTCTTGTCCTTCAACACATGGTGAGGATTGCCGAAGGCGTCGGTCACGGTCAAACTAGTATTGTCATAGACAGCCTTGATAGGATAGTAACGACCGGTATTAGGATTACGCTTCATACTCTCGAAAGAAGTAGTAGCATTAGCAGCCTTAGCCAAACCGATGGCCACTGAGTTATCCTGTACGTGATAACGGATGAAGTCGTTCACAACGCCACGGATAGCCTCGATAACGGCCTTACGCACCTTCTTCTGATCAGAGTTGTACTGATACCAGCCCTCAGCAATACACATGCTGTCAACGGCAGGTTCTTCCTCAGTCACCTCACTGAAATCGCCACGAGAGAGTTCCTCGTCGGTAGGCAGTTTCTTCTCATCCTGCAACTTCTTGATAGCCTCGTTTGTAGGCACATAAACAGTGTAGTTATAGTTATCAAGGATACGCAGGTTCTCACTACCCTGAGCGGTCTGACCAGCATAGTAAGTGGTAGAACCCTTGATAGTAGTAGCCAGCAGATCGCAGTAGTCGTTCTTCAGGATATTCAGGAAACCCTGGAACTCAGGATGAGCCTGCAGTGTGAGGTATACAGTAGACTGTGCGCCCATAGGACACTGGCTCTCCAACTGATAAGAGTTACCATTCTGCTTGTCGTAGCGCTGCACACTGGTAATCTTTCTGCCATTGTGCTCCATCTGCCATCCACCTTCGAAGCAGAGGCTGTCGCCTACGTAAGAAGCACGGATGATAGCACCACCCTTCGTCTTGAAGTAGTTATATCCAGCCTTCACATAGTCTTCCACGGTCAAGCTCTTATCGGGAATTACAATGATCAGCTGGTCCATCATACCGTCGAACACCGTGTTGATCACGTTGTCAGCCACCTGAAGCTGCTTACGAGTGCCCTTGGTGATGTTACCATCGGCATCCACCTGACCCTCATAACGGCTAGCCTTCACGCTCTTGCTGGTGAGGTCCCACTTAAACTCGAAGATATCGGGTGTCTCCACAGCCACGCTATCGCCGTCAACCTCCATCTTCGTGGTCTTACCGTATGAACCCTGGTCCACATAGTTCAGCAATGCACCGTTGGTGGGCAACAGCAAAGCGTACTTAGAGTCCATAGAAAGCAGATAAGGCAGGAAGCCGCGTGCATCAATACCGCCACGATAGATAATGTTCATGTTTGACACATGAGCCAGAGCGGGATAAGCCACTGATGAGAACTCGGCAGGTGTGAACACCTTATTAGTCTTATAGACAACACCGTTACAGCCCATGTAGGTACCAATCACGTCGGAAGCCTTTATACCAAGAGACTCCTTGGCGTCGTTCAGCACCATGTCGAACTTCGAGGGAACAGCCTCCGAGAATGTTGTCAGCATGTTCACGTTGATCAGCTTGGCGATGATATCGTCAGGAATAGAGTCCATCTCCTTGTACTCGTCCTGCAACTCCTTACCAGCACCGTTCCACCAGTCAAGGATAGCCTTGTTGGTAGGCACGATCATCACGCCGGCATCATAGTGCACGTCGTTATCGTTCTTAGAGTTGTTGTCGATATACTGGTTCCAAGCGGGGTCATACTTCAGGTAAGCATATACCAGGTTACCCTCGGGATCCGTAGGCTTGTCAGTGTTCTTGTTGGTGTAGTTCACAATACGTCCGCTCTTGTGATCATAGCAACGCTGACTGAAGTAGCGCAGCACGAAGGCAGAGTCCTCGGTGTTATAGATACGGTCGTACTCACGGGTACCCACCTCATAGAAGTAAGGTGCCGAGAAGCGGTCCAGCAAGTGACTCCAGATAGAGGTAGAGGCATCCTGACGGATAATCTCTGCCATGTTGGGACTTGACTCGATAACGCCATCCACCTTGTGGATATAACCGTTCTTACAAGTGATATCATAGTCAATCTTCTTACGACTGGGATCGCCAGAGTTCAGCACCTGCATGCCGTTCACCCAAGCCTCGTTAAGACTGCTGGCACGACCATTGGTCAGCACCTTCAAGTCTTCAGCCGTAATGTTGTTGTTTTCCAAATAAGCGGGAAGGAAGTGAATCATAGTGGGCTTAGTAGCGTCCTTGAACAAGGGGATAGCCTTGCCGCGCTGACGCAGATAATCCCAATACTTCACTTTAGGCATAGAATCGAGTGGCATCACATAGACAGAGTCATAGATTTCCACAGAAGACTCACGGCGCATGGTACGTCCCCACTCAGGAGTGGCGGCATCACCCTGTGCCTTTCCGTTAGACATAAGCTCCAGGAGATAAGCGTTGTTGATCATAGCATTCTTCAACAACATCTTTCTCTTTGCATCGCTCAGTTCATCATAGCTCTTCACGCCCCATTTGTTCGATTTGAACCACGCATCGAATGCGCTGTCAGAGGCAACGAACAGAGTTTTTGAACCAGTGTGGCTAAGGACTTCCTTTTGGCCAAGGTCGTCGATTAAACGCAGCATGGTCTTGTAGTTACCGTCTTCCTGCAAACGCTCATAGATAGAGTTTCCCAGCCAGTCAGGCTGTCCTGTCAGGATCAGATCGTCGTCTTTACACGACTGCATCACGGAGGCCCCTATCAGCAGTGCACAGGCGGCCAGAGCCACGCTTCGTACTTGCTTAACGATAGTTTTACGTTCCATAAGTTTTGTTAGTTATTTAATATGTAATTATTGTTTATGCTTCTTTCCTTAGTTTCAACGGTTGTTTATGTTTCGTCCGTCGTCTATATATATTGAGTCCTGTTGCCAGGATCGTGGTCTTCCATATTTGGGGCTCCTTAAGGAGCAGAGTTAGCAAATTCATTTCTCTGGTGGTTTTGGTTGTCAATTAAATAAACGAAGGAACCGGAGACAGCCTTTTTGGCTGCCCCCAGTCCCTTTTTATGAGAGATTGGTCAGTTTTTTATTTCTGAACATTTCTTTTAGTTACGAATCTTCTGAATCAGCGTAGCACCATTGCTCAGGGTTACCTTCTGGATCATGATACCCTTATGAGCCTTGGTAGCCTTGCGGCCATCCAGTGTGAAGTACTCAACCTTAGCGGTCTTGCCTTCCACAGTAGCGATACCAGTGAGGTCGGGGCTGCCAGCCTTCGAGCTGTTCTTACCGAGGTAGTAGAGCTTGAAGTCGTCAGCAACAACCCAGCTATTACCCTTCTCCTGAGCCTTCTTGATACCGATGGTCAACTTCTCGTCAGCCTTCACCTTTACGATAGCCTTGTTGGTGTAAACACCCTCATTCATCTCGATGAGACCCTTACCGCTTACCAGTGAACCAGGAATATAGTAAGTAACGTCATCAACAGTGAACGATGTCTCACCATCGTAGCCAGTAGCCTCGAGCATTGCGTCACCAGCAGCCATCATGTTGGCGATAGGAGCAGTGTAAACAACGCTGTCACCATCAACACCATAGAGCAGAGCCATTGAGTTAGAAGGATCTTCCTTCCAGCCAGTGAAGTTCTCCTCGCTACCACCGTTACGTACCCAAGCGTCAACAGTCAACTCATAAGTACCCTCGGGCAGACCCTTGATGGTCTGATACATATCAAATGCAACCTGCCAGAACTCAACAGCCAAAGCGCTCTTCTGAGTATCATTGTTACCCAGGTTACCATCAGCTACATTGTTCCAGCCCTCTCTAGAGTTAGTTGTCTCGTCAACATCAGAGAAGCTTGCAGACTTGATTACTGCAGTAACATTGATAGGCTGATCGTCGCTAGCTGTAGCCCAGTCTGCGGGCAACTTCAGTTTAGTGTAGAGACCTTCAATTTCCTCAAGATAAGCCTTTGCTTCTGCATCGGTGATGGTGTGATTATCAGAATTGTTCAATACGAGAGTATAGAGCTCATTTGCTCTATCAATAGCAGCCTGGTTCTCAGAGCTTTCAATAGCCTCGTTGAGAGACTCAGCAGCTGCAACTAACTTCTCGAACAAGTCAATAGACTCGACGATAGCAGCGTTCAGGTCGAATGTTGCATTCAGAGCTGCGAACATTGCAGGACCATCATTAGCATCCATGGCAGCCTGGGCATCAGCAATCACCTTAAGACCAAGCTCATATACGTCCTTACCAATAGCCTTATTCAAGTCAATCTTTTCAATTGCTTCCTGCAGCAAAGGCTTAACCATATCAGGATTCTCAGGCATATGATAGATCAGTTTGAAGCTATCAAAGATACACCACCAATCCTGATCTTTATCCATCTTCACGCCAATACGGAAAGAATCACCATCCTTAGCGATCAGACCATAAGCCTTAGTCTTATACATACCCCACTTAAAGCACAGGCTTGCTGCACCCATTGAGTTAGGATAGTTAGCCACAGCACCATTCCAAGAGTGACTCTCAACAAGAGGAAGGTTACCATCAGCATCATAGTGCTCATCAGCAATCTGCTCAGAGTAAACGCTGGGGAATGAGCTCAAAGAATTATTCATGTACAGATAAACAGGAGAAGGATATTGATCACCCAGTTCTTCACCCTGAGTATATCCAGGAACCTCACAACGAACATAGCCCTGAACCTGCAACTCATAGATACCTACAGGCAGATTCTTTACCTCCTGCCAGATATCCCACTTATGACAGTGCCAAGACTCGAAGCAGAAGTTCTGCTCACCAAGAGCTCTTACCATCACATCCTGATTTGACTGGCCAAGAGGTCCACGAACCACATTTCCGCCAGAGATACGATCGATAGTCCAACCCTCAGCACCACCATAGTCGATATTCTCATCATCGTCGAAGCCAGGATTCTTGACATACTTGGTCATATCCTTACCCTCGTAAACCAGAGCCTTTGACTTAAATTCGATGGTTTCCATCCATGAGGTAATCTTTGCCATCTCTGCCTCGAGTTCCTCGTTGGTCAGTTTAACCTCATCAAGAATATCCTCAACTTCTTCGAAGAGATAGTCACACAGTTCATCCCACTCTTCAATGCCATCATATTCATCGTTATTACGGACATTCTCAGCATCGGTCAACAACTTCTGATACTTCTTCCAAAGCTCAATGTTCTTGTCCAAAGCAGCCTTAGCATCCTCAATACCCTTCAAGATGGCGTTAACCTCTGCCAGCGAGCTTGCAGTTGCAGATGTATTAGAGATCGCAGCCTGATAAGCCTCCAGATAAGACTTGGTATAGAGTGTGTTGTCATCGATGGTATAATCACCATAGTTCTTCAAAGACTCCTGCAGGTAAAGGTTGCAAGCGTCGGCACCATTACCGAAATATGTCAGAGAGAAATCATCGAACAAAGACCAGTCACCGTCAATCAGTGAAGACTTCTTTACACCAATAGTCAACTCACCAGTTTCATCAACAGCCACATACAGTTTGTTTGCATACTGATTCAAGGTGTGGAAGAAATAGTCACCGGTTGCCATCGTGTTAGGAGCATAGACTGTTACCTGATTCTCTTCAGCATCGGTATAAGTAACTTCAATATCGCCTGCGCCCTGGTTTGTTGCCTGAGCACCACTCAACACATTAGCAACAGCCACCTCTCTAGTGGTCTCACCAACAGTAGCATAGAACTTAGCGTTCTTAGAAGCAGCATCCTGTGCTACAAAGTGACCCTCTGCAGTGCCACCGTAGTTACCAGCACGATAGAAACCATTCACGCCAACAGCATAGACACCTGCAGAAAGACCGAATACCTTCTGGTAGGTATCGTAATTCTTGCTATAGTGCTCAGCACCATCGGCAACGGTACCACCACGACCGAATGCATCACCACTCCAGCCATTGCTTGTATTACCATTATCAAAGGTGGGGTTCACAATCTTAGTAGAAACATCGATAGGATTCTCAACAGAAGCCTGAGTGTTAGCCCATTCTACATAAGCAGTATTCAAATCAGTGATAGCCTTTTCAATCTCAGCTTTAGTTGCAGCCTCGTTAGCATAGATAGCCTCA